>PVBE010273463.1_pt1 | contig 11437 bp, 7 predicted proteins | sample 1631181 | NCBI WGS metagenome assembly PVBE01 (sample SAMN08397723, study PRJNA350692) | Marine metagenome, whole genome shotgun sequencing project. | isolation source: water | place: Pacific Ocean | collected 2012-04 | reverse complement strand
CACTATCGAGATCGAGTGCGGCACGGACCCCTTGTACATCGTCAACAGCCCAGAGGATCACGACGGAGACTGGATTTGCGACCCGATAGACGAGTTCGACGACTCCCCCATCGTTTTCTTCTACCCCAACGACAAGCTAGTGCTGACTGTTGGAGAGGAGATGGAGCCACTGGAGCCGCTAATCGCCCCTAACAGCGGAGGAATAATGCGATTCTCGGTCCTCCCTGACCTGCCTGCTGGACTGGTGCTGGATAATGCCACAGGAATCATCTCTGGGACTCCCGAGGAGGCATACAGGCACGTCATACTCGAGTACTCTCACACCTTCAAGGCCGAGAATTCCCAGTGGGACTTCACCTACAGGGTCGACTTCGACGTCTTCTGGCCGGAGGACAACACTACGGACGAGGACGGTGACGGTTGGCCGGACCTGATAGAACTCGAGTGCAACACCGATCCTACGAATGCTTCCTCATTCCCAGAGGATATAGACTTGGACGGAATATGTAGCCACATAGACGAGGATGACGATGGCGACAACATCGGAGACGTGATCGACAGGTTCCCGAAGAACCCCACCGCATGGGACGACACCGACAACGACACCATGCCGGACGAGTTGACATGCAGGTACCTGACCGACTCGGCAAACTGCACATTCGAACTGATAGAGGACCTTGATGACGACAACGACGGTTGGCTGGACCTAAACGAGACGAGCTGCGGAACTGACCCGAAGGACAACCTCTCGGTTCCAGAGGACGATGATGGCGACGGGGTTTGCAACCTACTCGAAGTGTACGTACCAGATTCCGTGAAGATACTCTGGATATGCTGCTTCCCACTCCTTCTACTGCTTCTTCTCCTACTCTGGGTGATCAATCCGTTCGCAGTTAGGGAAGAGGAGGTCCTCGGGCCCGAACCTGAGTATACCAGCACCGAAGACGGGTGGCAGGGGGGAAGCGGAGAGTATGACGACCCGTATGTGCTCAAACCTGTGAAGGGGATTCGAAAGGGATCATTCGCACGCAGCCATGAGGTGATCAAGGTCTCGAACATCACACCGAGGCTTGTGTGCGACTTCACGGACATGTCAACGGAAGAAAACGGTAGTCGCTTCCGCATGCAGTCGATTAAGTCCAATTCCAGGGGGGACATAGAGTTCAGATTGGAGTTCAAAGACGATGGTGGTACGGTCAACACTACTGAATTCACGGGCCTAATCAGGCTAGGCAAGGCGACGGTTTACTTCCAGTGGGCAGTCGAGGTGGAAGTCCATAGCGATACTCCGGAAGAGGAACGGGCGAAGAAGAGAGCCAGCAGAATCGAGAGGGAGGCGAAGAAGAAAGCCGCGCAGATGGAGCGAGAGGCCGTAGAGAAGGTGGCCGATGCGGAAATAGACGCGAAGAAGAAAGCCGCGCAGATGGAGAAGGAGCTGAAGAGCAAGATAGAGGAGGTCGAGAGGGAGGCGGAGAGGAGGACTGCGGAAGCGGAGTTGAAGGCTGCCAAGGCCGAGAAGAAGGCTGCTGAGGCTGAGAGGGAGGCGGCAATGAAGCTAGCCGAAGCACAGCGAGAATCCGAACGAGAGGAGAAGGAGAGGATCGAGAGGGAGAACGAAGAGAGGAGGGTCGCGGAGGAGAATGAAGAGAGGAGGGTCGCGGAGGAAGAGCGGAAGGCCGAGGAAGAGGCTGCAGAGCTACGAGCGACCCTAAGGAAAAAGGCGGAAGAGCGGAAGGCCGAGGAAGAAGAGAGAAGGGTTGCAGAAGAGGCCGCGAAGAAGGCTGCTGAGGAAGAGGCAAAGAGGATCGAGAGGGAAGCAGAGGAGAATGCGGCCCGACTGAAGAGAGAAGCAGAGGAGAGAGCAGAAAGAATCGAGAGAGAGGCGGCACAGAAGGCGGCTGAACTGGAAAGAGGGGTTCAAATCAAGGCCATGGAAGCCAAGGAGAAGCTGAGGAAGAGAGCGATTGAGCGTAAGCGTCAGCAGGATATCGAGGAGAGAGACAACCAGGTAGCCCGAGAAAAGGCTGCAGAGAGATTCGCGGCCATGGAAAAGGACCTAGAGGAGAGGAAGTCTAAACTGGAAGAGCTCGATGCAGAGACGAAGAAGAAGGAAAGCGCCCTCCTCAGAGTTGCGGAGAAGTCGAAGGACATAGATTTCGGAATACTGGGCTTCGCGACCTCTGAAAACAGGGACCAACTGCAGGAAATAAAGGGAATTGGGCCTTTCATCGAGGAGAAGCTCAACGCCCTAGGAATCTTCACATTCGCCCAGATATCCCGATTGACCTCAGAATTGGAGGACAAGGTCAACGAGGCGATCGAGTTCTTCCCCGGTCGGGTGAAGAGGGACGAGTGGGCGAATCAAGCCAGGAGGCTGGTCGAACTTGGAGATGGATCGGGAACCAAACCGCCAACTCCCGAAGAGGGGGGCATCGCTCCGACCGGTGAAAGGGAACTACTAGAGCAGGCTAAAGAGGACATCAGGAAGAAGGAAGTTGCTGACGAAAGGGAGAGGGAGATGCAAATGAGGAGGGAAAGAGCAGCAGAGCTCCTGAAAAAGAGCAAGGTGGCGGAATCAGTCGAAATAGGCGATGATGAAGAGTCACAAATAGACTTCAGCGTTATTGGTTTTGGTTCGGATGAAGACCGAGATGACTTGCAGCGGATTGACGGCATAGGAAGATTTGTTGAGAAGAAGTTGAATGCAATAGGCATCTACAAGATCTCCCAAATAGCGAACATGAATCAGTCGATTTCTGACGAGGTGAATGCTTCCATAGGACTCGGTCCCGGGCGAATTGACAGGGATGAGTGGGTCCTACAGGCTAAGCGCCTCATACGATAAGCATTTGATAGAGGGTCTGTTGGGAGTGATTGAATGGCTGACCCGATTACCGACGCATATTCCACCGTGATTGGCTATCTAGAAGAAGTGGAAGAGATTGGCGTAGTAGCCCAAGTAGGAGTATCCCTGGGACTAACGCTATTCTTCTTATTGTTAACCAGATACGTCCTCCTAAGGGCCGCTTGGAGGATCGTGAAGACCACCGATGCGACATGGGACAACGAAATACTCGACCCAATTGCCAACAGGGCTTACTTGTTCGTCCTATTGGCAGGCGTGGAGCTCACAATGATGTGGACGCTCGGTAGGAACGATGCGGTCTACATTGCAGTTGCGCCTTACTTCTCGGGAATATACATCATGCTCTCGGCGTCGATAATCAGCGTTGCAATCAAGTTCATCGTTCCAGCAGCATTGGACAGATACAACACCAACAAGAGCGTGACCGTGACTGGGGGCAATCCCTTGGTGGTCTTCGCCTCAAGAGCCGTTGTCTGGTTCATGGGGATATACCTGGCACTGCAAGAGGTGGGGATAGAGTTGCTCGGAATCATCGCCTCACTGGCTGTTTTCTCCCTTATCATTGGACTGGCAGTCCAACAGACACTTGGAAACATGCTGAACTCATTCATGCTGGCAGTAGACCAACCGTTCGAAGTCGGCGACAGGATTGAAGTCGAAGGGGTTACTGGGACCGTGATGTCAGTAGGGATCCTCTCGACGAAGATACTGACCCTCACTGAGGAACTAGTAGTCATCCCCAATAACCGACTGGTCGATTCGACGATAACCAACTTTGCAAGGGGGGGAGGTGATGGGATGGGCTCCAGACTCACCCTCACCCTCGATATTGGTGTTGACTACGATGAGAGATCGGCCCATGTCAAGCAAGTGATAATGGATGTAGCAAAGAAGTGCCCCCATGTCGAGCAGGACCCCGCTCCGAGAGTTCTGCTAAGGGAGCTTGGTGACTTCTCAAAGAACTACAGGCTTTACGTCTGGCTTGCTGATTATGGTGAAGAGTTCATCGCCACTGACTGGCTACTCAGGGAGGTCGATATCGCGTTCGGCAGAGAGGGAATCAGCATCCCATACCCGGTTGCGGTAGAGCTCCCGACCAAGCCAAGCCCATTCCCAGAAGGGGATGCTGGAGAGAGGATGCGTCGAATGAAATCGACGCGGCAACATGTTTCCAGGATCAAGATGCTAAGAGACGACGCCGAAATGGAAGAAGAGAGAGAATCCGCCAGAGCCGAGTTGGATGTCCTTCAGGCCAGATTAGCGGAGGGTGACCTCAAGAAGGCGGAAAGGGAGATCCTGGAGAACGACGTTCGGGCACTGGAGTCCCTGCTGGCACAGTTCACAGAGTGATTCTGCGAAATCTCTTCAAGCCTAGTGCTAGGATTCCTCCGTATGAAGGCGGAGGACTCCGAGACATCGGCAGAGAAAGCGGGTTTGATCCTGAGCGATAGAGAGGATGAGGGAATAACCAGGGAGAAAGTAGAGACACCCTCAGAAGAGGAGGGTGGCAGCCCTACCATTTCATGGGACTATCATCTTCCAGACGGGAAGAAATTATCCGATGGAGACAGGGTCGATTTCCTCAACTCCCTGGCTGTTCCGCCCGCTTGGACCGAGGTGTGGTTCTGCCCTAATGAGAATGGGCACATCCAAGCAACGGGGAAGGACAGCAATGGCAGGCTACAATACAGATACCACCCCAAGTGGAACGAATACAAATCGATTCTGAAGTATCAGAACGTAGATGAGTTTGCAATCGCCCTGAACGAGCTCAGAAGAAGGGTCGATTCCGATCTTGGTGCTAACAAGATGGATAGGGACAAAGTTGTGGCAATCGTGGTCAGACTAATTGACCGATACCACATCCGTGTCGGGTCGGACCAATATGCCCAGGAGAACGAGTCCTATGGGCTGACGACACTCCAGGAGGGGCATGTAAAATTCTGGAAAGGGAAGAGAGCGATTGATGGGGACATAGATGCCGTGTTGAACTTCACTGGAAAGTCCGGCAAGGAGTGGAAGTTGCTCATCAAGGACGACCTAGTTGCCAAGTTAATCGAGGAATCGGGAAAAATTGGAGGCAAGGAGAAGACCCAGGACCTATTCAGGTACTTGGATGATAATGGGAACGATTACGACATCAAAGCAGAGCATATCAACGACTACCTAGAGAGGCACATGGATCACCGATACACAGCGAAGGACTTCAGAACATGGGCCGCATCATGGAAAACGGCTGCCAGACTAGCCATGGTCTCGGAAGCCAGCGAGGCTCAAATCAAGAAGTTGCCAAAGCTACACAAGGATGCTGTGGAGGAATCTGAGGAGACCGGTTTCCCACCATACATAACTTGGGCTGGCAGGACTCTGAAAGGCACCGAGGGCCTTGCGAAGCTCGCGGAGTCGGGGAAACTCCCAGGAGATGGGGATAAAGAGCGAGGCGCAACAATGCTGGCGGTTATCGACACAGTCGCTGCTGACCTAGGTAACACCAGGGCCGTTTGCAGATCCTCGTACATCCGTCCAATGTTCATGAATGACTGGGAATCGGGAGTATTCATGGATAGGTGGAACAAAGCGAAATCCGGCAAGAAGCGAGGTAGGGAGCTGGATGCAGACGAAAATACTGCAATCAACTACATGAGGACACACGAAGACGATGAGTTCCAATTCTCAAAGAACTGAGAATGTTTGAAGCGGTGCCCTCCTTGCTAGGCTCATGGACGGTGGGGTTACGAAGAGGCTCGACCTGCTTGGTTTCCTCTGTCCTATACCTGTTCACGAGACCCGAAGAGTGCTGAAGGACTGCGAACACGGCGACAAGATTGAGGTAATTTGCGACGACCCTGAGACCCTTCACGACATTCCTGCACTTTGTGACAGGTTGGGGGTAGTTCTTGAGGGAGTTGAGGAGAGTGCAGGGGAGTTCAGATTCGTAATCTCCAATGTGAATGTCGACCTGTAGGATTCAAATGAGCATTTCATTTGGGGGGTGCATGAACGGTGGACGGGTTTACGAACTTGGTGAAGTCCCTGCAGATGCTCAACTCCCAACCGAGCACGGAGAGTTCAGAATCAGAGTATTTCACGAAGAAGCCACGGGCCTAGACCACGTGGCTCTTCTTCTGGGAGACATGGAGGGCCCGGACCCAGTCCTAGTCAGGGTGCATTCGGAATGCCTGACTGGAGATGCCTTCAACAGCCTGAGGTGTGACTGCGGGCCTCAACTGGAGGCAGCGATGAAACTGATCCAAGACGTTGGTTGGGGATGCTTGGTTTACCTAAGGCAGGAGGGGAGAGGAATCGGCCTACATGCAAAAATTCAGGCCTACAACTTGCAAGACAGAGGTGCAGACACCCTGGAGGCAAATCTGATGCTAGGCCATCCGGCAGATGCCAGGGACTACGGTATCGCTTCAGAGATACTAGGCTCGGTCGGAATAGACAAGGTGAACCTGATGACGAATAACCCGGACAAGGTGGATCAACTTTCAGAGTACGGGATCAACGTAGTTGAGAGGATGCAACTAGTTGCTGGCGTTGGTGATGGAAATATTGAGTACCTTTCAACCAAAGCAAGAAGAATGGGGCATAAAATAAGCGATGAGTCCCTTGGCAAGGAATAGACTGGGGCCGTGACCGGGACTCGAACCCGGGCCGGCGGGACCACAACCCACCGTGCTAACCGCTACACCATCACAGCCAGTAGTGAGTTAGGCGTGTGTCGACCCGTATTTCAACAGTTATGCAAATATCCGGTGAGCCGAGAACCAACGCCTTGAAGCGGGGAGAGCGTTCGTTGGCAGTTATGGGGCATTGCAGGACCGGTTCGGCAATTCTAGCCATGATGGTGTTTGCACTTGCATGCCCTGTAGTTTCTGGCGACTCGGTCATCTCCTCCGAGAGTGTGGAGATTCTAGATGCGGGCAGATTCCATAGTAGCTCGGAGTGGTCTTTCAGCAGTTCAACTGGATTCACATCGGATCAAGCGGAATATACGATTGGGATGATAGCTGACGGAGAGATGTCCTTCACTCACTCCAGACCCGACAACTTCGATGAGTACACGTCTTGGGCTAGTAGTGGTTGTTCTGAATGCAATGCCACTTTCGGAGAGCCGGATGGTTTCTACTCATGGTCAATGGGGCCGGACATTACTATGGGGGGATACATTTTCTCTGGCCTACATTCTATGGAAATCGAGAATGTATCCCTAATCTTACACTTCTCAATACCTGACCCACTCCCCAGTGATGAGGTGAACGTAATCATGCAGAATCATGGATCTGACATTCTTATTACAACATTTGCAAGAACACTTGGTGCTTTAGACAGGATGAGCAATCCACTTGTTTTGAATCTTGATGACGAAATAGAGTGGGACTGGTCGAAACTGGAACAGACGCAATTCAATGTCGACTACGTGTCGGACAACCAAGGTGCTGATGACTCGGAAGTGAGGGTCGATGCCGTCGGACTCAGAGTGAAATTCCATCAACCGTGGTTCTCATTCGAAAATGCAAGGGCAGAACACTCTACTACGCTGAATGAAGTGCCAATAATTGACATTAGTACTTACGAGGGGGAGACTACTGGACTTTCTCACAGTACTTGCGGGTTGATACCAGAAGGAGATAGCAATGGAAGTTGGGAGTTCCATGTAAGCCCCCCTCCGGGCCAAGAGCTAGGGAGGATACATGTTTCTGGGACGGGAAACTACACGGTAATGTCATCATCAGATGATAGCGGGGGAGAATATTCCCTGGCCCATCCCGCGCAGCTAATAGAAAATCCAGAACACGGTCAAAATATCCGAATAGAATTGCAAGACGGTTGCATCCATGGAGCAAGAGTAGACATCAATGATCCTCACCTAACCGTCATTGGACGGGTTTCGGGTGGTTTCTCTGGACTCTCCGAGGAATCCAGTTACATCAGATTTGCAGTGGGTAATTTACTAGTCCATACGGAGGAAATGGATGCTGGTGGGTTCGTGATTTCTATCCCAATCGGTCATGTCCTGCCAGAGGAAGGTGGATTTCTTGAAGTGGGAGTGGCTACGAGATTCCAGTGGTCGTCGAATGGGACTGCAGAGAGCACGGTTGTCCACATAGAATCTATGTCCATCTCAGGGGGATTCACAATAGATTGGGACAGGGACCCATTCTGTGAGGAAATTGGCGATATCGCCCTAATCGAAGATGGTGGTGGGCAAATAATCTCATTGCCACCAATCTGCTCGGATGACATTACCGATCCCCAAGACTTGGTCGTAAGTGCAGTGAGTTCTGATGAGGGAGTTCTAAAGGCATCTGGTTCTGGTGGCTTGTTGACCATAGAACCAGAAGAGGAAGCGAGTGGTGTCGCGGACGTTAGTGTTACTGTTTATGATGAGGCGGGCAACTATTGGGAGGGGTCATTTACTGTCGAAATTCAATCTGTAAACGATCCGCCAGAGATCGTTCACCTTCCAGGATATCTATACATCGAGTTGGGCGATTCTTACGAGATAACCCCGGATTTGTTCGATCCGGATTCTTTCCCCCTTGCTGTGACCACCAGTAGGTCGTGGGCGAACGTAGGTGAAAATGGGTCAATCTTGATCGAACCAGTGGAAGTAGGTGAGCACGTCCTTAGAATCTCAGTTAGTGACGGAATATCGGAAATCTCTAGAGAAATCACGATCTTCGTAACTTCAAAGCCGGATTTACTGGTCGAGTCTTTGGAGATCAGGGTCGGGGGTGAAGAATCCCAGTCACTATCGGAAGGGGATGTGATTGAATTAATCGGCTTCATCCGTAATCAAGGGAGGGGTTCTGCTGAGAATGTCACCTTCTACTGCAGGATTGATGGCATTCTAATCGGAACTGGGACAATTGCCGAATTGGGCCCCGGAGATCTAAAAATGGCAGTTTGTGATTTTCAATTGATGGAAACTTCAGAAATCGTGACCTTCTTGATGGAGGTCGATGGAACTAACACAATCGATGAAACGATAGAGGGAAACAACATTGTTGGAGTCGAAATGCCAGTGGAAACTCCCGGAGGTCGGACTGGAAGTAACGGTGGAGGCAGCACCATAGCCATAATTTCATTCTTACTGGTTTTGATTTCAATAGCCGGATTTCAACTTGGGCCAAAGTCGCCGAAGAAGGAATTCGAACGTAGAAAATAGTTGGCTTTTGGCGTAAATTGGCCGACGTTTGGCCGATAATCAGAACAAATTAGGGAATCATTATACCGGGGCTGAAAGCGAAAACAAACTACCGCACTAGTGGCTTAGGCTGCAAAGGCGGTGGTGTGTGTGAAAATGATGGTATTGAAAATAAGGCTGGAAACAGACGAATGGGTCTACGAAGAGCACGAATCTGCTTAGCGGGATCTACTCCTTAGACCAAGTCTGCGGATAGGCCCCAGGTTGCATTATTACGGTCTTTGGCGTGGCCACTTGACCAGTCTTCATGCCAGGTATTGTGTCTGAACCCACAGAAAGCTCTGCAATGGCCACTGCCTCTCCCTTGAGACTGGATAGAAGAACGGTCGAACCGGAGGCCAATCCCTTAGGAATAGAGACTATCCCTGGACTAGCAAGAGGCGCGCCATGTGAAAGTGCTGCTACTGCCCCATCTTTGATGATGATCTGGGGGATATCGTCGAGAATCTCCTCTATAGGGGAAAGAAGCCGCAATAGGCCATTGGGATCATCATGCTCCTTCCAGAGGAACACTGCATCGGCAAGTTGTTGCATGGAACATGCCATTTGGTCATTTAGAGACCCGCTCCTGGAGCGATGCAGCTCCAGCAATTCGCACTCATTGTTGGATAGTAGACCCAAGTCCCGAATCAGCGTTCTGATGTAGGTACCCGCTTCGCAATCGATGGAGAGAAGGTGGACTCTGTCGCCTTCTTCTGTCTCAATCAGTTCTGATTTTTTCAACTCTCTTGTCCTAACCTGAACCTTCACTGCCGACTCCTTCGGTGGAACGTTGTAAATCTCGCCCTGCATCTTCAAAACGAGTTCGTGCAATTCTTCCCTCTCGAACGGTTGCTTGAATCTGATTACTGCGACGTAACTCTTGGGTTTCTTCAGTAGTTCTCCAGTGACCTTTGTTGATCTGCCGCACAATAGTGTAAGAAGGCCGGTTGCGAATGGGTCGAGCGTTCCACCATGTCCGATCCGATTAATTCCCAGCATTGAGCGGGCCCATGCTGCTAGTTGATGGCTGGATGGCCCGGATGGCTTGTCAATCAGAATAACCCCGCACTCTAGGAGTTCTTCCAAAGGTCGATCATTTGGTATGCATCCAAATGCTTGATTTGTTTTTGCGGAGTCATCCACAATCCAGTCCCCTTGCACTTTAATTGTATCACCAACCAAGTTCAGAGTCAACTGCACGGAAGACTTCCAACTCATCCTTTTCATCTGCGTCGATTACCAAATTGTAAGGGGACATATCATCTAGATTGATGTCGTACAGGATTGAGTACCTCTCCATATCGTCTCTCTGTCTTTTTTGTGATTTCCTTAGACAATCCTCCAAGTCCCCCCCCTCTCTCTTCTGGATTCTCCTGGCCCTTTCTTGCTCTGAGACATTCACCCAGACCCGTAGGCAATTGAGATTATTTTTATGCGCCCACCAACCACTAAGCCGGCTCTCCACTATCTCAGGTGAGTCTTTTGATGACATTCTCTTCTGCAGTAGTGAGTCCAATGAGCGGTCGACATCTAGGTCTTCCTTGGCCTCAGAACTCAGTTGCTCCACCGTTATCCCCCTAGTTCTGGCTTCCTCCCTGAAAACGTCGCCACCATTCAATGAGGACCAATCACGAGATGATGCTATTCTTGATACCAGTGTCGAAGTCCCACTGCCCGGAGGTCCGCTAATCGTGACCTTGAGCAATGTCTCATCTCCACTCGCTTCTGCATACATCACATCTAAGGAGCCCCTTCGGAGTCCTAGAAATCATGTCTGATTTGCAAATGTTACAAGTTACTCCCTCTCTCGGAGGGGCTGCATGTTTGTTCCCAGACCGATGTTGGGGGTTATTCTTTGACGGGATTCCAGTTTTCCTGGGGCCTGCCCTCCTCTGTGATCTTCGCACAGCGGAAGATGTGCTCGATGAACTCTTGTCATCATCGAGCATGTAAAGAAGTGGCTCTGGAATTGAGGTACCAGATAGAACTAGTGGGTGTCTGGAATAACGGACTATCTTGATGTGTCGATCGATAATTCTGCCCAGAGGTGCACTCATTGCTATGTAGGTCGCTATCCATGCAGGGAATATCCACAGCACTCTGGAGTTAAAACTCCACATCGGGTCCCAAGGTAAGCTCACAAATCCGACTCTGAAAGACTCGACGGAGCTAGCCATCCAGCTAAATATTGCAATAATGAAGACCATTGTGAAGACCATTGGTTTCATCATTGAAGATTGCATCTTCATCTGCTCCGGCATCATTTCCATCTGAATGGTCTGCATCTTGTCAGCCATTGCGGTATCTCTGGCCATCCTGGCCTCCCTCAATTGCTTTCCAATTTGCCTGCTCCGATGGGAGAAGTGGGCCTGTTG
>PVBE010245688.1_pt1 | contig 11437 bp, 8 predicted proteins | sample 1631181 | NCBI WGS metagenome assembly PVBE01 (sample SAMN08397723, study PRJNA350692) | Marine metagenome, whole genome shotgun sequencing project. | isolation source: water | place: Pacific Ocean | collected 2012-04 | reverse complement strand
TTGCCATGCGAGAGTTTTTTTGCGAAATCAATTTCGCAGAGGACGCCTCCTTTCTAAAACACCAATTTTGAAGTACACGCCAAGAAAACTACATTCAGAACACGAAAACCACTAATTCACTGCCATACCGAGACTACACCCGCCAGGAACAGGACGGCCAGGAACTGGACGGCCACCCCTAGCCGGGAATCGTCCAGGTCAGCGCCCACCCGGCGCGGTGCGTTCTCCGGGGTACCGCCCACCCGGCCAACGACCACCGGGATACCGTCCTCCTGGTTACCGCCCGCCGCGCCCCGGCCACTTGCTGCATTACGGTGGCGGATATTGGGGACGGAACCCGAATTGGCGCTGGGGATGGCATAACCATCGACACAACTGGCGGCGTTGGGCTACGGCGAGTGCAGTGACAGCTTGGATCGTGCGAGGTATCGGGCAGCCCATCTACCTATTCTTGTTGGGCTGGACCGACGGACTGCGTACGGCCGGTTGCGACGGCCTTGTAGGCGCTGAAAACGGTTCGCAACGCACGCAGTGATTCACGCGTCGTTATCGGCGGCGGCGAGCCGCTGCGAATCGAATCGATTGCGTCCTGGAAGAACAGGTCGTACAAACCGGGCTCGTGCGCGTACTCATATTGCTGGATGCCGCGCATAGCATCGGGCCGCGTCGAATACCACTGCAGCGGACGACGCTCGATATGCTCCATCCTCAGCCAGCCATGAGAGCCCCAGATGCGAATCTCACTTTGCTTCCCGCCGTCGAGATAGTACCCCGTATTCAACGTTCCAGTCGCGCCGCTTGCGAAACGGAAACTCACCACGGCCGAGTCTTCCACCTCGATCGGTTGGCCGCCCACATTTTGAGTAAAGCCGTTGATCCTGCGAATCGGCTCGCCCAACAGATGCTGAATCACGTCCAGGTAATGGACTCCGTGATAGATCAACTTGCCGCCGCCGGCACGCTGTCGATCGGCCAGCCATGACTGGTGATACGCCGGTTCAGTAAGTCGCGTCTGGTCCGCAACCCACACCAAGTTGACCGAGTACGGCGTGCCAATCACTCCGTTGATGATGAGCTGCCTGGCCTTCTTGATCGCCGCACTCGAGCGTGTTGCCATGGCCAGCATGAGGTGACGATGTCGCTGCCCGGCAAGGCGAGCGATTTGCTCGAACTGTTCGAGCTTCGTGCAACTCGGCTTTTCGGTTAGCACATGGCTTCCCGCTTCGAGAGCGGCAGTCACAGCGGCCGGAGCGTTGTGGCCTTCTGTCGTGACAACCGTCAGTTCCGGACGAACAGCCGCGAGCATCTGCCGGGCGTCTTTGAAACCGCGGCCGAACCGGTCTCCCAAGCGACGTCTCGAATCCTCGAACGTGGTCTCGGTTCTATCGGCGACCGAGACAGATCGAACTCCATCACACGACGCGAGGACATTCAGGTAGCCGGATCGGTGCGAGGCCGTTGGTTCGGTGATCAAACCGACGTTGATCAGCTGTTTGCGGTCCGCCTCGGCGACAGCGATTCGAGAAAACGCACCTGCAGCCAGGATGGCCGACGATTTACTCAAATATGATCTACGGCTGATCTCGGTCACGTCAAGGCAGTCCAAGGCGTCGGAGGGCAAGTGAATCATCGTCGTAAACCTCAGAAGGTAGTTGACGTTGGCAAGGTGGGAAGGCCGGGGTTTATTGGGTCACGTCTGTTTTCTTGGCCCACTCCTGCCACTGGGTCACCATGCTCGCGACACGCTCTGGAAACTGATCCGCCAGATCGTTCGTCTCCGTCCGATCCTTCGTCAAGTTGTACAATTCCCAACGTTGGTCGCTGGCGCCCCAAACGAGCTTCCATTTACCTTGGCGAATGGCGCGATTTCCAAACAACGCCCAGCACAGCGATTCATGCGGAACGCGTTGCTGGCCATGGAAGATGGGGACCAAACTCATGCCCTCCATCGGTGGAATCAACCGGTCGTTGTAGGTCGAGGGATAGGTTCCGCCGGCCAGGTCGAGCATTGTGGGCATGAAATCGACGAGGTGTCCCGGCTGGTGTGTGATCGTTCCGGCCTCGACGTGACCGGGCCAACGAACGATCAATGGCGTTGCAATTCCGCCCTCGTACGTCCAAGTCTTGAACCGCCTGAACGGCGTATTCTGTGCCCACCCCCATCCCTTCCCGACAAACTCGTAACCCCGCGCGTCGCCAACTGGAATTCCCCGGTTGTATTCGGCGAATCCGTCTTCGTCACGCGGCCAAGACGCGCAGCCGCCATTATCCGAAAGGAAACAGACGACGGTGTTGTCGGCGATCTTCAAGTTCGCCAACGCGCTGAGCAAACGACCGATTCCCTGATCCATGCGATCGACCATCGCTGCGTACACCTCCATGCGACGTTCCTCGCGGGCTCGGTCTGTAACGTCTTCCCAGGGCACGACGTCGTAGTCATAACGGTAGTCGCCGGTTTTTCGATCCGCGGGCGATAGATTCCAGCTTGCATCGACGATGCCGAGGTCAATCTGGCGCTTGTGCCTTCGCTCGCGCATCGCGAAGTATCCGTCTGCGTACTTGCCACGATAACGCCGGATGTCCTCTTGGGGCGCGTGCAATGGAAAATGAGGAGCCGTGTAGCATAGGTAATGAAAGAACGGCTTCTCGCTGGCCGCATGTTTCCGAATCGTTTCGATTGCATGGTCTGTGAATGCATCCGTCGCGTAGTAGTCTTCCGGGAACTGCGTGACGGCCTTCGCGTTGTGTGCAAAGGGACGGGATTTTCCACCGTTATAGAAGACAGGGTCTTGTTTCGCGGGATTGAAAAAGCTGGAGCATCCGCTCAGCAGCCCATAATATTCCTCGAACCCGCGGTCAATTGGCCGTTTCGGCGGAACGCTTCCCAAGTGCCATTTGCCCGTGTACGAAGTCGCATAATCCGTCCGCTGCATGACTTCGCCAAGCGTCACCATTTCCGGCCGCAGCAGTCCCCCGGCTCCTTGCCTTGGATGCAATCCCGTCGTGAGCGCGGCGCGCGTTGTGACGCAGACAGCGCAGTTATAGAACTGAGTAAATCGCAGCCCTTGGGCCGCTAGTTGATCTAGATTCGGTGTTCGGATTTCGCCGCCATAGCAACCCAGGTCCGAATAGCCAAGGTCATCGCAAAGAATCAGCAGGATGTTCGGACGCGGCGCCTCGGCCAGACAATTGGCGAATGTTAGCATGGTGAAAGCGAGCGCCAGAGAAAATCGGTGGATCATTTCGTCGGTCCGATGTTGTCTGTGGTGTATGTTGTTTGCGATCTCCGGCTGTGCGAGGCGTCTTCACGCGTCTGAGAACTCTCCAAACGCGCTGGCCATTTCGTCTCGCATCATCAACCCCTCGTTGGCGTAGACGACCAGCCTCGCACCCTGCCGAATCGTGCGCACGGCCTGGCGACGTTCGCCAAACCAGCAGCCGGCGGCAACATGGTGTCTGTCGGCTGTGTCGATGACTCGCTTGATCGTCGCAATCAGATCTGGGTGATCATACTCCTTGGGGATTCCCATGCTGCAAGTCAGATCACCAGGACCGACAAAGACGGCGTGCACGCCCGGTATCGAACAGATCGCATCGAGGTTCTCGATGGCAGGCACGGATTCGATCATCGGAATGAAGACGGTGTCGGCATTCTTCTGCTCGATGTAGTCTTTCGACGCCTCGCTTGGCCACGCCCCTCCGGCGAGCACGCGATCAAGTAGCTTTCCTTTTAGCGGGCGAAACACCGCAGCTGCGGCAAGCTGCTTCGCCTGTTCGAGGTCCTCGACGTAGGGTACGACGACACCATCAAACGTATCGCACACTTTCGACACGTCCGCGGCATCGCGGCTGTGGATGCGCACCAGACAAGCGATTCCCTTCGCCTCCAACGCGTAGCGAATCGGTAGAAACTCTGCCAACTCCAGCGCGTTGTGTTCCGCCGAGACAATCGCAAAATCCAACGTGTCGGGGGGCAGGACGTCCACCATTGCCGGGCTCACGACGTTTTGAAAGAACGTGCCGAAGACGCGTTCGCCCTTAATCAGCTTATCCTTGAGAACCTTGCCGGGCATCTGTCGTACCTTTCGTTCGTTCCACGTGCGTTTCCAATAGCGATTCGCTCTCTTGCCGTTTCGTAATCGACAAGCGGTGTTCATTGCAGTGCTTGCCGAACGTTGGACGGGGTCTGCAGTCCGGGAACGACTCGAGTTTCGTTTCAATGATAACGAAACCTCGCAGCTCACTCCAGCAATGGCGAGTCATTTGGGATCATCGGTCTTTGGGGGCTTGGCCAGCGCGTCGGCCGACGGCGGTGCTTGGGGATAGTCCGGTTTGAAGACGGACTGAGTGTAGTGGACCAGAGCCCAACGATCCTCTGGCGGGATACGTAGATAGCTTGGCATTGGGCCAATGGTGGGCCCACCGGAGATGATGCGGAACAAGTCGCTGGATGCTGCTCCGCCGCGAAACACTCTGGTGGTCAAGTCTCGTGAATGTCCAATGGGCCGGTTCATCTCGTCGTACCAGCTGGTGAAGGATCCTTCCCAGCGAGCTAACCCGACTGGTTTTGACTTGCTGCCTTGATGACAGGTAACACATCCCTGTTCGATGAATAGAATTCGCCCACGCGTGACCGATGCCAAGGTCACCGGCGGTTCATCGCCCACCTCTAGCGGCGCGGCCGCCCAGCCGTCTTCCGAGTCGAATCGATTCAGGACGGCTTCATCAAAGTCGTCATAGAAGTTGGCCAGGCTCTTGACGAATTCCACCAACGACCAGCGATCCTCCACACTCAAGTGACCGAACGGCGGCATGGTGGATCCGTACATGCCACGTGTGATCGTACGATAGAGGTCTTCGTCGGTCGGAACGGTACCGTATTCGGTCGATCGGATCTTGAATTTTGCGTACGTAAAGTTGCGTGGGAGATTACCCGCGTACCACTGCAACGTCGCTGATCCGTTGCCGCGGCCGTACGGTCCATGGCACTGGGCGCAATGCTGCTGGAACAGCGCCATGCCTCGTTCCAACGTGGGGAGATCGTAATACAGGGCAAAGATGGCCTCCGGATCGATCGTAAAAAAGGGCCTGTGCATCTCAATTGGTATGTCGTCTGGAACACCCACGGTGTCGCGAAACACCTGTTCGGCGAGATCCAGTCCGTCTCTGTGCAGCACCAGAGAGCTGGCGGAACGATCGGATGCTCCCCGGAGGCGGTCGAGAAACGCCGTGAAATCACGGACAGCGGTTGCCGGGGGTGGCGGGACAGAAGGGTCGTACTCGAGCCTTGGCCGATACGATTTGGCCGGTGGCGGCGCGTTGCTGGAATCGGATACGGAGGGCGCGTCAGAACCTGATGCAAAATGATGCACACCGACGGAGACCGCAAGCAGTAGGGAAGTAACCGATAGGAGAACGATGACTAGCTTACGCATGACAGAGATTCCTGTGGTTCATTGAGCCTGCCTTCACGCTTTCCTTGATTTGGATGGACCGAGAACCGTTGCATGATTCGGACTGGCATTGCGGGATTTCGTTGCCTTCTTTTCGGCTTCGCGCCGTTTCTGGCGATCTTTGCGCTTTTGCAATCGCGCTTTCTCGCGATCGGTGGGATTCTCTTTCGCGGGCTCAACTTCCCAGAGTTTTTTGCCTCCGGTGATCGGGTCGGCCATCTGCTCGATCCAACTGTCGAAGGCACCGCTGAGCGCCTTTACCTCTGCCGATTGGCTGGTTGCTAGGTTTCGCTGTTCTCGCGGATCGTCGCTGAGATTGAAAAGCTCTGTCTGTCCCTTCAATGAGCGCAGCTTCCAGTCGCCGCGACGGACAGCCCATTCGCCCCCTTCCTTGCACCAGAACAGGGTGTCGTGATGCGTCTGGGACGCGCCGGTCAGAAGTGGCAGCAGGCTCTTGCCGTCGAAGTTGTTCTTGGCCGGCAGCTTGTCGATCGCGTCGAGAGCCGTCGGCAGAATGTCCAGCGAAATCACGGGCGTGTCCACCGTGCGTCCACCGGAGAATCGTTCCGGCCAACTCACCACAAACGGTGTGCGGATACCGCCTTCGGTGAGGCTGCCCTTGAAGCCTCGCAACGGCGCGTTGTTTGCGCGCATCGCCTTCGAGCCACCGTTGTCGGTCAGGAAGAACAGAACCGTGTTGTCGAATAGTCCTTCCTGCTTCAACTTTGTCACGACGCTACCGACGCCATCGTCCAGATGCTTCAGCATTGCCATGAGGATCGCGCGTTCCTTGCTGATATTGGGGAAACGGCTTCGAAATGCACAGATGTCGTCTGGCGGAGCCTGCGCCGGCGCGTGCACAGCGTTGTATGCAAGATATAGAAAAAAAGGTTGCGACTTATTTCGATCTATGAAGGCGACGGCTTCTTCGGACAGACGTGTGGTCAAATAGCCGTCGTCGTTGATTCGCTCCTTGTTGCGATAGATCGGATGCATGAACTTGCCTTCGGCGTCTGAACGGAGATTGAAGTAGTCATGCGCGCCGCGGCCCATGAATTTGTAGCACTCGTCAAATCCCCGATTGAGTGCGTGCCACTTCAGTTGGGGATAGTCCTCATCCAGCCCCAGGTGCCACTTGCCGATTGCTGCCGAGACGTAGGTGTCCGGCAAAAACGAAGGGAAGATCGGTGTCTTCGGTTTGAACCCTCTTCCGCCATCACCTGCCGAGTACACACCGACACGTTGCTGGTAACGACCCAACATAAGTCCAGCCCGTGTCGGCGAACAAACGTGACCGCTCGTGTAAGCCTGGGGGAACGACACGCCATCGCCGGCCAACGCATCCATATGAGGTGTCGAGACCTCTTTCGGATGATGTGGGTTCAGACTGATGTCAGCATAGCCCTGGTCGTCCGTCAGAATCACGACGATGTTAGGACGTGTGGAGGCGGCGTTGAGTATCGAACCGGTCGACATGACGACGAATACGGATAGCGTGACTAGTGTTTTCATGATGTTTACTTTGGGTTGTGCGCGTTCGGATTCTGGTTGTTTTGCGGGGCAGCTTCATATAGCAACGGCAACAGCCGTCAGAGATATTGTAATTCACTTGCTCGTCAAAGCATTCTCGACGGTCAACCCAAGCTGAGTCGCGGGTGCTACTGCGATCTCGCATCCCAAAGGAAAGCAGTGCCTTGTCCGGCAGGATCGCTCCATCCATAGAAGAGTACAACATCCTTCATCACTGACTTCATACCGTCGGAGACGAATTGGATGTTTTGGAACTTCTGGCTGACACTGGGTGTCAGATCGCGGTGCAGCACCCAACTCTTACCGCGATCGCGCGACTCCCACTGCTCGATTCGTTGGCCGAATCCATACTCGTCCATCCCTTCTTCGACGATCGTATCGCAGCCACCAGCGATCAAAAATGCGCGCAGCACGCCATGATCCACTTCCAGGTGGCTGGCATTGAACGGGTGCATCGTTTCTGTGATCGGCGTTTTTCGCCAGGAGCCTTTTTCGAAACAAACAAAGTGGAAACGACCGATGAGCGGTGTCTTGTCGGAAACGGGAAGCAGGAAGTGCGGACGATCTTTTGCGTCCAGAGCGATGGACGGGCCGACTGCCGCGACGCGCTCGTCGGTATCCCAGACAAGGCAATGCTCGTCAGCGGTTTTTTTTCTGACAGGCAATTCAACTTCACGGCCCTGCACGTTAAACGCCTTGCCGGACGGGAGATCGACCCACAGGTAATACAAATTGTATCGCTGCGTGTGATCGCCCAGGACGCGTTTGTAGCGGTGGTTGAAGACCGGATCTTCCACCTTCCAAATGAATGCCACGTGTAGCCGCCTGCCATCGGCGCTGACGACTGTCGTGTTGTAGGAACCGGCGTAGGATGCGTGTTCGCCATCCTGAGGATCTGCATTCAGATCGACGATCGGGCGCGGCGGCTCGTTCCAAATTCGTCCACCGTCGTCGGACACACGGTATTGCCAGTGGCCAAGGTGTCCCGTGTGTCTAAAGTAAATCAGCGTCCGATCGCCATGGATGCGATGGACCTTCGGGTAGGAAACCGATTCGTCAAATGTCGGGCCGCGGACCCAGCTGTCGGTGGATCTCGCTTGTGCAGCGATCAAATGAATGCCTGCTGAATTGTGGCAACCGAACAGGACGTGCAGAAACTCGTTTTGATCGGCCCAGATCACCGGCGCATAGTGATGGTCCCTTTCATACTTGCTCGTTTTGACTTCATCCAGCAGACCTTCTAGGAGCATCTTTGATGGGGAGACGGTCCTGTTGTCGAGACGGTACGTCGCCAGATACGGAAATCCATCCTTCCCACGCCACACAATATGGATGGAATCTCCGACGGCAACCGCCTGCGGATACATCCGGTTGTCGTACAGCATTTTCAGGCCGCCATTATCGGCAAAGGAAACCGGTTCGATGGCGCTCGCAGTTACGAACGACAACGCACAGATCAAGGTCAGCGACAAAACCAGAACTCGTGTTGTTCGGATCTTCTTCATGGCGAGGAAAGCGAGTCTCACGATTCAATTGACTGCGGACTTGGCTGGATCTTTGCCCAGCCACTGCGGGATACCCTCGTTTTTCAGCTTCTCGACTTTTTTTCCAAACGAGTCGACTCCACCGTTTCGCATCGAAGACGGCAAGGTGTTCTTCGTGGGTAAGTGCTTCCTGAACCGTTCTTTGATGTGCGCATACTCCGGGTTCGCTGCCTGATTCAGATGCTCATTCGGATCTGTCTCGTGGTTATAGAGTTCTTCACAGCCGTCCCGATAGCGGATGTACCGCCAGCGGGGACGGCGAATCGCGTGATTCCCATAATACCAGGTTGTGATTGCGGGCTTGCTTCGTCGGGCATCCACATCTTGCAACTGAGGCGTCAGGGCGGTTCCCTCCAGTCCCTTGACGGTCGGCAATCCGCAAAGATCAATCAGAGTTGGGTAGATATCAATCAGGCTGACCGCCCGATCGCAGCGCTGGCCGGCATTGTTGGCACCCGGCACATGAAACGACAACGGCACACGAGTCGACTCCTCCCACAGCGCCATCTTGCGCCAGTGCCGTTTCTCGCCCAGGTGCTGGCCGTGATCTGACCAGAACACAACGATCGTGTTGTCAGCGTGCGGACTGGCCTCCAACGCGTCCAACACCTTACCCGCTTGAGCGTCGACAAATGACACGCAAGCGAGATAGCCACGCACCATCTCCCTCCAGTAATCTGGCCCGACATTAATCACGTTCCAATGATCGCCCCCTTTGAGTGTGCCCAGTGCCATTACTTTTCCGAGCAATGGAATATCGTCCATCTCGTTCGACGGGATCTTGGGAATCTGAACATCCTCTATCGGATACAGATCGAAAAACTCCTTTGGCGCTGTGTAAGGCACATGGGGCCGAACGAATCCAACGGCGAGAAAAAAGGGTTTGTCATGCGTTCGTCTGATACGATCAACTGCCCAGGCAGCGATCTGCTCGTCGGGCATACCCTCGTCGGGTATGTCGTCCTTTTCGAGCGCGCCCCAGCAGAGTGACTGCCCACCGACACCTTCCTGGTATTTTTGGTAGATGGCACCGCCGTCGGGTGGAAACGGATGAAAGTGACCACCTTTCTTTCCTTGGTATCCGTGGCCGTGCGCTGCCAGTTCTTTCGGCCATCGGTATTTGGGCCGGGCCTCCGTCCAGTAATCGTAGCCTTCCACGTCACTTGTTCCTTTGTGGAAGATCTTACCCGCCGCCATTGTCTTGTAGGCATGGCGTTTGAAATGGGTCGGCAAGGGAACTGTCTCGCCCAACGTTTTCTCGTAGTCCGCTCGCTTTTTGGACGTATTGGAATACCAACCGGTCGTCGATGGACGCAGTCCGCTCAGCAACGCGTGCCTCGACGCCGAACAAACCGGAGCCGCACAATGCGCGTTCGTAAAAAAGACACTCCGCGAAATCAAACGGTCGAGATTTGGTGTCTTGGCCTGTGGATGCCCGCCCAGCGCCCCAATCCAGTCGTTCAAATCGTCGATTGCCAGGAACAGCACATTCGGATGTCCGACCGTTGGGGCTTTCTGGGATGGGCCGGCCGCTGCAAGTCTGCCGCACGCGAGCGGCCCGATCGTCATACAAAGCAGGCTCGTACAAGCTGCCAGGAGTCGCAGAATATTCACATCCGTTTGACCGCCTTTTCTTTCCATCTGGTGCATGGGGAGTGCAATTCGCCGGGCATGCAGCGTGCAGCGATATCGTCCAGTTCTTGATCGTATGGTAATCAGACGTAAATCGCGCGCCGCCAAAGTCTCGCCGGGCCTTGCCTAATTGCACGGCCCGGCAGCCGCAATGAGACCCATCGATGCGAGTACCAAGTGCCGGAAAGTGAGCTTCAACGCTTTGGGTTCTCTGTTTTCAGATTGCACGGCCCAGATGGACTCACGCCACGTTCAACGAGCTTTAGCTTCGAATGAGAATCCAACCTCGGAGGAACCGGTCGCGTCAACGGTGATCTTCACCTCTTGATCGCCGAATTCCTCGTGCCAAGCCTCCAGTGTATACTCACCAGCCGGCAGTCCTTTGATCTTGAACTGGCCCTTCTCGTTGGTCACGGCGAAGTAGGGGTGGTCCATTACAAAATAATAGGCCTTCATCCAGGGGTGTAGATCGCACTGGATCATGACCGCTTTCTCACGCTTGGTGAAAACCTTCTTGCGATCCTCAGACTTGGCTGGCTGGGCGATGTTGAATGCCCTGTTCCGGAAGGAGAACGAGCGGACGTTGTGCGTCAGCGGATCGCTGTTCCTCATCGCGAATTCCTGGCCGACGCGAATCCCCTGAACTCGGGGACGAAACATGCAATTGTCCTGATTGAGAAGAGCCGGTTCCTTCGGCACCGGGTAACTCTTCTTTTCAAGACCTTTCTTTACATAGACGAATACATTGGCAACTTCACCCTTTTCACTAACCATCAGATTCTCGTCCAGCAGAATGGTTTTGTGAAGCTGTTGACAATCGCTCAGCTTTCCCCCTTTTTCAATCAGCCGAACCGGCTTGCGTTCCGGTCTTGGTCCGGCAAACCTGACAACACCGACGACGCCGAGGCTGTCTTCGGCCCCTCCGACTCGATGTTCACCGGCCACCACCGTCACGCCAAGCAACAGGAGAACAGTGGCTGGCATCTTGGTTCGAATTGATCTCATATCGTTATCTTTCTTACGTGCGATCACGTAACCTGTGGACAGATCTTCCCAGCAGTCAATCAGATGTGTGCGATACGATTCTAACGAGGCAGGGCCTCGACGACCACTGGATAGAAGATACTCTGACCAGCTCTATCCCGGATTATTCATGATTCGGGGAATTCTTGAGCCTCCAAGAGCATCTAAGAAGTTGTATCACACCCACTTCCTTCGATGCTTGGAGGCTCGACATGAGTTTACACGATGTTTGGCAATTGGGGTTCGATTTTCTGT
>PVBE011280567.1_pt1 | contig 11438 bp, 10 predicted proteins | sample 1631181 | NCBI WGS metagenome assembly PVBE01 (sample SAMN08397723, study PRJNA350692) | Marine metagenome, whole genome shotgun sequencing project. | isolation source: water | place: Pacific Ocean | collected 2012-04 | reverse complement strand
TCGATGATCAGCAGCTTGTAGGCGCCCACCCAAGCGGGAATTAAACAGACCACACCAATTGACGGAGGACAGGAACAAGGGGCGCAAGGCGAGATTCCTCGTCGCGACCTGCCGGTCTCTGGCTCGGAAGGACAAGAGATGGAATCCACAGATTACACAGATTTCTCAGATGGGAAAAGATCCAGAGGTCAAATGAACCCGTATAGGATCAGATGCACGGTTTCACGCTTGAAATCACAAATCGTGATCTCAAGGTGGAGCGTGGACCCGCAGCCATTACTTCTTCACCGGCTCCCTGTGGAAGCCAATCCGCTTGGTCTTGGGGTCCGGCGGCGTCATAAGCTCACGGAGCGCTTCGAAGACAACCTTGAGCTGGGCGTCGTACCTTCTCTCCAGTTCGATCAGTTTTTTGGCCAATTCCTTGTGAGTGCTGAGCAACCGCCGGAACCGAACAAAAGCCCGCATAATCTCGATGTTGACTTGAACCGCCCTTTTGCTGCGCAGCACACCGGAGAGCATTGCGACACCCTGTTCGGTGAAGGCGTAAGGAGGGTAGCGCCGCCCGCCTCGACCCTTTGAGGTCACGATTTGTGACCTCAATCGGGTGAACTCCTCCGAAGTCAGTTGAAACATGAAATCCTCTGGAAAACGCTCCCGATTCCGTTTGACCGCCTGGACGAGAACCTTGGTCTCAACGCCGTAAAGGACGGCGATGTCCTCGTCGCGACCTACCGGTCTCTCGCTCAGAATGAGAAGAATGGAACCCCACAGACGCCGTCCCCACGCAGGTGGGGATGACACAGATTGCACAGATTCTTATAAGATTTGCCTCACCGGCTGTCCCGGGGATTCTCGCTCTTTTCCATCCGCGTCATCCGCGGATCACCTCAGGGTCTTTTGCAGGAAATCGTTCACGTCGGACCAGTAGGCCCCGAGGGTGTAGAAGAGTTTATGGGCGCAGGGCGGGCCGGGGCCGGGTTTGCAATTCAACGGGCCGCCCGGATATTCGTGAAAATCGACGGGCTTGCCCGCCTTGCGGAAGGCTGCGGCCAAACGTTGGCTGCCGTTGACGATGAAGCGGTCATCCCCTCTTGCGACCAGGATCTGAACGGGCGCGCGGACGCGTGAGACATCCTCCCCGGCGGCGGCCAGCTCGGATTTCGGGCCGGGAGCGGTCGCCATGAGGACGAAGGCCTTCGCCCCCAGGCCGTGCCGGGCCGCGATGAGCGTCAAAAGCGCCCCGCGCGAGAAACCCGCCACGGCAATCCGGCCGGGGTCCACGTTCTTCATCCCGCCGACGTGGCTGTAAGCCCCCAGGACGATCGCAAGCTGGGTGGAAAGCGCCTCCAAACCGTTGCGGACGGGGAGGAAGGCGAGGAAGCCGTCCCCGGCGAGGGCCTGACAGAAGGTGTCCAGTGAATAGCCCCGGTCGATCGCCCCGGAAAGGCCGTGGAGGTCCACAACCATTCCGTGGTTAAAGATGACCGCCGGATAAGGCGGCTTTGTCTTTTTCGGCACGCAAAGGAGGGCCTGGTGATTCCTCTCCCCGACCCGGAACCGGACGTTTCCGACGTTGGCGCAGCCCGCCAGGACGAGCGCGACGGTAAGGAAAAGGATGAATCGGTCCGCGGATTTCATATCATCTAAACCCAAAAAAGGCAGGACATTCTTATCCACAGACGCCGTCCCCACGAAGGTGGGGATTACACAGATTTCGCAGATGGGAAAAAAGCAAAGACCAACGACATTGTCGGCGCGGCAAACTTAAAGTATCTGTGCAATCTGTGGATACCGGGGGGTCCGGAGACCCTCAACTCACGAGCGCGCCGTAGGCGTCCGGGCGGCGGTCGTCCAGGTAGGTCCACTCGTTGCGGACCTTTTCGATCTCATCCAGGTCGATCTCGGCCAGGAGGATGCCGTCCGTCATGCCGCTGGGCTCTCCGACCAGCTCCCCCTCCGGGTTGACACAAAAGCTCGACCCGTAAAAGTCGTGCGCCTCTTCGCTTCCCACCCGGTTGACCCGAAGGACGTAAACCCCGTTGGTGATGGCGTGGGCGCGCAGGACGGTCTCCCAGCGCTGGTGGCTGGCGAAGGCGGCGGCCGTGGGGGCGACGATGATCTGCGCGCCGTTCAGCGCCAGGGCGCGGGAGACCTCGGGAAAGAACACGTCCCAACTGATCTGGACGCCGATCCGGGCGACCCCCACGTCGAAGACCGGGAACCCGGCATCCCCCGCCTCGAAATAAGAGCGCTCTTCCCAGAGGTCGAAGTGCGGCACGTGGACCTTCCGGTAGACGCCCTTGAGGTCGCCTTGCGCGTCGAGGACGGCGGCCGCGTTGAACCCCCGGCCGTCGCCGTCCCGCTCATAGATCGGCGCGATGACGGCCGCGTTCCACCGCCGGGCCTCGGCGGCGAGGCGGTTCACCGAAGGGCCGGGGATGGACTCGGCCAGGTCGTGGGCGCCGGGGTCGGTGTTTCGGGGAAACCAGTGGGTGTGGAACAACTCCTTAAAGCAGATGACGCGGGCGTCCTGCTCCGCGGCCAGGTCGCCCAACTCGATCGCCCGTTTGAGGTTTCGGTCCTTGTCGGGCGTGCAGCGCATTTGAACGCCGGCGATCTTGAATCCCAAAGGATCAGCTCCTTCCGTGGCAGTTCTTGTACTTCTTCCCGCTTCCGCAGGGGCAAGGCTCATTGCGGCCGACCTTGCGCCCCTCGCGCCGGAAAGTCTGGACGGCGCCGGGCTCGGAGGTGTTGGTCATCAGGCCATCATCATTCCCGTACGACTCCACCGACATCTCGTCCCCCCGGTGCTCGAACATCCGGGCCGCCCGACGGCCGAGGAAGTCGTCGCCCAGCTGTTCATCATCCGGATCGACCTGAACCCGGAGAAGGTATTGGGGGATCTCCTCCTTGAGCCGCTCCATCAGGGCCGAGAAGAGGTCGAACCCCTCCCGCTTGTACTCGTTGAGGGGGTTCTTCTGCGCGTAGCCCCGGAAGCCGATCCCCTCCTTAAGGTGGTCCATGGCCAGCAGATGGTCCTTCCACTGGTCGTCGACGATCTGGAGCATGACCAGGCGTTCGAGAAAGCGCAGGGTGTCCGCGCCCATCTCGGTTTCTTTCTTGTCGTAGGCCCCCTCGACGGCGGCGACGACCCGCTCGGCCACCTCGTCCGGCGTGGATTCTTCCAGGTTCAGCCAATTCCCGCTGCCGTCCAGCGAGAGCATGAATCCGTTGCGTTCGACCTGGAGGCCGAACAGGCGATCGAGGGTCTGCCCCAGCCCCTCGAGGTCCCAGTCGTCCGGGTGGAGGTCGTTTTCGAGGTACTCCCGGACGGCGGCCTCGGCCACGTCTTCAATCATGCCGAAAAGCATTTCGCGGCTGTTTTCCCCGGCGATGATCTGCTGGCGCTGCTCGTAGATCACCTCGCGCTGCTTGTTCATGACGTCGTCGTATTCCAGGAGGTGTTTGCGGATATCGAAGTGGTAGGCCTCCACCTTCTTCTGGGCGTTGCCGATGGCCTTGGTCACCATCTTGTGCTCGATGGGCTCCCCTTCCTCCATGCCCAGCTTTTCCATGATCCCGCTGATCCGGTCCGAGCCGAAGATCCTGAGCAGATTGTCCTCCAACGACAGATAAAACCGGGACGAGCCCGGGTCCCCCTGCCGGCCGGACCGGCCCCGGAGCTGGTTGTCGATCCGGCGGCTCTCGTGCCGCTCCGTGCCGAGGACGTGCAAACCGCCGAGGGCGATGACTTCTTCGTGCTCTTTGGCGCAGAGGGCGCGGTACTTTTCCAGCTCCTTTTCGTAATCGGAGCCCTCATCGGCCGCCGACGCGGTCTTGGCCAGAAACTCGGGGTTGCCCCCCAGGAGGATGTCCGTCCCGCGTCCGGCCATGTTCGTGGAGATCGTGATGGCCTTCAGGCGGCCGGCCTGGGCGATGATGTCGGCCTCGTTGGCGTGGTGCTTCGCGTTCAGCACATGGTGGGGGATCCCGCGTCTTTTGAGCAGCTTGCTGACCTTCTCGGAGTTCTCGATGGAGCCGGTCCCGACCAGAACGGGCTGGCCGCGCTCATGGCAATCGGCCATCTCGTCGATTGACGCGTTGTATTTCTCCGGTTCCGTCCGGTAGACCACATCGGGAAATTCGGTCCGGATGAGCGTCTGGTTGGTGGGGATCGCCACGACGTCCAGGTTATAGATCTGGGCGAATTCCGCCGCCTCGGTGTCGGCTGTTCCGGTCATGCCCGCCAGCTTGTCGTACATCCGGAAGTAGTTCTGGAATGTGATGGTGGCGAGGGTCTGGTTTTCGTTCTCGATCTTGACGTGCTCTTTGGCCTCGAGGGCCTGGTGGAGCCCCTCGCTGTACCTGCGGCCGGGCATCGTCCGGCCGGTGAACTCGTCTACGATGATGACCTCGCCGTTCTGAACAACATAGTCCACGTCCCGCCGAAAAAGGACGTGCGCCTTGAGCGCCTGATTGACGTGGTGCAGGCTCTCGATGTTCTCCAGGTCGAAGAGGCTGCCCGATCGAAGAAGCCCCGCCTTGCTCAGCCGTTGTTCCATCTCGGGCATGCCGACCTCGTTCAGCGTGGCGGTGCGGCTTTTCTCGTCCACGGTGAGATACTCGTACTTGATCTTGCTGATGGCGTCCTTCTCGGAATCGGGAATCTCCTCCTCGGGCGGCGCCTCCTCCTCGGCGTCCTCCTTCTCCTTGAGCATGGGAGGAATCAGGCGGTCAATCTTGTGGTACAGGTCGGTCGATTCCTCGGCCGGTCCGGAGATGATGAGGGGCGTCCGGGATTCGTCGATGAGGATGCTGTCCACCTCATCCACAATCGCGTAGTGAAGCTTCCGTTGGACCATCTCATCCGGGGTGAACTTCATGTTGTCGCGCAGGTAATCGAACCCATACTCGTTGTTGGTCCCATACGTGACGTCGCAGCCGTAAGCCGCCTGGCGGTCCTCGTCGGCCATGTCGTGCTGGATCACACCCACCGTGAGCCCGAGCCCTTCGTAAATCGGACCCATCCAGTCGGCATCGCGGTGGGCCAGGTAATCGTTGACCGTTACGATATGGACCCCATTGCCGGTCAGCGCGTTGAGGTAGACCGCAAGCGTCGCGACGAGGGTCTTGCCTTCGCCGGTCTTCATCTCGGCGATCTTGCCTTCGTGCAGGACAACGCCGCCGAGGATCTGGACGTCGAAGTGGCGCATGTTGACCTTGCGGCGCGCGACCTCCCGGCAAGCGGCGAAGGCCTCCGGCAGCAGGTCTTCCAGGGTTTCACCGTCGGCCAGGCGTCCTCGGAGCTCATCCGTCTTGGCGCGGATCTCCTCGTCCGAGAGCTCCCGGATCCCCGGCTCCAGCGCGTTCGTCCGCTCGATGTACTCGCCGAGGCGCTTCAACTCCCGGTCGTTCTTGGTGCCCACCATCTTTTTGACTAATCCGAACATCTCGACTCCAGGGGTGTTAACCCAGCTATTTCAACCACATCCGGCCCGACTCGCCGCAACATTCAGGCCCCCGCCCGGTCGGGCCGGAGAAAACCCTTCAATCTAATGAAAGTGTAGTGCCTTACGAGAGAGCAATCAACCATTCTTCTGAGATGACCTCAGAGGCCAATAATCTAAAGCAATACATTTATATCCCCCATATAACTTATTGTAAATAGATTTAATACATCACTGACCCACCATCCACCAACAGAGCCTGTCCCGTGATGTTTCGCGCGTCTTCCGAGACCAGGAATACGGCGGCCCGGCCGATGTCCTCGGGGGTTTGCTCCCGTTTGAGCGGCTGCCGGGCGACGAACTCATCGAAGACCTGCCGGGGGGACATCCCGGCGAATTCGGAAAACTTCGCGGCGTAAAGCCTGCCCAGTTCATCCCACATCGGCGTCCAGACCAGACCGGGACAGACGGCGTTGACGTTGACAAAGGCGGGCGCCAGCTCCTTGGCCAGGGCCATCGTGAAGTTGATGACCGCCGCCTTGGTGGTCCCGTAGTGGGGAAGCGTCTCCCGTCCGTCCCGTCCCGCCCGGGACCCGATGTTGAGGATCCTTCCCTGCCGCCGCTCTTTCATGTGCGGTGCCACTTCCCGGCAGACCAGAAAGGTCCCCCGGACGTTCACCTCATACGCCCGGTCCCAATGCTCGATGGACAGGTCGGCCAACGGCGCGCCCAGGGCCATCCCGCCCAGGACGCCCGCGTTGTTGACCAGGATGTCGATCCGCCCGTACCGCTCCAGCGTCTTGCCGACCCCATCCCGGACGGAGGCCTCGTCCCGAACATCCATCTCCAGGGCGAGGGGATCTCCGGCCGTTTCTTGCAAGGACTGGGTGGCCTCCCGGGAGGCCGCCCCGACCACGTCGGCGACGGCGACCGAGGCGCCCTCTTCCGCGAGGCATCGGGAGATCCCCAGACCGATCCCCCTGCCGCCCCCCGTCACCAGCGCCACCTTGTCGCGAAGCCTCAACCGCCCGGTCTCCGGGAAGCGGCCGCCCAAGCCGTCCTCAAACGCGCGCCCGTCATTCAGGCGTGATCCCCCGGCGCGGACCACAGGCGGCCGCGCACGATCCAGGCGGCCCCGACGGCGATGAGCAAAACACTGATCACCTGCGCGGTCCGGAGATCTCCAACCATCAGGCTGTCGGCCCGGAACGCGCTGACGATGAACCGGCCGGCCGAGTAGAGGATGACATAGAGGGCGAAGACCATCCCGTCCCTGTGGGGACGCTTTCGAACGCCCCAAAGGACGGCGAACCAGCACAGGTTCAGGAGGAGCTCGTAAAGCATGGCGGGGTGCAGGGGCTGTCCCGGGAACTGCCGGCCGGCGATGCTCGCCGCTGGGAATACGATCCCCCAGGGGAGCGCCGTGGGCACGCCGTGGGCGTCGCCGTTCATGAAGTTCCCGAACCGCCCGAAGGCCTGCCCCAGGATCAAGGCGGGCGCAACGGCGTCGCCCAGCCGCCAGATCGGAACCCCCCGCCGGCGCGTGTACCACAGCGTGTACAGAGCCCCCGCGATCACCCCGCCGTGGATCGCCAGTCCGCCGTTCCAGATGGCGGGGATCTGCAAGGGGTATTGGCCGTAATAGGACCAGTTGAAGACAACGTAGTAAATCCGCCCGCCCACGATCCCCGCGATCAGACCGTACAAACAGTAATTGGCGACTTCGTCCTTCGACAGCCCGAGGCCGATTCGATCGGATTCCTTGCGGATGAGCCAGACGCCGACCAACAGGGCGACCACGTACATCAGGCCGTAATATCGAACCACAATCGGGCCGAGCTCGAACAGGACCGGGTGCAAAACGCCTCCTGGCGAAACGGGAGACCGGCCGATCAGCGCCGGTCGTGCGGATCGTGAAGAACCCGGAACAGGCTCCGCCCTGTCCGGTAAATGAGCGCAAGGACTTTCTCCGGGGCCTTCCGGAGGGCCTCCCGGAACGCCGCCTCGTCCCGCACGGGCCGGCCTTCGACCGCTTTGATGACATCACCCACCTGAAACCCGTCAAAGGACGCACGGCTGTTCGCGCGGACCGCCATGACCTGAACCCCGCCCCGCACGCCGCGCATGCCGAGCACCCTGGTCATCCCCTGGGTCAACGCGCCCACCTTCAAGCCGTATGAGGATTTTTCCGGCGCCGGCTCGGGCCTGGGCGCCGCCCGGGGGGGTTGCAGCGTCCCCATGACGAGGGGGACCCGGAGGCGTCTTCCGTTGCGTTGGATGCCCAGCTTCACAACCGCGCCCGGCGGCGACGCGGCGGCGAATCGCTGGAGCTCCGGGACATCCCGGACCGGGCGGCCGTTGAATTCCAACACGACATCCCCCCGTTTGATCCCCGCTTTCATCGCCGCCCCGTCCCTCATGAGATCGGAGACGAGCGCCCCGACCGGCCTATCGAGTCCGAACTTGGCGGCCAGGTCCGATGAGAACGGCTGGATCATCAAGCCGAGTAATCCACGCTCGACGACCCCTTTTTGGATGAGGGATCGCGCAACCCACTTGGCCATATTGATGGGGATGGAGAAGGCGATTCCGCCGTTCGACCGGGGGATGATGGCCGTATTGACGCCGATCACCTCGCCTTTCAGGTTGACCAAGGGGCCGCCGCTGTTTCCCGGATGGATGGAGGCGTCCGTCTGGATGAAGTTCTCGTAATGGGCGATGCCCATGCCGGTCCTGCCGATCCCGCTGACCACGCCCACCGTGACGGTCCGCCGCAGACCGTAGGGATGGCCAATCGCAATCGCCCATTGCCCGGTGCGCAGCCGGTCCGAATCGCCGAGGCGGACGCTCGCCGGGCGATCCTTCGTAAGTATCCGAATCACCGCCAAGTCGGTCCTCTTGTCCGTCCCGACCAACTCGGCCGGGTGCTCACTCCCATCGGAAAGGACCACCGTAATCCGTTTGACCCCTTCCAGTACGTGATGGTTCGTGAGGATGTGCCCTTCGGCGTCGAAAATGAATCCGGAGCCGAAGCTTCTACGCGGAATGATCCCCCGAGGCGGCGCGGGACCTTCTTTTTTCCGGCCCCTCGCCGCGAACGCCTTTCGGGTCCCAACGGTCCGGATGAAGACGACCCCCGGCGTTACGGACTCGGCGATCCGGATGAAGGTCTCCTCGAGCGTCCTCGCCTGCCGGAACCCCGGGCCTTGGCCTCCCGCGGGGGAGACGCCCGCAGCCAGCGGGAACAGCGCAATCCAGACAAACAAGCAAACCCTCGTGAACGCCCCGCGCAAGAAGGGTCCGCAAATCGTGTGTCTCCTCATCTCAGACTTCCTCAATGGACTGAATTCCTCCGAGGCCGGTCCGCGCCTTCGGATTTCCAACGGCCGGCCGTCGGCCTATCCTCCGGATTCCTCGACCTGGACATCCCGTTCTTCCACGTACTCCCGTAAAGCGGATTACAGGGCCCGTCTGGCGCGGAAAAGGCGGGACATGACCGTCCCCAGCGGACAGTCCTCAATCCCCGCGATCTCCTTATACGTGAACCCCTCCACTTCGGACAGGATAAAGATGCGCCGGAAGCCTTTCCATCGCCTCTTTGATCTGCTCCCCCGTCAGATTGCTGAGCAGGCGATCCTCCGGGCCTTCCCCCGCCTCCATGGAGGCTTCCTCCAGCCAGGCTTCTCCGCCCGTCTCGGGGTCATCGATCGAGACATTGGCCCGGCTGTGGCTCATCGAGCGCTCACGATTGATGAACGCGTTCTTCAGGATCTTGAACAGCCAGGCCCGGCAGTTCGTTCCACGCTCGTATTGGTGGAAAGATCGATAGGCCCGCAGGAACACCTCCTGGGAAAGGTCCTGGGCGTCGGCCGGATCACGGCTCAACCGCAGTGCGGCCCGGTAGATGGCGTCCAGGTGAACGAGGGCCGACGCCTCGAATTCCCTGCGCTGTTGCTTTCGCGAGGCCAAAGGATTCCCCCCCGGAGGGTTCCGGGATGCTTCAACACCGGGACGCCGGCCGGCCGGCCTTCAGGCGGCCGCCTTTCCTTCTTCGACGCTCAGGTCCGCCCCGACCTTTCCCAGGAACCGCGGTTTTCCATCCATCAGGGGGATCTGCCCGGAAACGAACAACAGACGCCCCGACCTCCTGACCGCCACGTAAGCGCCCACCGGGGCGGGAGGCGCCGGAAGCTCGATCCCGAGCTCTCTCAGGCGCGATTCCACATCGACGAGATCGGAAACAAGCCCTTCTCCCGTTCCCCCGCCCATGAAGACAGAACAGGCGGGGATTCATTTCCACAATTCAGCCGGCGGGGCGACGGAGGCCCCCGCCGCGGCGCGTCAGGCCGGGCCGTCCTCCTCATCGTCCGGGGGCGAAAAGATGGCCGCCGCGGCGCGCCCGCCCTCCTCGATGCGGCCCACCCCGGCGGGGATCACCAGGAAGGCGTTCATTCTCGACGGGGCGAGAAGCTCGGATTTCCAGGGCATCGCAACCAAAGAGCCGTCCGAAGGGTCGTGCCTCACCCTGCCCCGGACGTAATTCGGCAGGCCCTCCCGTGGCTTGACGCGGACTTCAGCGCCCAGGCGGACCTGCCTCAATCCTCGAAAGGGTCGGCGGAATCCGGCCATTCTGCGCAAGGCGGGCCGAACAAAAAATTCAAAGCAGATGTGCGCCGCCGACGGATTTCCCGGCACGTTGAACACCAGAGCGCGGCCCAGAAGGCCGAAGGCGGAATACGTGCCGGGCCACATCGCCACATCCTTGAAGACCATCTCCGCGCCGGCTTCCCGCATGCCCGGCTCGACCAGGTCTTTGTCCCCCTTGCCCGTCCCGCCGGTGATGATGACCACGTCGGCGTAGGCGCACCGGCGGAGCCGCTCGCCGATGGCCTCCCGGCTGTCGGCGGCGATCCCCATCCGGAGGGGCGCCCCCCCCGCCCGCTCGACCAGGGCGGCCATGTAGTAATTGATGGAACAGTAAAACTGTCCGTGCCCCAGGCCGCCCTCCACGGTTCGGTGGTCCTCCGGCTCGACCACTTCATCGCCCGTCGAGAAAACCGCGACCGCCGGTTCGCGGCCCACCTCGAGATGGGTCCTGCCCATCGTCGTGACGGATTCGATGTGGCCGGGCCGAACCTCCTCTCCCCGGTCCAGCAGTCTCGCGCCCGCGCGGATCTCGTCGCCGGGCTTTCGGACGTACTGGCCGGCGGGGATCGGGTCCTCAAATTGAAGAACGCCGTCCTCCGCCCGGGCCTCTTCCAGCGGGACGACGGCGTCCGCGCCCGCAGGCACAACCGCGCCGGTCATGATGCGAACGGCCTCTTGCGGTCCGAGGGCGCCGCCGGCCTCGCCCCCGGCGGTGAGGGTCTCGGTGATCTTCAGCCGGACGCGACTCGCGGGCGCGGCCCCCGCCGTGTCGTCCGCCCGGAAGCCGAATCCGTCCATGGCGGACTTTTCCCACCGGGGATGGTCGAAGGCCGCAACAACGTCTTCGGCGCTCGCGCGCCCCAGGGCCGCGAGGACCTCGACCTTTTCCGATCCCAGAAAGGGGGCCTTTTCAACCGCCCGCCGTCCGGCGTCTTCGACAGAGAGCAAAATCTTCCCCCTCCCCCTCCCGAACGCGCGATGCACCTGTTGAAGTTATCACTAATCGGTCCCGCGGCTCAATGACGACGGCGGCGGAAATTGAAGGACCGTCCTGATTTCGGGCCGATTCTCCCAACGTCTCCATGACCCTGACCCCGCCACGGGCTCGGCCGCCGGTTTGATTGCCGCCGTAAAATACACTTTGCTTTGGATTATCAGCGACAATGAGGGAGCCATTTTGAAAGTGAAACCGGCGTAGACCATTGTATAGGTTCAGATAGATGTGAGACATCTCCTTGGGTAGGGAGTAGAGTTCCAGGGGCCAACAGAGAGAGAGGAGGTCCCTGGATGCAAGTGTTTGGGTTGCCTCGTAGCCTCCTGCGAGCAGGAGGCTACGAGGCGGTG
>PVBE011016479.1_pt1 | contig 11438 bp, 3 predicted proteins | sample 1631181 | NCBI WGS metagenome assembly PVBE01 (sample SAMN08397723, study PRJNA350692) | Marine metagenome, whole genome shotgun sequencing project. | isolation source: water | place: Pacific Ocean | collected 2012-04 | reverse complement strand
TTTACGTCCTCATTCGCAACGTCGTTCGCACCGCACTCCTCGATGTTCAACGGTTGTCGGTTTGAAAGTTCTTGCTCAAAGATCTCCATCCAAGCTCGATCTCGGAGGTCAATATCAATACTCGGTGGGTGTCCAAACTCACCCTCCGCCGTACGCCGCGTTATTTCTTCCCGGGCGTGCGCGACTGAAGCGGTCATCGCCGCGGCGACAGGTGGCGCCGACGGCGAGATCTGCCCGCATCCTCGGAAAACCGGAGGTCGCTAAACCCTAGCAAAAATCGAGTTTGAGAAATTCTCGATTTTCGACACGTTTACAGTGGAACCTCGGCGATTTTTGATGTCTAAACCCTAATTTCTAAACCCGACTTTATGCATGGGATGATACTCATAAATCAATTAATATATTATAACATACGGCGAAATAGTGAGGTTCCATATGTCCGATCCTAAACCCTAAACCCTATGGGCTGGCGCACACACCCGCGGAGCGCCAACGGGGTTGGCGATTCACTCCGCGCTTCCGCGTCAGCATTTCACTCCTCGATGGAGGTGCACTTCTAGCTCATACACAAAACAACCCCTGTGCACAAGCCGCACTGATGGGACATTTCGTGATCGTGGCCGAACGTGTTACCGGCGCCGGCGCGAACTGGCCCGTCCTGGACGCGATGCCGCCCGGCCTCGAACGCCACCTATCAGAGCAGGAGTACAGGGGTGCACTAGCTACGCTGCAGCTCGATGGCGGGGCCTTCTTCAGGAAGACCTGCTGCCTTGGCTGTGGGCTCTACCAAGGTATCGTAGCTGGCTGCCTTGTAGGTGGGTTGAAGAGCCAGCGGGAGGCGGCACTGCGGCCGTGGACGGACAAAGGCGTGTCTGTCGAGATCGTCGGTGGGAAAAGTATCAAGGGCCAAGGTTGCGAGTAAGCACTCCGGCTGACGGGACCCCCACGGTGGTGGGGAGCGGGAGAATCACGCATGTTTGATGCATTAATAGCCGTATAAATGTTAACATATGAGTTCATGTGACTAAACAGTCCCGCGCGGGGTGCCCAGCCACTGGAGCCACGCGCGGCTTTTTGCTTCTGAGTCACGGGTCACAAAAATTTTCAAATTCTCCATGCGGTATCCGCCGCCGGCGTCCGAAGATTATCTGCAACTCGTCGGCGATCACATGTTGAGCCTCTTCCGCTGATGGAATGTATGTATTAAAACAATGTAGAATAGTACACGTGAATGCATCGGTTTACACTATTGTCGCTGCTCTAGTTTCCGTAGAATGCAGCGTTGGATGCGTGTGCTCCCCTCTCGGGTGGCTCACGTCCTCGGCGTGTTTGAAATGTCTCCACGTGGGGAGGGCAAGAGGATGTTGGGACGTTCGCGTTCGATTCCGCGTCATCGCGTGAGCTGTCGCGTGTCGACAGCGACGGCATGTTCTTTGGCGTACATCTTGCGAGCGGCAGCCTCCTCGCGGAGGCGCTTTCGGCGGCGAACGCAGACGTACGCGCCGACGGCGACGCCGACCACGAAGACGAAACACGCGATGGCGATGCCGGCGATCTTCGTATCGTCGAGCTCGTCGTCGCTCTGGGCAATCCCGAGAAGCCTCGCCTGGGCGCGCGTCTGCATGTCGGTCATGAGCACCATGATTGGGCACTCGTCCGAGCCGACGTCGGCAGTCGCCGACGCCCAGGAGTCGACGAGTCTCGCGGGGCAAAAGTACGTGTCCATCTCCGTCACGCTCGCGCATAGCTGTTCGCCCTCGCGGGTCACGATCTTCTGGACCGGGGTGTACTTGAAAGCGCCGTCGACTTCGGTGCGCTCGACGAAGCCGTCGACGTTGTACGCGTCGTCGATCTCGCGCTCGGGCTTGGTCTGCAGGCAGAGCCGAACGCCGTTGCGGGTGCTCAGACCGGCGGTGAGGGACACCAGGACGCAGTCGCCGAGGAGTTGCCCCACCAGAGCGTCGTTGGAGTTGCGCACGAGGGACCAGCACGACGCGTCGTCGAAGCTCGGCTCGTCCGCCGAGAGGAGACGACGAGACAGGCTGCGACGGCGAACGCTCGTGGGGTTCATTCCGCTGTTGGGTTGCGTGGGCATGCTCACCGCGCACATCTGTCCGATGCCGTCGAGCGAGTCCGCGCCGATCTCGACGTTGGTGCTTCCCTTGCGGCCAGTCTTGGCGGCGGTGCCGTTGTACTGCGAAACGTTGCAGAAGTTCGGGTAGTCCTGCGCGAGCACCGTGTCGCGCTGAGTCGGGGTCGCACCACCGCACACCGAGGCGAGCTTCTCGACCGAGTCGCCAATCTCGCCGTACATGCAACGGGCGAAGGCAGCCTGCGCCTCGTTGTTGAGCTGGATTTCGATGGTGCGGACGAGGTCGCGGACGCGCCACTCGTCGATTCGGCTGGACCACGTGTTCGCCTGCTCCATCATGCGCGTCTTCCACTCGCGACCGCCGCTGACCAACTCGGGGGTGACCCAAGTACCAGAGGACCACTGGCCCCAGGATCGCATGGTTCCGCCGCACGCCCGGCATTCCGTAGAGTCACGCTCCCAGACGTCGCCCCATTCGGAGCGTCCGCCCTGGCACTCAGTGTCGCTCGTGCAGAAATCTCTCTGGTGAGTCGTCGTGATCGTGAGCCATTCACCGCTCGCGGCGCCGCAGGCGGATTCCGTCTCAATCGTGTAATCGATGCAGTAGTCACCGAAGTGATCGCGCATGTCGTCCCAGCAACCCCACTCGTCGTCGCAATCGGGAGAGCCCAAGCACATGTGCTGGCGCGACGGATCCACGCCAACTTTGCAGGCGTTGGTGACAACCTTGCAGGTATGCGTGCCGACGTCCTCGTCCATGTAGCAAATCTGATCGCGAAGCCAAGGCCCATGGCATCGACCGGACGCCTCGCACTCAGCCTCGGTGTCGCAGTACGTGGCCTGCTTGTCAAGACGACAAGAGAGAAAGTTCGAGATGTAGTGCGGAATCTTGGTCTGCGTGGAGTGATCCATGCACACGATTGGGCCAATGTCCTTGCACGTGGACCAAGACATGTCAGAGCATTGATCGAACGTCGTCGCTTCTTCGTCGATGCACATGCCGAGACTCGCGATGAATCTGTGGCCAGACTTGCAGTCGTTTTGGCTTGTCGCGCCGCCCTTGTAGCAGATACCCTCTTTATCGACCACGGTACCGTTCGAATCAACCACCTCGCCGTGCCATGGAGCACGGCAGCCGAGGCAACCGTTGGTGTTTTGACATTTTCCACCGATGCTTGCGCAGGTGCTGCTGTCCAGCTCGTATCGCGGGCCGGCGACATTGCAGTACTGCACATTACCGGTAGAGCCCTCGCACTTGATCTGGGTGTCCAACTTGCCGGCATGGAACTGGCGGCCGACGTAAAAGGTGGCGGTTTGGCTAGTCGCAGTGCCGATGCTCGTGCACAGCGCCTTTCGCTTCACAGTTGCGGCGCTTCCACTGCTCCACGAGTCGTACTCATCGTAGGTTGGATAATTGTAGGTTGGATGGGCAAAGCATGCTCCAGATCCTCCGTCGTAATCAGACCTCCAATCGAACCATCCGTGGTCCGCGACGCCGGACGCGTCTAGAGCGTTGCAGGTGTTTTCGTCCGTGACACCTGATAACCAGCACGCGTCTTGGCCGCAGTTGTCCGTGCCCTCGTCTGAAACTCGAACCGTCGCGCCGAGCTCGGTGCACACAGCGTTGGCGATGTCCTCATCGATGAAGGTCAAGCCATCCCAATAGCTACCGCGACCAAGCACGTTCGGCACCCAGTCTGGGTCGGTTTTCGTGTTCCAATTCTTGCTGAGGGGATGATTGTCGAGGCCATTTCCAGACGCGCCGGTGAGATCCAACTCCCAGTCGTTTTGCGCGTCGACGCCGTTTGGCCCCCAGGTTTCGGTGACGCAAAACGTCGGGCGCTTCACGTCCGACGGAAGGTCAACATCCCAGTCCTCCCTGCGCCCCGTGAACCAACCCGTCTCTTCGCACTTGCCCGTGGCCGCGTTTGTGTCCTTGTAGCATTGATAGAGCTTCGGGGGCTTGAATCCGTTCGTCCCTGAGCACTTGGCGAAGCAGGTGTCTTTGTCGGAGTTGCCGGCGGACCACGTGCAATGTTTCTCGCCCATCCAACTCCAAGGAGAGGTGGTGGCCACGAGACCGGTGTCAACGGCGGTGCACTCCGTGTCGGTGATGTTCGCGTGTTCGTGCGTCCACCAGCCATAGTCGCCGAGGATCATCGGAGTAGAGGGACGGCAGAAACCTTGCTCAGTGAGATCGTCGACTCCGCCCCATTCGTTCTTCGCCTCACAAAAGCCTGTGGAGAGCGATGCGTCGGTGCACTCAGCCGACGTCGTCTGTCGGTGCTCATTGGTCACGGGATCGTAGGTCCATGAACGCCAGTTGCACGCCGTCGCAGCCAGGCACGCCGTCTTGCATTCCTCCACAGTGTCGCAGTTGTTCTCGCCACATTTACCAGTGGTGTAGTTGTAGTTCTGGCACCAGTTGTTTGGATCGAAACGCCAGCCGTCCGGGCCCTCGCAAGTCTCGTGCGTGCCGAGAGAGATGATGCCATCGCCCACCTCGGCGAGAGTCGCCGATGAGGACCCGCCCAGCATAACCTTGAGACTGGCGATCTGTCGATCGAAGCCGCCTCGGCTGGTGAGCTTGTCGACGACGCACGTGGCGAGGGCTTCGCCGGCTTTCTCTTGCGATGCGACGGCGCACGCGTTGGTGAACGATTTCCCCTCTGGAAAGCATCGCTGAGAATCCTTCATGTTCTTTTCTGGGTTGCTATCCTCTTTGGTCTTGATGCACTTACCAGAGTAGCACTCCGACGGGCTGTTGCACGGTTGATTCGACTTGAACGAGTTCGAATTCCAGTTGAATTCCCCGATGACCGCCTTCAGGCAGCACGAGAGGTCCTTCTGGATCGCCAGTGCCTTGGTGGTGACGGCGCTGCTCGCCTCCAGACAGATGTGCGGCGCCTTCTGCGTCTTGAAGATGTTCGTCGCGGGGGCAAGCGCGCTACCGATGGTGTTCTTCTTGTCAAAACACTCCACGCCGCAGCCCCCTCGCGCCGAGTAATCAGACGCGAGGCACCTGTAGGCAAAGTTTTCCCAGTCGATCTCGGGGCGAGGCACCGACACCGTCTGCATTGTCGGGGCGCAGCACTTCTTGCTCTGCAGCTCGAAGTTGCAGCATGGATCCGCGCAGTACGCGTCGTCGGCGTTGGTGGCGTTCATGCAAAAGCCCCAAGGGTCGTAAACATCCTCCGGGAGCTCCTTGCTGCACATGTCCGTCTCGATCTGTTTGTCGCCCACGCCGTCAGTCATGGAGGACATGAAGATGTCCATGCATTCGATCCAGTCGTCCTTGCCGGTGTACTGCATGAAATCCGTCCACGTCGCGCTGGACGTGCCCGCGATGGCGGCGTCGATGAGTTTGTTCATCTGAACCGTCAGCTCCCCAAACCGCTCGAACGAGCAGTGCCCGGGGGCACGCGTCGGGATGATCTCGTCACTGCCATTCATGCAGATGGGGTCGCCGTCAGCGTTGAACAGACCGCCCGCCTCCCCGGATGACATCATGTCGTTTCTTGGGTGCATGCCGACGAGGCACGCCCTCCCCTTCTCAGGGTCGAAGTTCGGCGGGTTGGGGTTGCTCATGTGCTCGACTTCGCGACCGGTGGCGATGTTGAACATCTTGCCGAAGATGGCAAAGCCCAACTTGCTGGAGGACATGTTCGCCATCGCTTCGGCGCGAGGGTCGTTCACCTCGACGGTGACGCCGTCGCGCGGGCACGTGGGGTTGAGGTTCCCGGGGTTCACTCTTCCGCCCATGCGGTTGAAGTCCATCCCGCCGCACTCAAAGTCCCGCATCCAGCGATCGTCGTTGCGCTTGTCGAGCTTCGTCTTTAGGCTGTTGTAGTACTCGTACTTGGAGGTCACCGAATATTCCGTGAGAGTACCGTCGGAGGCTTTCAGCGTCACCGTCACGTTGTCATTCGCGGCGGGCACCTGGCCCGTAGTCCTCGCCAACGCGGTGTAGGCGTCGAGCACCACGTACGCATCGGGCACCCTCGAGTACGCCGAGACGAGGCACGAGAAATCGACTCCGTCGATGGACACGAGCTCTCCCTCCACCTCTGGCACGTCTTTCAACGACACGACCATTCGGCACGTGCCGTCGGTGTGTTTCTTGGACATGGCCGAGTCGAACGGGGTGAGCTTACGGATCGATCTGATCTCGTTGTTGCCGGGGATGGGATCGTAGTGGACAAACGTGAAATACGTCGACGCCACGTCCTTGGCAAACGGCGGCATCGGGACGGATTGCCGGATCTCACCCTCGCAGCCATACGAGTGGATGCCGACCATGGATTCCATCATGGTAGCCGCCTTCGAATCGTACGTGTCGTACAGGTCCTTGATGGTCATGAGCTCGAGTTCAACCTGGCCGCTGGCGGGGACCTTGTCCGAGAACTCGTAATCGCCGGACAGGAGCTCTTCGCCGACACCCTGGCCCGACATTTCCGCGGGAAGCGTCGTGGCGGTACAGTACCCCCCGCGAGGGTTCCAGGTCTCATGGTCTACGAGTTTGATGTAGTTGGGCTTGTCGTCCGGGCAGCACATCTGGGAGAGTTCGTCCCTCCCGCAGTGTTCGGTCGGGTCGTGGATGTCGCAGTGTACATGATTCCGGCCGTGGTCCACGCAGACATAGGTGAAGGGATCTGCCCAGAACGCGTCCTCATCCTCCTGGCACGGGGGGGAGTGCGCAGGGTCTGCCGAAGGGGTGCAACCTTGCTGCCTGAACTCGAGGATGCGATTAGGCTCGCGAGTGCCCGCTGGGCACCCGCGGGGCTTCACGTAGATGGGCGATCCGTCGGTCGTCTCAAACTCGACATAGTTTACCGAGAGACGTGCCATGCCGCTGTCGCCATTGCCGTGGCCGTCGCATTCTTCCAGCGCCATGTCGACCGTGACCGGCCGGAAGGTCGCTTTGCACTTTTGCCCTGTTGCGGGGACGAGCATCGCCGCGAGAATCGCCGCGAGAATCGCTGCGAGCACCGCGGGTGGGGCGGGCCGCGACGCCATGGCTCGAGGGTTGATCAAAAGAACGCCTTTTCGCGGGCGAGAGACTTCACGCGCGAAGTGTCGCCTCTACTTCCACCGAGAAGGAAGGCGTTGGCGGCGTTCGTTGCCCGCACGGCCGGGGCGTGGCCGCGGGTGGGGCGGGTCGACGTCTTCAGAGCGCACGTCAGACTCTGACGGTCAGAGGGGTGTGGTGTCCCTTCGTGAGGGTCGGTCACGACTGGTCGTACGTAGATGGGGGTATTTTAGACATTTTTATCATGGTTAGACAGTCTTACCAGTTACTACAGTACTAATGTGTAAAACGATAAAAAGTTACTTCAGACTGAGATGTAGCCACGCCCGCACGGCCGTGCCCGCGGCCCGTTCGTTGCCCGCGTCACGACGGTGTCGAACGAACGTGGGCGGATGAACTGCGTCGAAATCATTTTCAAGACGATGAAACAATTACAACGCTCCGACGAGTCGAAACGGTGGATGTACATTTACTACAAATCTTCTTCTATCGTCCCGCATACGTCTGTTCATTCCCCGACGCCACGGTCGAAGAGTCTGCTTTACTCGAGCGATTCGCAAGAAACGCTGCGTGCGAACGATTGTACGCGTCTCGGGTCTCCTTCGCCAAAGAAGGCCGCGAAAACGTCAGTGCCCAGTCTACGTCGGTTTTCTCTATTCGTGGCCGCTCCGTCGGCGCGGCTAAGTCTTCGCCTCGCGCCTTGGCGTCGTCAAACTGCTTTAAGATTCGCCGCGACGCGGAGTTGCCGCATTCCGCGACGAAGCTCGCCAAATCCGCCCCCGTAAAGTTCTCCATGTCTCGCGCCATCGTGATCAAGTCCACGTCATCCGCCAATTTTTCGTCGCGCACGAGACAGCGCACGATTTCAGCGCGTTCGTCGGCGTCAGGCATCGGCATGTATAACACGTGATCCAAACGACCGGGGCGCAAGAGTGCGGGATCGATCACGTCGGGTCGCGAAGTCGCCGCGATGACGAAAACGCCCTTGAGCGAGTCCACGCCATCCAGGAGCGTCAAGAACTGATTCACCATTCTATCCGTGACCCCACCGTCTGTGCCGCCGCGTTTCGGCGCCAATGAATCGAACTCATCAAAAAACAGAGCGCACGGCGCCGCCGCCTCGGCTCGACGAAAGAGCTGACGCAGTGAAGCTTCTGATTCGCCGTAATACTTGCTTAAAAGCTCGGGTCCTCTGATCGTGATCGAACGTAAACCTGCGTTGACGATGGCTGCTTTCGCCAGCGCAGACTTTCCCACACCCGGAGCGCCGTAGAGAAGGACGCCAGACGGTAATCGCAACGGACACTGCGCAAATATTTTAGGATGACGCGCCGGCAACGCAATGGCGTCGTCGAGAATAGTTTTGATGTCATCGTAACCGCCGATGGAATCGAAACCGTCGACGTAATTGTCGATGCCCTCACCTCCGCGCCCCGAAGACTTCACCAAGGTGGCCTGGTCCACCGGGACGTAACCGTCCATTCCCTTGTGCAGGTCCATGCTCAACAATCTGAGCGCATCGACGTTACCGGCTTCGCGCCGGGACGCCGACGCGATCGCGCTTTCGAGGATCGTGCGTAAATCCACGACGTCGTATCCATCGGTTTTCTGCGAAAACGAATCCGCGATGTCTTCGCTGAGTTCGACGCCTCGATACCGCGCGTACGACAGCAATACATCTCTCCTCGCATCCATAGATGGCTTTTTCACCTCAAACTCGTAATCGAACACCTGCGGATCGCGAAGAGGCTTCGACAGCGCCTCTCGCTCGGACGTCGTCGCCATGAACGTCACCGCGTCGTTATCCGCCAACTCTTCCATCTCCTCGGCGACGAGACACGAGAGGTGATACACGTCGTCGGATTCATCTTCTTTCTCTCCGCAAATCTCCTCGAGATTTAGGAGATAACAAACCGCCGGTCGCCGCGATTCCGCTGCAGCGAATCCCGCCCGAAGCGCCTCGAGAGTTTTCAATTCAGGTTTCGGTAGTTGATCGCACCTGATTTCGACCACTCCGCTCACCGCCTTGACATCTTCGGCGAGGTCCCGGCACAATGATTTTACTAGCCGGGAACGTCCCCGCCCTTTCGCTCCCGTGACGAGCGTCCCTGGACACATCCCAACTCCGTACTCTTCTCTCAATTCGATTGCGTCAAATCTCAGACTCGTCTTCAGCAATTTCAGGGTTTCATCCGTGTGTTCGCGAAGCTCTTCTCCCGGAATGTGTGCAAACTCATCGTCTCCAAACGGCAACTTTGGCCAAACCGTGACGCCCGGCGCTGGATTTCGCGACGAGGTGCTTCTGGGTAACCGAATCGGCGCACCGAGCTCTACGCGCATCTTGGAAGCGCTGTTCGTCGCGGCGGACACGTCGCCGAGCGACACCCACACCGGTTTCTCCGGATTTTCAACCCGAGCGGACGCCGGATACTTGAGTTCCATCTCAAAGACGGCCAAAGTCTCGGGCATTTCCGTAATCTTGAACACGAGACGCGTCTTCGCGTTCACGATGACCCTCTCACGATGAGCTTCGTCTTCAGAGTCCGCTTGCGTCTGTTCTCGCAGCCACGATGTGAACAGCGAGCGAGCGCGAGCGTCGTAGAAATCCGCGCCCGCTTCGGCGTCTACATCGATGCTCGGCGCGTTCAAGCCGAGCACCACAGCGTACGTGGGACCCATCCTCTTTCCGACGTGAAGGACGGAGCGCTTCGTCGTAAACAAATCACCGATGTCATCTTCTAAATTTTCCATCGGTAACGGCGGTACGAGCGGACGTAAACGTACCGTCAACGTCTTGGGTTGGCTCAAATCGCGCGTCTCGACCTCTTTGATTCGCACCAAATCACCCTGAAATAATTCAAGCGCGAGCGCCGTCATCCCGGACAGCGCCACGTGCTCGCGAGCGACGACGTCGGTGGATTCCACCACCGTGACGCGGAGAAACAAGGAGGGGACGTCGTCGTCCGAGCGCGTAAAATCCAATTCGCGCTCGGGACAGTGTTTAAAGGCGCGAATAAAGGAACCGTGCCTAATTTTGTGCTCGCGCGCGGTTTCGGCGTCCACCATCGCCACCGTCGACTGACACACGTCCACTTCTTGCTCGAAACGCTCGAACGACCCGGTCGCGGCGTACGCGACGGAGCGCGTACGACACTCCAACAAATCCGCGCACGCGCTCAAGGCGCTTTGAAATCGCAGAATCGTCGACGTTTTGTCGTCGTCGAGCGTCTTCAACAAATCGTCCAAATCCAGACCGTCGTCTGCGCCAGCCGCGCCTGCGGACCGAGCCGCCGACGCGCTCCACGGTTCGACGATGAGCTCTGTGTTCGGCGCGAGTCTAGCGACGGGATCTGAACCTCGCGGAGAAATCGAGAGCACGCGAAGAAACAACGGCTTACCGCCGCCGCCGGCGTAAAACGGCACGGCTTGTCCCAATGCGGCGAGTCCGATTTGCGATAGCAAATTTGCCTCGATCGCGTCGGACTGCGCGAGTACCGCCTCCCAGTCGTCGGCGGATAAGGGCGCGACGGTGACGCTCTCCGCCGTCGGAAGATTCCCTCCTCGGCCGAAAGAGAAGATCGCTTCCTCTCCGTCACGAATCCCGAGAGCGCTCGCGAGCGCGTGGGGGACGCCAATATCTCGCGTCATTTCGCCGCCGGGCGTCACGCCCCCCGCCCAAGCCACGTGCACGACGCCGCTACCGTCGCCCTTTTTCGACGCGCGTCCGAAATCCAAAGTCGCGTGTCGCGGGAAATCGCCTCCTGATCGTTTCGAGCTACGTAAAGTCGCCGAAACGACGTCCGGCGGCAACGTCACGAAAGCGCACCGATCGTGTATGATTTTGACGACGCGCGTCGACCCATCGACATCGTCTGCACCGTCGTTGAATCCCGCGACGCGCGCACGCCCCGCATCGCCGTCGCCGCTTTCCACCCTCATCTCGCGCGCGCCGCCGCCGCCGGCGGATACGGAATCAATACGACCACTTGGCCGCCTTCTTCTCCGCCTGTAACTGCGCGGGCGTCTTCACCACAGTCTTCCTCTTCTTCGGTTTCGGTCCCTGTCTAGAAGGGTCGAGCTCGACGCCCTCCGGCGCCTGTAACAATCGGAACGTTCCTCCCGACGACGTCGCGAGTCGACTAAATTCGAGCTCGTTCTTCGCGTTCACCTCTTTCGTGATTCGCGCGTTTTGTTCGTACACCGACACCGCGCTCGCGCTCGCGTTCGCCCCTCCGCGCTTCGGCGGCTTGAGAAATTTCCCCTTGCGCTGTTTGATCACCTTGCCGTGTCTGTTCGCCGCCGTCGGCGTCTTCTTCC
>PVBE011845880.1_pt1 | contig 11439 bp, 10 predicted proteins | sample 1631181 | NCBI WGS metagenome assembly PVBE01 (sample SAMN08397723, study PRJNA350692) | Marine metagenome, whole genome shotgun sequencing project. | isolation source: water | place: Pacific Ocean | collected 2012-04 | reverse complement strand
TAGCTTCGACTATCAGGCTCATAGCTGGGACAGCGCGCGCCGCGTCGTCGCCAAGATCGAATGGCATCCGGGCCTGCTGATCCCCACCGTCGGCTTCATCGTGACCAACTTGAACCGTCCGGCCGAGCGGGTGTCGGCCTCACACACGCCTTGGCGATGGGTTTCTTCTTCGCGGCCCTCGGCCTCGGTGGCGAGAGTTTTCTCCGTGCCATCGGGCAGACGCCGGCGTTGGCGGTCGGCGGCGGCGGCGTGGTGCTGGTGATCGCGCTCGGTCTGCCGGGCGCCTTCGCCTTCCTCGCCAGCACCCTTTTCCTGGAGGCGCTGAACCGGCCCCGTCCGGGCCTGGTCGTCATGGCCGTGGCCAATCTCGCCAACGCCGGCCTGAACAGGCTTCTGCTCGACGGTTGGCCGGCCCTCGGTCTCGACGGTGCCAGCGGCGTGGCGCTGGCGACCAGCGTGACGCGCTGGCTGATGGCCCTGGCGCTGATCGCCTATGTGCTCCGGTTTTCCGAGGCGGCTCGCTACCGGGTTCTGGATCGGCTTCGAAACGGCTGGCAGGTCGGCCGCAGGCTGCGCCGTCTCGGCTATGCCTTCGGTCTCGCGCAGGGCCTGGAATCGATGGCCTTCAGTTCGCTCGCGCTGCTGGCCGGATATCTGGGCCTGGCCGCCGTCGGCGGCTATCAGATCGTCATCAACATCATTGCCTTCGCCTTCATGGGCGCGGTCGGCGTCGCCACCGCGACCGGGGTCGCCGTCGGCCACGCGGTCGGCCGCGAGGACGCGAGCGCCGTTGCCCGCGCCGGCTGGAGCGGCGTCGCCACGATCGTCATGTTCATGGGTCTCTTCGCTATCGGGGTGGAGCTTTTCCCGGACGCGCTCGCCCACATCTTCACCAATGACCCCGCGATCCTAGCGGTGGTGGTGCCGACCCTCGTCGTCGCCGGCTTCATGCTGCTGGCCGACGGCTCCCAAGCGGTGCTGATGGGGGCGCTGCGCGGTGCCGGAGACACCTGGGTGCCGACCGCGCTGCATCTCTGTGCCTTCATCTTGGTGATGGTGCCGGCCGCATGGTGGCTGGGTCTCGGCCTCGGGCTCGGTGCCCCCGGCCTGATGATGGGCGCCTTCCTGGGTGTCACCGTCGCCGCGCTGTTGCTCGGCGGCCGCTTCCATTTCCTCTCGAGGCGCCATGTCAGGTGTGCATGATGCCCCAATTCGGCCACGAATCCGCCATATTGGCGCACCCCCCTGCAATTATCTTCTCGAAAGGCTACATATGGGGCGAGGGGAGATATCATGGCGCCTACGATCGCACTGGTCGACGACGACAGGAACATCTTGACCTCGGTCACCATCGCGCTGGAGACGGAGGGCTTCGAGGTCAGAAGCTATACGGACGCCACCAGCGCGCTGCGCGAGTTGGCGGAGCGACCGGCCGACCTCGGCGTCTTCGACATCAAGATGCCCGGCATGGACGGACTGGAACTGCTGAGCCGGCTGCGCCGCGAGAGCCAGATGCCGGTGGTCTTCCTGACTTCGAAGGACGAAGAGATCGACGAGGTGCTCGGCCTCAAGCTGGGCGCCGACGACTACATCCGAAAGCCCTTCTCGCAACGCCTCCTGCTGGAGCGGATTCGCGCCGTGCTGCGCCGCGCCGAATTGGCCCAGACGCCCGACGCCGCGGCCAGCGACGGCAAGATCATCCGGCGCGGCGATCTCAGCCTCGATCCGACGCGCCATCACTGTGCCTGGCGGGACGATCCGGTGCAGTTGACGGTGACCGAGTTCCTGATCCTGGAGGCGCTCGCCAACCGGCCCGGACACGTCAAGACCCGCGATCAGCTGATGGATGCCGCCTACAACGACAATGTCTACGTCGACGATCGCACCATCGACAGTCACATCAAACGCTTGCGCCGTAAGTTCAAGGCGGTCGACCCGGATTTCAACGCGATCGCGACGCTCTATGGATTGGGCTATCGATTTCAGGAGAACTGATACGACGTGACCGCGGCCACCCTGGGCGGACCGGGACCGAGACCGACCCACCCGCCGACATCCGAGGACCGAGCGGAGCGCGCCCGCAACCCGAGGCGGCGGCGGTTCTCGTCGTTGACGCTTCGCATCCTGGCGCCGAACGTGCTGGCTCTCGCCTTCCTGGTCGGCGGCGTCTTTTATCTGGACCAGTATCGAGGTGGTTTGATCGACGCCAAGATCGCGGCGCTGCAGACGCAGGCGGAAATCGTCGCCGGCGCGGTCAGCGAAAGCGCTCTCGTCGGGCCGCCCGAGTCGCCGAGCATCGATGCCGCCCGCGCTGGGCGAATCGTCAGCCGTTTGGTGGTACCGACCAACGCCCGGGCCCGACTCTTCGGCCGTGAGGGACTGCTCCTCGCCGACAGCCGCGACCTGGTCTCGGCCGGCCGCCAGGTCCAGCTCAAGTATCTGCCGCCGCCGGACGAAGGCAATATCGTCACCGATGCCTTTCTCGCCGCCTACGACTGGGTCATGCCGCGTCTGCCCCAGAAAGGCCGGTTTCCGCCCTATCGCGAGCGACTCGACCAACGCGCCAGCGACTATGCCGAGACCCAGGGCGCGCTCGCCGGCGAGATCGGCGGCGCCATCATCCGCCAGAACGAGGACGCCGGCCTGGTGATCTCGGTCGCGGTGCCGTTGCAGCAGCTACACGTGGTCTTGGGTGCCTTGATGCTGTCGGCGGGTAGTCAAGACATCGAGGAAGGCGTGCGTCGGGTCCGGGTCGGCATCATCGAGGTATTCGCCATTACCCTCGGCGTCACGGTGCTGTTGTCGATGTTCTTGGCGAGTACCATCGCCAGACCCGTGCGGCGGCTCGCCCGGGCCGCCGACCAAGTCCGGCGGTGGCGGGGACAACGGGTCGAGATCCCCGATCTGAGCGAGCGGCGCGACGAGATCGGCGATCTTTCCGCAGCCCTGCGGGAGATGACGGCGGCGCTCTATGCCCGCCTCGACGCCATCGACGCCTTCGCGGCCGACGTCGCGCACGAGCTGAAGAATCCCCTGACCTCGCTGCAGAGCGCGGTCGAATCCCTGGCCCGCACCGAGGCACCCGCGCAAGCCGAACGCCTGCTACAGGTCATCGTCGAGGACGTCGGTCGGGTCGACCGCCTGATCACGGATATCTCCAACGCCAGTCGGATCGATGCCGAGCTTTCGCGCGCCGAAACCGAAGCGATCGATCTCGGGGCCTTGTTGGAGACCGTCGTACAGCTCCATGACGAGCGTTCGACGACCCATTCGCCCCGCTTCGAGTTGGTGTTGCCGAGCGAGAAGCGGATCGTCGTCGAAGGCATTTCCAGCCGCATCGGCCAGGTCGTCGACAATCTGGTTTCGAATGCGATTTCCTTCAGCCCGCCCGGCGGCACGATCCGCCTCTCGCTGACGGCGGACGGCGGCATGGCTCGAATCTTGGTCGAGGACGAAGGGCCGGGGCTGCCGGAGGCCTGGATCGAGCGCCTGTTCGAGCGTTTCTACAGCGAGCGTCCCGAAAGCGAGGCTTTCGGTCATCACTCCGGCCTCGGCCTCTCGATCGCGCGGCAGGTGGTGGAGGCGCATGGCGGCACCATCGTCGGGGCGAACCGGCGCGGCGAGGACGGCTCGGTGACCGGTGCCCGCTTCATCGTCAGTCTGCCGCTTTGACGGCGGCCGGCCGGCCCGGCCCGGAGCTTTGGCACAAATGATCCTACAGCACGCGACATGCGTCGCCATCGAGACGGAGGCGGTGTTGCTCCGAGGCCCGAGCGGTAGCGGCAAGTCGGACTTGGCGCTGCGCCTGATCGACGTCGGCGCCACGCTGGTTGCCGACGACCAGGTGTGGCTCGAACGTCAGGGCGACCGCCTGGTCGCGGCGCCGCCGGCTTCGCTCGCCGGTCTGCTCGAGGTGCGCGGCCTCGGCATCCAGCGGCTTCCCTATCTCGAACAGGCCGCGGTCGCCCTCGTCGTCGATCTGGTGGCGGCGCGCGAGGTCGAGCGAATGCCCGAGGCCGAGCAGGTGACGATCGTCGGCATCGCTCTCCCCGGGGTCCGTCTCGCCCCGTTCGAGGCCTCGGCCGTCGCCAAGGTGCGGCTTGCCGCGGCCGGGCGGGACGCACATACTCTGGATCACCGTTGAGCGATCATCGGCGGACGAGACGGCGACATTGCGGAAATCACGGCTTGCGAAATCACCCCCGACGGCCTAACCGATATTCCGACGACATTGGCGTTGCGCCATCATCTCCGGTGGGCGCCGTCGAGCTGAGGGAGATACCGGCATGATCGGCATCGTGCTCGTCACCCACGGTCGCCTGGCCGAGGAATTCGTCGCCGCCCTGGAACACGTCGTCGCCGACGAGCAGGAGGCGCTTCGGACCGTCTGCATCGGCCCCGACGACGACATGGCGGCACGGCGCCAGGAGATCATTCAGGCGGTGGCCGACGTCGACAGGGGTGCCGGCGTCATCGTGCTGACCGACATGTATGGCGGTACGCCGTCAAACCTGGCCATTGCCTTGCTCGACCAAGGCAATGTCGAGGTCGTCGCCGGCATGAACTTGCCGATGCTGATCAAGCTCGCCAGCGTCCGCAAGGACGAGACCTTGGAGCGGGCGGTCGAGCAGGCCCAGGCCGCGGGACGGAACTACATCAAGGTGGCCTCGAAGCTGCTGTCGGGCGGCGATCGGTGAACACGCCGGTGCCGGAATCCCGGGACGGTCCCCTCCGCCGCGTTCTCACCATCGTCAATGAGCGCGGCCTGCACGCCCGTGCCGCCGCCAAGTTCGTCAAGTGCGTCGAGGGCTTCGATGCCCAGATCACGGTGTTGAAGGACGACATGGTAGTCTCCGGCGGCTCCATCATGGGCCTGATGATGCTGGGCGCGGCGCCCGGCACGACGATCGAGCTGGTGGTCGAGGGGCGGCAAGCCAAAGCCGCCGTCCAGGCGGTCGCCCGGCTGGTCGAAAGCCGGTTCGGCGAGGATTGATTCGTCCGATTTCCTGAAGAAAGCTCCTTTTCAAGGGTTATTTAAAGATATAAAGATTTCTTTATGCTTGCCTTGCGGCGGCGCTGTTGCTATCACCCGCGCCGAAGCTGCTACGACCTGCCTGGAAGCCGAGGAGTTACGCATGAGCCAGTCGACGGATTACAAGGTTGCCGACATTTCCCTGGCCGAGTGGGGCCGGCGCGAGATCGCCATCGCCGAGACCGAAATGCCGGGTCTGATGGCGCTCAGGGAGGAATATGGCGAGCAGAAGCCACTCCAGGGTGCGCGCATCGTCGGTTGCCTGCACATGACGATCCAGACGGCCGTGCTGATCGAGACCCTGACGGCGCTCGGCGCCGAAGTTCGCTGGTCGTCCTGCAACATCTTCTCGACCCAGGACCACGCCGCTGCCGCGATCGCCGTTACGGGCGTGCCGGTTTTCGCCTGGAAGGGTGAGACGGACGAGGAATACTGGTGGTGCGTCGAGCAATCGATCGTCGGCGACCCCGACTGGCGCCCCAATATGCTGCTCGACGACGGCGGCGACCTCACGGTCGTCATGCACGAGAAGCACGCTGGCCTCATGGACGAGGTTCGGGGCGTTTCTGAGGAGACCACGACCGGCGTCCACCGTCTCTACGACATGGCCAAGGCCGGGACGCTGAAGGTGCCCGCTTTCAACGTCAACGATTCGGTGACCAAGTCCAAGTTCGACAACCTCTACGGTTGTCGCGAGAGTCTGGTCGACGGCATCAAGCGGGCCACCGACGTGATGCTGGCCGGCAAGGTAGCGGTGGTTTGCGGCTTTGGCGACGTCGGCAAGGGTTGCGCCGTCAGCCTACGAGGCCAAGGGGCCCGGGTCATGGTCACCGAGGTCGACCCGATCTGCGCCCTGCAGGCGGCGATGGAGGGCTATGAGGTCACCACCATGGACGAGGCGGCCGGCCTCGGCGATATTTTCGTCACCGCCACCGGCAACTGCGACATCATCACGATCGACCACATGCGGGCGATGAAGGACCGCGCCATCGTTTGCAATATCGGACATTTCGACGCCGAGATTCAGGTCGAGGCGCTGCGTAACTTCCCTTGGCACAACGTCAAGCCGCAGGTCGACGAGATCGAGTTCCCGGACGCCAAGCGGATGATCCTGTTGGCCGAAGGGCGGCTGGTCAATCTCGGTTGCGCCACCGGTCACCCGAGCTTCGTGATGAGCGCCTCCTTCACCAACCAGGTGCTGGCGCAGATCGAGCTTTGGCAAAACGCCGGAAATTACGAGTGTGACGTCTATACGTTGCCGAAGCATCTCGATGAAAAGGTGGCGATACTGCACCTCGGTAAGCTCGGCGTTCAGCTGACGACGCTGACCGAGAAGCAGGCCGACTATATCGGCGTCACCCCGCAAGGCCCGTTCAAGCCGGAACACTACCGCTACTGAGCCCGACCGGTCGCCGCCGCCTCGGCATCTTGTCTTGCCATCGCGCCCTGCGTAAGGTCGGCAGCCGAGGGGGCGGGTCGGCGGCCGACTGAAGAGACGGTCGCCCTCGGCTCCGGTGCGGGCAACGGCAGGGGCTCCGACGATCGCTGATCCGACACTATACGTTGCCGGCGCCGTGACGGCTGCGGCGCTCGGCCTCGCCGCCTGGTGCTGGCAGCAGGGCCGGCGCGCCGGCGAGCGTCACCGTGCCGAGATCGCCGCGTCCGAGGCCCGTCTCGGTCGCCTGGCCGAGCTTTATGACGCGGCGCCCTTTGGCTTGGCGCGACTTTCCGGCGATGCATTAGAGGCCTCGGAGGGGCTTCGGCGTCTGCTCGCTCCCGATGGCGGCGCGCTGGCGACGCTGGATGCCCTGGCGCCCGCATTCGTGACCGAAGACTTCGCCCGACTTCTCGACGCCGTCGCCGAGTGGCGACAGGGCGCGCCGCCACCTCGGCTCCGACTTCAATGCGTCGACGGCGAACGGACCCTCGAGGTGGTCGGATTCCAGGCCGGCGAGGGCGACGATGCGACGGGGCTGGCGTTTCACGATCTGGGCGATCTGGTGCATCTACAGCGCCGGCTTTCAAGCGAGGCCCGAGAGGTGACGGCGGAGGTACGGCGGCTGGCGGGCATTCTGGAGGCCTTGCCGCTGCCCCTTTGGGAGCGCGATCAGGACCTGAAGCTCGCTTGGTGCAACAGCGCCTATGCCCGCACCGTGGCGCACGAGATCGCCGACGTCATCGCCAACGGCGAGTTGGAGATCGAGCCGGCGATCATGGCCGGGCACTGGCCGGGCACTGGCAGCCGCCGCGCGCCGCCTCGGCAAGGCCCAACGCGAGATCCGACACATCGTCGTCGACGGCCAGCGGCGTGCCCTGACGGTCAACGAAATCCCCCTCGCCGACGAAAGTCGCAGTATCGGCTATGCCCAGGACGTCACCGACCGCGAAGAGATCGAGGTCGAGTTCAAGCGCGTGGTCGACGCCAACACGGAGGTTATGAACAACCTCAACGCGGCCATCGTCGTCTTCGAGCCGGACCGTCGTCTCGCCTTCTACAACAGCGCCTACGCCAGACTCTGGCGCCTCGACGAGAATTGGCTGGCGACCCATCCGACGCATAGCGAGCTGATCGACCAGATTCGCGACAACCGCCTGCTGCCCGAGGAGGCTGACTATCTCGCGTACAAGAACAGTATGATGTCGCTTTACACCAACCTGCTCGAAACCCAGGAGGCGTACAGTTTCCTGCCCGACGGCAGGACGCTCCGTACCTTGATCACGCCGCATCCCCTCGGTGGCTTGTTGATGGTGTACGAGGACGTCACCGATCGTCTGCTGCTGGAACGTTCCTATAACACGCTGATCGCGGTGCAGCGGGAAACACTGGCCAACTTGCACGAGGCCCTGGCCGTCTTCGGCAGCGACGGCCGCCTGAAGCTTTTCAACCCCGGTTATGCAGCACTCTGGCAGCTCGACGAACAGGTGCTCAGGGGCGAGCCGCACGTCTCGGAGATCGTCGATTTGGCGCTCCAGCGCGGCGAGGAGGGCGCCTACTGGGTGAGCCAGCGCAATACCATCGTCGCCGGCGTTACCGAGCGGCAGGCCGGCAACGGACGCCTCGAGCTTCTCGGTAAACGTATCGTCGACTACACCGCGACGCCGCTGCCGGACGGCAACATGCTCTATACCTACATCGACGTTACCGACACCGTCGGCGTCGAACGCGCCCTCAGAGAGCGGGCCGAGGCGCTGGAGACAGCGGACCGCCTCAAGACCGAGTTTATCGCCAACATGTCCTATGAGTTGCGTTCGCCGTTGAACGTGATCATCGGCTTCACCGAAATTCTCGGCAACGAGTATTTCGGCGAGCTGAACGAGGGGCAGCGCGAGTATTGTCGCGGAATTCTCGATTCCTCGCATCAGCTCTTGGCGTTGATCAACGATATTCTCGATCTCGCCAGCATCGAGGCGGGGCGGTTCGAACTCGAGACCAGGGACCTCGACGTCCGAGTCATGCTCGACGGCCTTCTGGGTCTGGCGCGCGAGGGCGCGCGCGAGCAGGACATCACGCTGGAACTCGATTGCCCCGGCGACATCGGTGAGATCAGGGCCGACGAGCGCCGCCTTAAGCAGGTCGTCTTCAACCTGCTGTCCAATGCGATCAAGTTCTCCGGCGAGCACTCCACCGTCACGGTTGGTGCGCGTCGCGAGGAAAGCGGCGTCCAGTTATGGGTGCTGGACCGGGGCGTCGGCATCCGCGAGGAGGATCGCGACCTCGTCTTCGAACGCTTCCAGCGTGGCACGGGACCGAGCCTCGCTCGGGGCGCCGGGCTCGGGCTCGCCATCGTGAAGAGTTACGTCGAGCTGCATGGCGGCAGCGTCGACCTGCACTCGGAGACCGACATCGGCACCCGGGTCACGGTGCACCTGCCGGCAAGCACCAGCGCCCCCCGCCACTGAAGCGGCAGCGGTGCCCGTAACCGAGGGCGCTCAGGCCGCCAGCAGGCGCTTGACCAGGGCGACGGCATCGCCCGCGTCCTGGGCATAGCCATCGGCGCCGGTGTCGTCGGCGAATTTCTGGTTCACCGGGGCGCCGCCGATCATCACCTTGACCTTGTTGGAGAGGCCGGCCTCGCGCAACGCCTCGATGACGTCGCGGACTTGCGGCATCGTCGTGGTCAGCAACGCCGAAAGCCCAAGGACGTCTGGTTTGTGTTCCGCCACGCCTTGGATGAACGCCTCCGTCTCCACATTGGCGCCAAGGTCGATGACCTTGTAGCCAACCCCCTTCAACATGCTGACGACCATGTTCTTTCCGATGTCGTGCAGATCGCCCCGGACCGTGCCGATGACGATCTTGCCGGTGTTGGATGCATCGGAATCGACGAGGTAGGGCTCCAGCAGCTCGATCCCGTCGTTCATCGCCCGCGCCGAAAGCAGCACTTCGGGGATGAAGACGGTGCCGTCGGTGAAACGGCTGCCGATCAGGTCCATGGCCGGCAGCATGCCCTTGTTGAGGATGTCGCCGGCGCTGACGCCTTGGTCCAGCAGGGCCTGGGCATGGGTGACGATCGCCTCCTCGTCGCCTTCCAGGACGTCTTGCGTGATGTCGGCGAAGCCCTCCTCGACGACCAGCTCCTCTCCCGCCGCCGCCTCTCCGGTCACCGCGGCACGGGCTGCCTCCAGCGTCTCGGCGCTGAGCGGGCGGAAGCTGCCGGCGGCCAAGGGCAGGCTACCCTCTTTCTCGATCCGCTCGCCGATATATTCGAGGCGGGAGAATTCGGCGTTGGGCGGCGTGGTGTCGCCGATCGAGGCGACGAAGTGGTGGCCCGGCGCGATCGCCTTGAAGAAGAGGTCCATGTAGTCCTTGACCTCCTCGAAGGTCGTGGACTCCTCCAACAGCAACATTTCCGGAATGCCGCCATGGATGCTGAGATGTCCGGGTCGGCACCAGCGATCGTAATATTCGTCGATTTTGATCTTCGTCATCGGATAGGGCGTGACCGCGTCGGCGACGTCCATCCGGCTTTCGGCGATCAGGTCCATCAGGCCCTCGTTCTCGCCGTCGGGATGGATCACCATGGTGATGCCCTCGGGCCGTAGCCGGTCCGCCGCCTTGTGACACCAGGGCAGGAAGTATTCCCGGTAGAGGTCCGGATAGGTGATCATGTCGTCGACGTTGGCCGACCAGATGATGGCGTCGATGCCGGAATTGCCCAGAACCTCGATCAGCTGCTCGTAGACACCGTTCAGCGCTTCCAACAGCGCCCCCATCTCCTTTGGATAGTCATGGTGGTGCAGGTAGAACTCGGTCGCGTCCAGGAAGCTCTTCTGAATGAAGTGCATCGGCGAGGTGCAGGCGAGGCCCATGCCGTGCGCCACCGCGATGCCGTCGTCGCCGATCGTCTCGCGCCAGGCGTGGTAGCGCTCGTAGGCGGGAACGATCTTCAGGGTGCCGAACAGATGGGTCAGCACCTTGTAATCCTCGGGCCCCTTGATCGCGTGCTCCTTGACCCAGGAGATCGAGGCGCCGGATGCCTTCATCTCGTGCGTCATGCCGTGGCGGACGGAGACCATGCCGGCGGGGGTGTGATACTCGACGTAGGTCATGTCCTCCTTCTCGTCGACCTCCCGCGTCACCTGGATGTCGACGTCGGAGGAGAATTCGAAGCTGTAGGGGAATTCCTTCAGATCGAAGAGCCCGATGCCGCGGTGATAGCCGTCTTCGGGCGTCGCCGGTCTTTGATACTCGGGCACGAACTTGTGCAGCGGCCAGCCCATGGCGCGGTGGATGTCCTCTACCGACATGCCCTGGAACTTCTCGGGCAGGGTACCGGCGATCGAATGGGCGTTGTGCCAGAGATCGATTCTGGGCACCCAAGGCAGGACATCGACCGTCTCGCCCCGAAACACCGCCTGGATCCGCTCCCGATGGGTAATCGCCATGTCGCCGTCCTCCGAATGGATACTTGATCGGCGACAATTCTAGCTTTCAAGGCGCGGGGCCGGCCATGCGCCCAATTGGCGCACCCCGGGAAGCCCAAAGACAACGACCTGGTCCTCCCCGCGTCGGGGGTGGGCTGTCGCGGCGGTACCTATTCGATTTCCATCACCGGTAATTTGTCCATGCCGTGCTGCTTGGCATAGGCGGCGATGATGCGGTCGGCTTCGCGCTTTCGCTCGGCGTCGATCTGGCGCGGCGCATATTCGGCCAGGATCCGCTGTACGCCGGCCTGGGCGCGGCCGAAGGCGTCCTTGCTGCCCTGGGCTTCGAATTCCCGGCGCTGGCCGCGGTCGATGATGTCGGAGGGCAGGAAAAACTCGCTTCTGAACCACTTCAGGGTATGGGGCGACGAAAGGAACCCGGTGGTGGTGGTGCCACGCTCGAAAATGACGTCCAGCGCCAGGGCCTCGTCACCAGTATCGATGGGCCGGATCAGGCGTTTGGCCATGCCGCAGATCTCGTT
>PVBE011450139.1_pt1 | contig 11439 bp, 10 predicted proteins | sample 1631181 | NCBI WGS metagenome assembly PVBE01 (sample SAMN08397723, study PRJNA350692) | Marine metagenome, whole genome shotgun sequencing project. | isolation source: water | place: Pacific Ocean | collected 2012-04 | reverse complement strand
CGAGGGCCAGGTGATCTTCGGCTACCTGCACCTGGCGGCCGCCAAGTCGCTCGCCCGGGCCCTGATCCGCAAGCGCGTGCGGGCCGTCGCCTTCGAGACCGTCTGCCTGGCGGACGGCGACCTCCCCCTCCTCAAGCCCATGAGCGAGATCGCGGGCCGGATGTCCGTCCAGGAGGGGGCCAAATACCTGGAGCGGACCCACGGCGGGCGGGGGATCCTCCTCTCCGGCGTGCCCGGGGTGCAGCGGGGGACCGTGGTCATCCTCGGGGCGGGGACCGTGGGAAAAAACGCGGCGCGGATCGCCAACGGGTTTCACGCGAACACCTTCGTTCTTGACGTCAACCGCTCCCGGCTCGAGTACCTGGAGGACGTTTACGACGGGAGGGTGCGAACCTTCACCTCCACCCCCGAGACCATCCGGCGGCTGGTGCGGGAGGCGGACCTGGTGATTGGCGCCGTCCTGATCCCGGGCGCCCAGGCGCCCGTCCTCGTTCCGCGCAGCCTGGTCCGGGAGATGCTGCCCGGCGCGGTCATCGTGGACGTCGCGGTGGACCAGGGCGGCTGCGTCGAGACCATCCGCCCGACCCACCACTCCAAGCCCACCTATATGGTGGACGGCGTGATCCACTACGGCGTCGCCAACATGCCCGGCGCCGTTCCCCGGACGAGCACCTTCGCCCTCTCGAACGTGATCCACTCCTACGCCCTTGAGCTGGCGAACCGGGGGGTGGCGGACGCCGTGCGCTCGATACCCGAGCTGGCCGGGGGGCTCAACGTGGCCGAGGGCCGGGTGACCAACCCCGCCGTGGCGGAGGCGCTCGGCGCGAAGTACGTCCCGCCCGAGCAGGTCTTCTGAGCGAAGACCGCCCGCGGGAAGCCCTTCCCGCGCTCTTATCGAATTGTTTCCGGTTTTTGTTCGAATGAACGCCGGGCGCGCTCTGGGAGCGCCCGGCGCGGGAGGGGTTTGCCCGAGGGAAGCGGAGGGCTACCCCTCGTTCCTTTTTTCGGAAGGTGAGGCGAGGCCGAGCGATTCGATGAGAAATCGCCCCTGCTTTTCCAGGTGGGCGATCACGAGGCTCTCCGCCTTCTTGGCTTCGCCCGCGAGGATGGCCGCGAGGATTTCCTCGTGCTCGGCCATTGATTCGTCGAAACGGCCCGGATAGGAGAGGACCAGCACGCGCGTCTTGAGAATCTGCCGGCGCAGGTTGTGGATGAGCTGATGGAGCCTCTCGTTTCCCGAATTGTCCGCGATGAACTGATGGAAGTTGCGGTTCGCGTCCCAGTAGGCGTCCACGTCGCCCAGCTCGTGGCGGCGCTTCACTTCCGAGAAAAGCGCGAGCAGCTCTTCGCGCTCCTTCCCCGCCCGGATGCGGGGGGTGGAAAGGTACGCCGCCAGCCCCTCGAGAACGCTCGTGATGGCGTAAATGTCCAGCACTTCCTGCTCGCTCAGACGGCTGACGAAGGCGCCCTTGTAGGGGACCACGGTGATGTAGCCCTCGGCGGAGAGCTGGCGAAACGCCTCGCGGAGCGGGGTGCGGCTCACCCCGAAGGAGCGTGTGAGGTTCATCTCGATCAGCTTGTCCCCCGGCCGGAAGTCCCCCCGGAGGATGGCTTCCTTGATCTCTTCGGCAACGACCTGGCTGAGCGATTTCGGCTTTTCGATCTGCACTTGGGCCATTATGGTCCTCCAGCCTTAGACAGCGCCCTGTTCCCGAATCTCCCTGCGCTCGGCGGCTGAGAGCCCCAGGAGATTTTCCAGGATTTCGTCGGTGTGCTGGCCGAGCGAGGGCGGCGGAAGCCGGATATCGCCCGGATTGGCGGACATCTTGATCGGCACCCCGGTCACCTTGGTGGGGCCGGCGACGGGGGCTTCCACCTCCACCGCCATCTCCCGCGCCAGCACCTGGGGATCCGAGAACACCTGGGCGATATCGTTGATGGGCCCGCAGGGGATGCCCGCTTTTTGAATCGCCTCGATGGTGGGCCCCACCTCGCGGGCGGCGAAAAAGGGATTCAGGATCTTCTCGAGCGCCTCGCGGTTCCGCACCCGGTCGGCGTTGGCCGCGAACCGGGGGTCCGCCACGATGTCCTCCAGGCCCATCACGTCGCAGAAGAGCCGCCAGAGCGCGTCCGTCGCGACGCCGAGGTTGAAGTATCCGTCCTTGCAGCGGTAGGTCTCATAGGGGGTGATGGAGGGGTGCCGGTTTCCCCGGCGGGGGGAGACCTTGCCGGTCGCGAAGAAGTTGTTTGCATGGTAGGCGAGCAGGGCGACCTGGCCGTCCAGCAGCGCGACGTCCACCCGCTGGCCGACCCCGGACTTCTCGCGTGCGAGGAGGGCGAGAACGGTCCCCTGGGCCGCGAGCATCCCCGCGACGATGTCGGCGATCGAGGCCCCCGCCTTGGTGGGGGGGCCGTCCGGCTCGCCCGTGATGCTCATCAGCCCGCCCTCGCCCTGGGCCACGATGTCGAAGCCCGGCTCGGCCGCGCGGGGCCCTGTCTGGCCGAAGCCCGAGACGGAGGTGAACACGGCGCGCGGGTTGAGCCGGTGGATCTCCTCCCAGGGAAAGCCGAGCTTTTCCAGGGTGCCGGGGCGGAAGTTCTCCACCACGACGTCGGACTTGCAGATGACCCCGGCGAGGATCTCCTTGCCCCGCGCGTGTTTGAGGTTGAGGGTGAGGCTCCGCTTGTTCCGGTTGATGGAGAGGTAGTAGGTGCTCACCTCGTTCAGGAAAGGGGGTCCCCACGCCCGGGTGTCGTCCCCCCCGGAGGGGTTTTCGATCTTGATGACGTCGGCCCCCATGTCGCCCAGCATCATGGTGCAATAGGGTCCGGCCAGGATGCGGGTCAGGTCCGCGACGCGGATGCCTTCGAGTGTTCCGGCCAATTTTCGCTCCCTCAGGGTTGGATCAAGGATATGATAACGCCGGCGGCGATGGCCGAGCCGATGACGCCCGCCACGTTGGGTCCCATCGCGTGCATGAGGAGAAAATTCTGCGGGTTCTCCTCCGCGCCCACCTTCTGCACCACCCGCGCCGCCATGGGGACGGCGCTCACCCCCGCCGCCCCGATGAGGGGGTTGATCGGAACCCGGCTGAAGGCCGCCATCGCCTTTCCGAAGAGCACCCCGGTCGCCGTCCCGATGCAGAAGGCGATGAGCCCCAGGACGAGGATCCCCACCGTGTCCAGCCGCAGGAAGGTCTCCGCCGTCATCGAGGCCCCCACCGAGAGGCCCAGCAGGATCGTCACGATGTTGAGAAGCGAATCCTCCGAGGTCCGGAGGAGCCGGTCCACCACCCCGCACTCGCGGAAGAGGTTTCCCAGCATGAGCATTCCGATGAGGGGGATCGCCGCGGGAAGCAGGAGGCCGCAGAGGAGGGTGGTGGCGATCGGAAACAGGATCCGGACTGGCTTCTCGATGGGTCGGAGCTGCGCCATGGCCCTGCCCCGCTCCTCCGCCGTGGTGAGGAGCTTCATGATGGGGGGCTGGATGAGAGGAACGAGGGCCATGTAGCTGTAGGCGGCGACCGCGATGGGGCCGAGCAGTTCGGGGGCGAGTTTCGCGGCCGTGTAGATGGCCGTGGGGCCGTCCGCTCCCCCGATGATCCCGATCGCCCCGGCCTGGGGAATCTCGAAGCCCAAAAATATGCTTCCGATGAGGGTGGCGAAAATGCCGAACTGCGCCGCCGCCCCCAGGAGGATGGTCTTCGGGTTGGCCAGCAGCGGGCCGAAATCGGTCAGGGCGCCGATCCCCATGAAAATGATGGGGGGAAAGATCCCCTGCTTCACCCCGAAGTAAAAGTAGTTGATGAGCCCCCCCGCGTCGAAGATGTCCGTCGCCGGGAGGTTGGAGAGGAGGAGGCCGAACCCGATGGGCACCAGGAGGAGGGGTTCGAAGCCTTTCTGGATGGCGAGGAAGAGCAAGAGGCCGGCGATCGCCAGCATGAGGATGTGGCCCGGGGTCAGGGAGGCGAAGCCCGTCAGGCGGAGAAAGAGGTTGATTCCGTCCGCGACGCCGGTCATTCGATCACCATCAGCTCTTGGCCGGCTTCCACCTTGTCCCCCTGCCCGACCCGGACGGCGCTGACGGTGCCGTCCATCTCGGCGGTGATGACGTTTTCCATCTTCATCGCCTCGAGCACGATGAGCTTGTCCCCCGCCGCCACGGCGTCCCCCGCCGCGACCGCCACCGAGAGGACCGAGCCCGGCAGCGGCGCGAGCACCCTGCCGCCGCCCGAGCCTTGCGGCCGCGCTGCGGCGGGCCGGGGAGGGGGGGCCGGGCGGGCGCCGGGCGCCGGGGCGCTGGGCCCGTCCTCTTCCACTTCGACGATGTGCGTCTCGCCGTCGATGGTGACCCTGAGCCGGCCGGGCTCGGCCTCCCGATCGACGCTGACGTCGTGTCGCTTCCCGCCCAGGGTGAGACGAAAGATTTTCAAAGGTTCCTCCGGTGGCGGGCGGCCCCGATCCGCGCCCGCCCGGCCCAGGCGGAGGCGCGGGACCGCTTCACGGGGACGGAGAAGAGCGCCTCGGTTTCGCTTTCCAGGAAATGCCCCACGGCGGCCGCGAGCAGCAGGGCGGTATCTCCCCCCGCTTCTCTTGCGCCGTCCGGCGCGACCGCCGCCGCCGGGGCCGCCGCCGGGGCGCCCGCGGCCCATTCCAGAATCTTCACCATGTACATCAGGGCGATGAGGGCGAGGAAAACCACCCCCATCCCGATGACCGTGATGGTGAGCGCCTGTTCGATATGGGCCATGGATTCTGCCTGTCTCCCCCTAGAGGGGGATGTTCCCGTGCTTCTTCTCCGGGCGATGCTCCCGCTTGTGCGCCGTCATCTCGAGCGCGCGCAGCAGCTCGCGCCGGGTGTACCGGGGCTCGATTACGGAGTCCACGAGCCCCTGGCTCGCGGCGGTGTAGGGATTCGCGTAGAGCGCCCGGAACTCGGCGATCCTCTCCTCCCGCTTGGCCTCGGGGTCCTCGGCCGCGGCGATCTCGCTCCGGAAGATGATGTTCGCCGCCCCTTCGGGACCCATCACCGCGATCTCCGCCGTCGGGTAGGCCAGCACCCGGTCGTAGCCGAGGCCGAACCCGCTCATGGCGATGTAGGCCCCGCCGTAGCTCTTCCGGACGATGACCGCGATCTTGGGCACGCTGGCCTCGCTGTAGGCGAAGAGAACCTTGGCCCCGTGCCGGATGACGCCGCCGTACTCCTGCTGGACCCCGGGCAGGTAGCCGGGCACGTCCACGAAGTTGATGATCGGAAGGTTGAAGGCGTCGCAGAAGCGCACAAAGCGCGCCAGCTTGTCCGAGCTGTCGATGTCGAGCACCCCGGCGAGGGCCATGGGCTGGTTGCCGACCACCCCGGCCGGCCGCCCCGCCAGCCGGGCGAAGCCCACCACGATGTTCTTTGCGAAGTCGGGCTGCACCTCCAGGAAGTCCCCGTGGTCGAAGACGGCCCCGAAGATGTCCCGCACGTCGTAGGAGCGCCCCTGCTCGGCGGGGACGATGCCGTCCAGCTCCGGGTTCTCATCGGGGGGCTCGCCGGGGGGCTCGGCGAGGGGGGGGTCGTCCAGGTTGTTCGCCGGGAGAAAGGAGAGGAGCTTCTTGACCGTGTCGAAGCATGCGCGCTCGTCGCTCGCGGTAAAGTGCGCGTTTCCGCTCCTCCCGCCGTGGACGGCGGCCCCGCCGAGCTCCTCGAAGGTGACCTCCTCGCCCGTGACGGCCTTGATGACGTCCGGTCCCGTGATGAACATCTTGCTCAGGCCCTCGACCATGAAGACGAAGTCCGTGATGGCGGGGGAGTAGACCGCCCCTCCGGCGCAGGGGCCGAGGATGACCGAGATCTGGGGGATGACGCCGGAGGCAAGGGTGTTCCGGCGAAAGATCCGGGCGTAGCCGTGAAGGGCCAGCACCCCCTCCTGGATGCGGGCGCCGCCCGAGTCGAGGATCTGGACGAGGGGCGCGCCCGCCTTGAGGGCGAGGTCCTGTACCCGGATGATCTTCGCCGCGTGCATCTCGCCCAGCGAGCCGCCCATCACCCCGAAGTCCTGGGAGGCGGCGAAAACGAGCTGGCCGTCCACCCGCCCGCTCCCGGTCACGATGCCGTCCCCGGGCGAGCGTTTCTCGCCGAGGCCGAATTCGCGCGAGCGCGTCTCGGTGAAAAGGTCGATCTCGCTGAAGGTCTCCGGGTCGAAGAGAAGGCCGAGCCGCTCCCGGGCGGTGAGCTTGCCCTCCTTGTGCTGTCTCTCCTTGGCCGACTCCCCGCCGAGCGCCTTCGCCCGCTCGGTCCGCCGGCGCAACTCCTCAATGTGATCCGGCACAGTGCCTCCCTAATTATGCTTGTGAGCTAAGCATTTTCCGTACTGTATACAAAAAACACCGCCCTGGGAAGCAGAGATTTTGACGTGGGAATCGGCCCGGGGAGGGGAAAGCCTCGAACCTCGCGCCGGAAAATGAGGAAATCGGGGGACCCTGGACGCATCGGCGCGGGTATAATTTGCCCGAACCCCCGAACTGCCGGCAGGAGCCCGAACATGGCCTCGAAGAAATTCACCGCTTCGGAATGGAAGAAGATCCTCGCTCTGGCCGAGGATTCGGCGGAGGAGTTCGGCCTGCCGGCGCGCCGGAGCAAGTCGGTGGTCCTCGGCACCTTCAACATCCGGAAGCTCGGCGAGGTGAAGAAGCGCTCGCCCGGGGCCTGGGACTTTCTCGCCTTCCTCTGCCGGCGCTTCGATTTCCTGGCCATTCAAGAGGTCATGGACAATCTCGAGGGCGTCCGCGCGCTGAAGGAGAGGATGAGGCCGAAGACCGGCCTGGTCATCTCGGACGTGACCGGGGTCTTCCCCGGTGACCGGGGTAACGCCGAGCGCTTGGAGTTTCTGTTCGACTGGTCCCGTGTCGAGCGCACCGAGCTGGCCTCTGATATCACTTACGACCGATCGAAGGTCGTCCGGACGCTGTTCGATCACCGCGCCGATTTCCGCGCTTCCTGGGACGACCACCTCCGTGACCTGGGGGAATGGGAGGAGAAGGCCGAGCGGGCCGAATCGGCGGGGAAAAAGAAACCGGCGAGGCCGAAGATTGTCCTGCCCCGCTTCCTGACCTTCATCCGCCAGCCGCACTGCGCCTCGTTCCGGGTGCCCGGCCCGAACGGGGCGACGCCCTACGAGTTTCTCGCGGTCAACGCGCACCTCCTCTACGGCGTGAACGAGCGTGAGCGCAAGTGGGAGTTCGACGCCCTGATCGAGTGGCTGACCCTCCGCGCCAAACAGGCCGGCCGGACCTACCACAAGAACTTCCTGATGATGGGTGACTGCAACCTCGAGTTCGAGAAAGCCGAGGTCAAGCGCGAGGAGGTGGACCAGTTCTTGCGGGACCTCAACCGGAAAAAACTCAAGAGCGGGAAGGCGGCGAAGGCCAACTTCCCCCTCCTCACCCCGCACCCGGTTCGCGGGGTCCTGCGCACCAACGCGCGCCTGAACCAGACCTACGACCAGATCGCCCTTTTCGCCCATGACAAACGGCTGCCCGGCTCCACGGCCAACAAGACTGCGGGGGAAAATGGGGCGGACGGGTACGACTACGGCGTCTTCCGCTTCGTGGACCTTTTCGCGGAGGCGCTGCGCGGGGCGCCGTTTAGCAAGCTGAAGGAATCCGGGCAAGACTACATCTACGCGCGGACCGAGCACGACGTGAGCGACCACATGCCGGCCTGGATCCGCCTGCCGGTGCCGGGCGCCTGAGGCGAAACGCCTGAAGCTCGGCCCTCAGGCGGCCGGGGCGTCCCAGTCCACGATCCCGGCGTGGAGGAGCTGGCCGGGGAGCTGGCGCCCGAAGAGGGACTCGGCGAAGGCCACCGCCGCGAGGAGCTTGGGGAGGTCCAGGCCGGTCGCAAGGCCCATTTCGCGGAGCATGTTCGCCGCGTCCTCGGTGGCGATGTTCCCCGTCGCCTTGGGGGCGAAGGGGCACCCGCCCAGGCCGCCCGCGGCGGCGTCGAAAGTATCGATCCCGGCCTCAAGGCCCGCGAGGAGATTCGCGAGGCCCGCCCCCCGCGTGTTGTGGAAGTGGAGGGCAAACCGGATTTCAGGAAAATTCTCCATGAGAGATTCCATCCGCCGCTTCACCCCCGCCGGGTTCGCCATCCCGGTGGTGTCGGCGACCGCCACCTCGTCACAGCCCATCTCCGCGTACGCCGCGGCCAGCCTTTCCACTTCCTCCCGGGGGACGCGCCCCTCGTAGGGGCAGCCGAAGCCCGTCACCACCGCCCCGCGCACCTTCAGCCCCGCCGCCCGGGCCGCCTTCGCCGCCTCCGCCGCGGCCGCCCGGGACGCCTCACGCCCCGCCCGCAGGTTCTTTTGGTTGAAGGTCTCGCTCGCCGAGACGAAGAGGCAGACCCGGTCCAGCCCGCACCGCAGCGCCCGCTCCAGCCCCCGCATGTTCGGAACGAGGGCCTCGAACTCGACCCCGGCGGGGCGCTTCACCCGGCCCAGCACCTCCTCGGCGTCCGCCATCTGGGGCACGTGCTTCGGGCTCACGAAGCTCGTCGCCTCGATCCGCCGGAAGCCCGCATCGATCAGGAGGTCCAGCAGGCGCACCTTCTCTTCGGTCGGGACGAACGCCTTCTCGCTCTGGAGGCCGTCCCGTCCTCCGACCTCGACGATCGTGACGGGATTGGGAAGGGTCATGGGATGGTCCTGAAAGGGGCTCCGGGATCCGATTGGCCGCATGATACGCCGGGCGCGCCGCGGGGCCAAGGGAAGGCGCGCCTCCGGGGGGTCATGCGCCGGTTCCCTGAAACGGGTAGAACGCCCCCAGCTCCAGGATCCCCGCCAGCTCGTCCAGGGCGGCGCGGGCCTCCTCGATGAGGCGCGGGTCGGCGAGGTCTTCCGGTGCGAGGCGGTCGCGGTAGCGGCGCTCCACCCAGCCGGTGAGGTCGGAGTAGAGGGATTCCGTGAGGAGGGCGGGCCGGTGGATTTTTTCCATCTCCGCATCGGTGAGGACGACCCGGAGGCGGAGGCAGGCGGGGCCGCCCCCGTTCCGCATGCTCTGGCGGAGGGGGACGAAGCGGGCCTCGCGGACCGGGTTTTCGCCCGCCAGGATCTCCTCGGCGATCCCTCGCGCCCCCGGGTCCGCCTCGCACTCGGCGGGCGCGACGAGGCACATTCCCCCGCCGGGCAGGCTCACGAGCTGGCTGTTGAACAAATACGTCCGGGCGGCGTCCGCGAGGGACATTCTCCCGGCGGGGATCCCGATGGGCAGCAGTTCCCCGCCGCAGGCGGCGAGCCCGCGCTTCATCTCGTCCAGGACCGTTTTCCCCTCCGCGAAAGCCTCTGCGTGGTAGAGAAGGACGTTCTCGTTCGCCACCGCGATGACGTCGTTGTGGAACACCCCGGCGTCGATGGCGGCCGGGTTCTGCCGCACGAAGAGGGTCCTTCCGGGGTCCAGGCGGTGGGTCCGGGCGACCGATTCCGAGGCCTCCCGCGTCTGGCGGGCCGGATGGCGGCGGGGGCCGTCCCCGGGCGAGTCCCCGGTCTCCCTTCCGTAGACGAAGACCTCGAGCCCGTCCCCGCCGTGCGCGGCGCAGAGGCGCAGGTGGTTGGCGGCCCCCTCGTCCCCGTAGCGGGGGGCGGCCGGAAGGGGGGGGTGGTGGACGAAGCCGCCCTCGTCCGGGAGGAGGGTTCGGAGGATTCGCGCGGTGGCCTCCGGCTCGAGCGCGCGGTGGAACAGGCTCGAAAGGTTGGCCGGGGTGAGGTGGACCTTTCCGTCGGCGGCGTCCGCCCCCGGGGAGACGGTGGCCGCGTTCGCGGTCCACATGCTCGAGGCGCTCCAGCAGGACGAGAGCAGAACGGGATCCACCCGGCGCGCGCGCGAGGGCCTCGGCCTCCGTTCCCCCGAAGCCCAGCCGCCGCAGGATGTCGAGGCGGGGCCGCTCCTGGGGGGGGGACCACGGCCTGCGCGAGGCCCAGGTCGAGGAGGAGCTTCATCTTCTCCAGCCCCTGGAGGGCGGCCTCCCGGGGGTTGGAGGCGGCCCCGCCGTGGGCGAGGGAGGCGAGGTTCCCGGCCGAGAGGCCCGCGTAGTTGTGGGTGGGCCCCACGAGCCCGTCGAAGTTGACCTCGCGCGCTCCTTCGCTCATGGCGCTCCCCCGGCCGCGGGACGGCTCCCGGCCATGGGACGGCCCCCGGCCGCGGTCATTTCGATCCGGGGCGGAGGGGGGCGCAGCGCACCGCGTCCCCCGGGCCCACTTCCAGCGCCCGGGCGGTTTTTTGGGGGATGCGCACCCCGCCCCCGGGCAGCTCTTCCAGCGTTCCCAGGCACGCCCGGAATTCGATTCGCGCGTTCGAGAGGATGTGCTCCGCCGGGGAATCTTCCCTCCCCTCCTCCTCCGCGACCTCGGCGACGGTTTTCTTCCCGCTCTCCCGGACGGTGCGAATCTCCGCCCGCGCGGCCCGGACGATGGGCCCGCCGTCGAAGATGTCCACCATCCCGCTGGGCCCGAACCCCTCGGCCTGGAGCATCTCCAGCGCGGGGCGGGTCTCGGGGTGCACCTCGCCGATGATCCCCTGCACCTCCCGGGGCAGCAGGTCGATGTAGATGGGGTGGGGCGGCATGAGCTCGCCGATGAACCGCTTGTCCTTCATGCTCAGGTAGTCGGCCAGGGGGAAGTCGATGCCGAAGAAGTGCCGCCCCAGCGCCTCCCAGAAGGGGGCGTGGCCCGTTCCGTCCACCACGCCGCGCATCTCCGCGATGACGGCCGTCTCGAACCAATCGCCGAACTCCGCCATGAACAGGAAGCGGGAAAGGGAGAGGAGCCGCCCGCGGCCCCCCCCCGCGGTGCGCGGGCGCGAGGAAGAGGCTCCCGATCCCGGTGGGGCCGCTGTGCTCCTTCACCAGGTGGAGGACGCCCACCTCCCGGCGCACCTCAAGCGCCCGGGACTCGTGGAGGGAGGTCTCGATCCGGTAGGCGTAGAAGGGCTCGAAGCCGCCCTCCTTGGAGACGATCCCGCAGGCGCCCAGGATCGCCCCGCCCCCTTCTTCCTCCAGCACGAAGAGGTAACTCTCCCCCCGGGGCTTTTTCGCCTCCCGCCCGAAGCTGTGCCGGGACTCTTCGATCCGCTCGCGCAGGATCTCCCGGTCGGGGGGAAGGGTGGTGAGCCCGTAGGTGGCCCCGGCCTCCAGAATCCGGGCCAGGGGCTCCAGGTCGCCGGGCTCGATGGGTCGGACCACGGCCATTTTCCGTTCCCGCATGAAGTGGGGCGGCTCCCTCCCTCTGATCAACAACGCGGGGGGGCACCCTCTTCCCTAGACCGCCTCAAGGGCCTGGTCCAGGTCCGCGATGATGTCCTCGTAATGCTCGATTCCGACCGAGAGGCGGATCATGGCCGGGGTGATGCCGAGCTTGGCCAGGATGTCCGGGGGGATGTCGGAGTGGGTCATGGTGGCCGGAT
>PVBE010054147.1_pt1 | contig 11439 bp, 14 predicted proteins | sample 1631181 | NCBI WGS metagenome assembly PVBE01 (sample SAMN08397723, study PRJNA350692) | Marine metagenome, whole genome shotgun sequencing project. | isolation source: water | place: Pacific Ocean | collected 2012-04 | reverse complement strand
TGAGCCTTACCTTATGGGTTTTTGCAAAGCTCAGCAGAACCGCTAAGACGATTTTGAACAGACTGTTGTCAGTCAGGACTTTGCATGGCCCTTCTACCTGTTGAACGCCGTGGCGCACCTCCTCCTGATGGAGAGTCCCCGGCCTCACAGCGGGTCTATCTCGACAGCAATCTCAGGCGTTGGTTTGCTCGAAACCTCGGCCTTTGGCGTTCCCGTCGTCAATACGTTTTTAAAAACGAGGAGGTGCTGTTTCTGGACATGATGATTCGGGTCGAGATTTTCGCTGAATCACGGGTGGGCAAGCCGCATTACCGCATGAGCTGGTGGCCTGAACATGAAACAGATTTTTTTGATCGCAAACCGCGCTATCAGCGCGAAGGTGTGATGGAAGCAACTCTGATGGGCCACCAGTTGCTGCGCAGTCGTGCCTATCTCGAGGAAGTGGAATCGCGAACCCGGATTCGTCAGGTGGATGAGCATGAGGTGGTGTTCGAATCGCACTATCTCGACTGGGATGTTCAGGAATACACTCGACTGATCGACCAGGATCGCTTTCGCTCGCGCGCGATCTACAGCTGGCAGAAAGGTGAGCTGGAAATCGTGGAACATCACCATGAAACCCGTCTTGAGGATGCTTCAGCTCCGATTGATCCCTGATCTCAATGGTCACCGGACACTGTGGATGCCTTGATGAAGAGTCGCTGTTCACTTGCAGCGTCCTGTCATCCGATGCACTCCAGACGCCTTTTGAGCATCAGCCATGGATCAGTGCCAGATCGCATTCTGGAAACTTGAATCGATGACATTTTGCGATTCTCACAATCTCATTTGTTCTGTGCCAGGTGTCTGTAGACCGCAGGGCTGAGAATTTAAAAGGTTCAGCTGTTGGTCAGGAATGGATCCTGTCGCAACAAATTCCTAGCCATTTTTCGCTGGTATGAGGCAGCATGGTGCCGCTCCCTTAAGTCAGTCAGTGCCTACTTCCCGTCTCAGTCTTCAGAAGGCGATCAGAACTGGTCTGCTCCTCGCAGCGCTGCCTCTCAATATTTCCACTGCATTCGCTCAAGGGGCAGGTGGAGCGACAAGCCCCGCCACAGCGGTTGAAATCGAGCGGATGGTGTCGATCGCCTCGATCAACATGTGCATTTTGTCTAAAAGCAAGGTTCCATTCATGACTGCAATGCAGGCAAACATGGTTCCAATGGTGAGTTACATCAAGGAAGTCAATGGTTCCAAGATTTCTGGAGTTAAAGACGGGCAGGCTTTGACCTCTGAGGAAGTTGCCAACGGTCTGGCGATGCAATTATTGCCAGTTGTAGGTGTTCGCTGCGGCAAGGACTTGCCCCAGGATTATAAAAAAGAAGTGACCAAAGCGGAAAAGTTGCTGAAAGGCCAGTAAAAATTTAGCTAGTAATTCACCTGATTCGCTTCAAGAATTTGTTGCGTACCAGGTGAATTTTCTTCTGTATGCAAAGTCTGTCGATTAATTTGCAATTTAAATGCAATCAAGTCTGCGTAGTTAAATTGTTTGTCGTCAGCCTTTAGTCTTTTGCAGGTCCGCCAGGAATCACGCAAAAAGCAATCGTTTTGTCGACTGCAATAACATCTTTAAATCAATGATCCGGTGGTTTGAAGACGTTCCAATGCTCGCTTTGATGCGACACGAGACTCGTGATTCCAGATGTTTGTGCTTGTTTTTCCCTCACAAGCTGGTTTAGCAAGCCAGGATGAGTGGAGCGACAGCAGCCCATGGTTTCCACCGCATCTCCTGAGTCAAGCGTCGCCTGGGCAGGGGTCGCACCTCCCAAGCGCTTGTGTGACTACCAGCCGTTTCCTTTTCTTATTCCTAGGGTTCAGCTGAATGTGGTGGTGGATCAGCCTGATTCGGTTCAGGTGACGGCTGATCTGCAACTGGAACCTGTTGATCGAGAAGCTTCCATTCCACTGGTCCTGCGCGGAGTTGATCTTGAGTTGATCTCAATCACTCTTGATGGGCAGGCACTCGAGACCGGCTCTTATCGATTGGATGAGGAACTGCTGGAAATCTTTGAACCGCCGACCCAGCCCTTCACGCTTAGAACTGTCAGTCGTCTTGACCCTCAGGCCAACACTTCACTTGAAGGTTTGTATGAAAGCGGCGGAATGCTCACCACTCAATGCGAGGCGGAGGGTTTTCGACGCATCACCTTTCATCCTGACCGTCCTGATGTTCTGAGTCGTTATCGGGTACGCATTGAGGCTGATCGACAACGTTTCCCCGTGCTGCTCTCGAATGGTAATGAGGTCAGTGCATCAGTTCTGGCTGACGATGCCTCTCGTCATGAGGTTGTCTGGGAAGACCCCTTCCCCAAGCCCTCTTATCTGTTTGCGCTTGTGGCTGGCGATCTGCGTGAGATCAGGGACCGTTACGTGACCGCCACCGGACGGGAGGTGACTCTCCGTTTACACGTGGAAGCTGGTGATGAGCCCTTCACCGCCCATGCCATGGAGTCTTTGAAGCGTTCCATGGAATGGGATGAATCCGTATATGGACTTGAGTACGACCTTGATGAGTTCAATACCGTCGCCGTACGTCATTTCAACATGGGTGCAATGGAGAATAAAAGTCTTAATATTTTTAATTCAAAACTGGTTTTAGCCGATGCTGAATCCGCAACGGATGGAGAATTAGAACGGATTGAAAGTGTTGTTGGACACGAGTATTTTCATAACTGGTCCGGCAACCGAATCACCTGTCGTGATTGGTTTCAGTTGTCGCTGAAAGAAGGGCTCACGGTGTTTCGCGATCAGTGCTTCACAGCCGATCTTCATTCCGAGCCTCTGAAGCGTATCGAAGATGCAGCGATGCTTCGTAATACGCAGTTCCGTGAAGATGCTGGCCCAACAGCTCATCCGGTGAAGCCTGATTCCTATCAGGCCATTGATAACTTTTACACAACAACGATTTATGAAAAGGGCGCGGAACTGATACGCATGTTGAGGACGCTGCTGGGGTCTGAACGTTTCATGCGGGGCATGAGCGTTTTTTTCAAGCGGCATGACGGAGAAGCTGCAACAACGGAGGATTTCGTTGCGGCGGTTGTGGATGGTGCAGGAGCGGATGGTCTGCCCCTCGGATTTGATGTCGAGCAATTCCGACGTTGGTATCACCAGGCGGGAACACCTCATGTGTCGGTGAAGACTCACTGGGATGCAAGCGACGGTCGTCTGAGCCTGACGCTGCAGCAGTCCACGGCTCCCACCCCCGGGCAGGAGAGCAAGCAAGCGCTTGTGATTCCAGTGCTCTGGTCGGTCCTGCAACCCGATGGAGGTGCCGGGGAAGAGCGTCTGATGGTGCTTGATCAGGACGAAGCAACTGTTGTGTTGGAAGGGTTGCCCCCTGCTGCGCAGCCACCGGTTGTTTCAGTCTTCCGTCGTTTTTCAGCTCCGGTGACCTGGGATGCAGGCCAAACCACGGACGATCTGTTCGTGCTGTTTGCCAGAGACGATGATGCTTTTGCGCGCTGGGATGCCGGTCAGCAACTCTGGAAGCAACTGATCCTTCACCGCGCTGAGGGAACTCCTGAATCAGGGCTGGAGTCAAGGATGCTTGATTCACTTCGCCAGCTGCTTTCTGACAACGGCGAACAGGATCCATCGGTGCTGGCAACGCTTCTGGCTTTTCCTGGCCTCGCCGAGCTTGAGTCACTGCAGAGAGAAGCCGACCCTCCTGCGCTTGAGCGGGCACTCTGTGAACTGAGAGAGAGCTTCGGACATCAGCTGGCTACGATGTTGATGTCGAGACTTTCTGGAGTCGCGAAGGGTCTTGACCACTCCTGGCCTGAAGGCCAGGGCGAGCGACAGCTCACCGGTCTGGTCTGGAGTTGGCTTGCTGCTGCCGGAGACCCCAAGGCCCTCTCCGACGCCGCTCAGGCAGTTCATGGCCCTTCGATGACTTTGGCTCGTGCCGGACTGCGGGCATTGCAGCCCATCGACTGTGTCGAGCGCGACCAGGCTTTGAACTCGTTTCACGATCGATGGCAGGAGCGTCCAGTGATTTTCGATACCTGGTTTTCGCTGGAAGCATCAACACCGCGGTCTGATTCTCTTGAGAGGATTGCCTCTCTCTTGAGACATCCTCGCTATGACCCGATGGCACCCAATTCCGTTCGTGCCGTGCTTGGCGGATTAGCGAGCAATCCCCGTGTCTTTCATGCTCTTGATGGAAGCGGATATCAATTCATGGCCGAACAGATCATTGCTGTGGATCAGCGCAATGCCATCACAGCGTCTCGTCTGGCCAAGGTGTTCAGTCGTTGGCGCACCTATGGCAGTGAACGTCAGGCTGCTGTGAAGCTGGCATTGTCAAGATTGGCCGCTGCCGATCTGTCAACGAACACCCGTGAGGTGGTGACGTTGATGGACGCATGAGCTGCTGTTTCAAAGTTGGATGAGATCAATGTTTCGTTCTCGCAGCGCGACTCCTAAAACCCTTGAATTGCTCACACGAAATCTTTTTTGATCCTTCAGGAACTACAGCACGCTGAATGCTCAGTAGCAATCATCACCCGGCGGAGTCTTTCTGGTTTTCTCCTGTTAACGCGTTACGCCCTGTGAAACTCAATTGACTGTGGAGTGAGGCTCTTTAGTTTGCAATCAATCGTGATAGGGGTATGGGTAGCGAAACTCTTGAGCATCTCTTCAAGAAAGACATTCACGAAGACACCTGGGACTGGTGGAATGCTCAGCTCTTCTTTTTGAGGCAGGATCAAGATTTTCATGAAGCTGAAGCTGTTTTTAAAGAGTTCAGTCCATATAGAAGTGAGTTTTAGAGCTGTGATTTTTGCTGTTTTTATTGTGGAAATTTACTGCTGATGGTGCAGCTGCTTTGGTTAATTCGTGATCATTAAGACAGCAAGGATGTGATGTCACTTTCAAATGTGAGAATGCTGTGGCTTTGACCTTTTTTCCCCGGTAATAATGCAATTGCGCTCACGGCCTTTGGGAAGGCAGCCTGACTTCTGGAGACAAATGAACAGAGATCATCGGCAGACCAGAGGCCTTTGATTCCGTTTCGACGTTCCTCGATCAACCGTTCGTAAGCCTCGTTGAATCGTGCAGCGCGTTCCTCGTCGCCATTGAGCATCATTGCGAAGGCCACTTCGGGGCTTTTTTCTGTGGCGATCCGAAGCCACTCCTTGACTTCGGGGCTGTCGATGGCTGCCGAGGTCGGCACCAGGTTGCCGATGCTGCCAACACCGATCACCTCCGCTTTGATTTGATCCGTACGACCGTCGAGAACGACGCAAGGACAGGAGAAGCTCCAGGTGCTGACAGCATTCAGTTGCATAGCCGCTTCCACGAATGTGTGTCGGCACTCAGAAACCAATACGTCCAGACGAGCTCGATTGGATGTCATGCGTGTTCTTGGCCAGGTCCCAGTCGGACTAACTCGTTCATTCTGTCGGAAGACAATTCAATGTTGTGGATACACCTGTTTCAGGAGAGCCAGTCGGAGTCAACGGAAAAAGTGAGAACTCCGTGATCTTCTGTCTCGTTTCCCTCGGTGATAGCCACGCAGGCAATCTCTCCTTTTTCAAAACATTGCCTGGATTTAACTGCGAATTTCGCTGCATCGGTATACGACCAAACAGCGTTCCCATGATGACGATATTCGTCGGTATAACGATCCCAAAGGATGGAGAACCGTGTTGCAACTGGCCCGCTCATGAATTCAGCGAGGGCTTTTTCGCCTCCGATCTCCCGATGACGTCTGAGAAACGTGCGAATCAGTGGATCGTCGATCACATTGCTTGTTGTGATCGTTCCAGTGAGGCCTCGCACTGAAGTTTTCAGGACTCGCATGGGGCGCTCTCTGGCATCAACGACAATCAAAGGGCACTGCAGATCCCAGGCAGCTCGGTTGCGCAGTTCTCTTGCAGCATCGGACATCTCTTCGCGAAGTTCTCTGATGAGTTGTCTCACGATGAGGTTTGGATCCTTCATGTATTGAGAGTAAAACTTTTCTGGATCTGAAGGTGCGATTCAATCCACTCAGTCTGGAATGCTTCGAAGCAATCGGATCTGAGGTATGGATCTGCACCTGTGAAGAGAAGTCAAGCCATGCTCAATACAGTGATTCAGTCAAGCTGAACCCTTCATTGCTGTGTACGGCGTGAATAGGCAATGGAGTTGCCCAGGGCACACTCCATTGCCTGAAGAGCTCAGGTTCTGCTGATGACTCACGCCCCACGACCGTTCTATGATGACTTGGTTAATCATGTGCAAGTGGCAAAACTCGGTCGTATTCAGTTAAAACAGATTCAGCAACTCAATGCTTCCGAAGGTTATTTCCTGATTCGCAAGCATAAAGAGCTCCTTAATCTGATGATGAGAATGTTCCAACTCGACAATTACGGCTTGACCTGGATTCAGTTCTTCAAAGGGGTTGGAATCGGTGCTGTCGCTGTGTGGTTTTTGATGCGTTGAGCACTCAGTGTACATTTTGTGCTTCTGAGATATAGATTTTTCCTGTCAAATTTGATGCTTGAGTTGGCTTGATCGAGCTTTAATGAGTTGGTTTTATTCTGGTTTTTTGGATTATCTCCGCGTCTCTATCAATTATTATTTGCACCCAGTTTTTGCAGGGCTTTTTTTCTGAAGGCAGCACCTTCCTTGCCGGAATGTTCTCCCCACAATCCTTCCCAGTAGAAGTAAATCACTCCATAGCCCTGCTCATTGCTGAGTCTTGTCTTTTCTGCAAGAACAGGAATGGGTGTGGTTCTCTTCCCGAAACCAGCAAGAACTCCGATCTGTACTGGCAATCCCCATTGACGCGCTTTGCGTAATGCGGGCTGATTGAGATCCTTGGCAAACCCCTTGAGTGAATAGGCATAGTTCTGCACGACAAGATCATCGATCAGCTCTCCCACCGCCCACAGTTCCCAGTCCTGCAGCCAGTGGTTGTACGCAAACCGAAACGGCCCCGGTGAAAGACTGATTCGTTTCGGCAGTGATTCTTTCTCGAGGCGTTCCCGCAATTCCCTTAATAAACCAGTCAGTTGTCGCCGTCTCCAGGTCATCCAGTAACGATTGGTGTGATCCTTGGGAGGTGGTGCGCCTGTTTCATTTTCGTATAAAGCACTGGTGTAACGGTCGTATCCGAGTTTCACCGGCCATGCGAAGTGGTCATCAAGTTGAAGACCATCCATCCTGCAGCGTTTCATCACCTCCACCACCAAACCGACGAAACGTTCACGCACTTCTGGATGAGCCGGGTTGAGCCAGACCATTTTTTTGCCATGCATCGTCATGACGGTGTTGCCGTCTGCATGAGCCAACACCCATTCAGGGTTCTGACTCACGATGGTCGAATCAGAAGGCTCCATCAGGCCGTACTCAAACCATGGAATGACTTTCATCCCTCGCTTGCGGGCTTGCTGACTCAGGGTGCAGATGGGATCAAGTTGGGTCCCTGCTTTTTTCAATGCCGGTTCAACCGGCGCGAAGCGACTGCGATGAAAGGTGGTGCCGCGGCTCCATACATTGGGATAGATGGCGTTGAATCCTGCGGCTTTGAGTTCATCCATGGCTCGGATGAGGACCTGACGGTCGTAGTAAAGACCGCTCGGACTGTTGGTCAACCAGACCCCCAGCGTTCGTCTTGGCTGCGCGCTGGGAAGCTGTGCTGATGCCGGCACTGCTGCACACAGGCACAGCAACCAAGCCGCCACCCCTGCAGCATTTCGGCGACGCTGCTTCTGAACTCGGGTCAAAGAGTCAACGGAACAATGATTGTCAACCCTCTTCATCTCAGGACGTTTTCGATCGGACGAGGGGGTTCATGGTCAGTGTTCTAGCTCGCTGAGGAGCCTCCGAAAACGTTGCCAAACCCTCGCACTGGATGGATGCTTCCGCTACGAATTTGTTTGGGACTGTCTTCTTCTTCACTTGCGGGTTGGCTGACAGGGATGACAGTTCTCTTCGCCAGAGCATCGTTGCGCATGTGTTGAGTGTGCGGCGATTGATAACGCCAAGCACTTTTTTGCGCGACTGTTTGAGAAGCAAAGAGAACAGGGATTCAGCATATGGATCCAGGCCTCGGATAAGGTGTGATGGAAGTCTGAGGTTGCTTGTGGAGATCAGATGCCGCATTCGTTCAATGCCACAGATATGATCTGACAGGCGAGATCCCAGTCACCATTTTTATCGTTGCTTTGACTTCATTGAAAGTTATCGATGAATTTCAATTCGATAAATGCTTGCTTGCTGTTTGCAGAGATTGATGGGATTAACCTCTTTCAAGTGCATGAATGGTGATTGAATGTCAAGATGAATTTTGAAGGGGTCAATACTTCGATATTGGCTGGCTTGAAGCGTAAAAATCGGGGAGTAGCTGAGTCGGTATTGGTGTTGCTTACTCTTAATGTGCATGTCGACCCTGCCTCCTGAAGCCTATCAGGTGCGGAGATGCTATTGCCACTGATAATCCTGTGGCTAAAAACAAAATGAAGGATTGAGAATTCATTCCGGAACTCTCAAGTTGGTCAGGGGGAAAGAAGCCAAGGATGATTGCAAAAAGTGAACCAAGGCCTCCTATGATGCAAGTGCTCCACAGGCCAAATTTACCTCCGGGGATGCGAAATCTGCCTGAATGATTTGGATGTTTTTGCCTTAGTCTCAAGGCGGCAAGGAACATCATCACGTACATGCAAAGATACATCTGAATGGTCAGAACGCTAATCATGAAATAGGCTGAAGCGACTGTTGGTTGTAATAAAAATGCCAAGCAGATGATTGAGACAACTGCACTTTGAATCAGCAGGATATGAGTTGGCACGTTGTTCTGGTTCACTTTCAGCAGAGTTGGCGGCAAAGCGCCGTCTTCAGTTGAAGCCAGCATGCCTTTGCTGGGTCCAACGATCCAGGCATTGACGCTTCCGAAAACACCCAATGCCATCCCAAGTGCAAACAGCCGAGCCCACCCGTCAAGTTTGTAGCGACTCAGCATATGCTTGAGCGCTTTGATCACTCCACTTTGCAGTTCGTATTCGCCTGGAGCCAGAGCTGTTGCAATTGAAAGAGCACCAAGAATAAAAATAGTCAATATGATCATCGCCGCAAGCATGATTCCTAGCGGAAAGTTTCTGCCTGGTGATTTGACTTCGCGCGCGTGGGCGGCGGTCATTTCCATCCCGGCAAAAGCAAGCCAGACACTGACTGCAAAAGTGATATTGGAAAACTGGCTGATATCTGGAATGACCTGGTTGCCATTCTCTAGCAATCGTGATGGATAGCCTGTCGCCAGCCCAACTCCTGCCAAGATGATCAGTGTTATGCCAGGAATAAATACACCAGAGAAAGCACCGAGAGCGCTTAATTTTGCTGAACCGGAGAGGCCCCGGAAGTTAAAAAGAACTGCAGCCCAATAAGTAGTGAGAACGATGCTGACAATAAAGGTTTTGTTATTGGCCAGTGCTTCGGAATCTCCAGGCGCGATGGCATAGGCCAGTGATGCGGCTCCAAAGGTGAGTACAACTGGAAACCAGCAAAGGTTCTGAAACCATTGCAGAAAAACGGCAACAAAGCCCCAGTGTTTTCCAAAAGCTTCTCTTACCCAGATATAGACGCCTCCCCGTTCGGGCCACGCTGTTGCCAACTCCGCTGCTACCAAAGAGACCGGAACGAAAAAGACGAGCGCGGCTAATACATAGAAAAAAATGGCTCCAACGCCATAGCTTGCCATCTGTGGAAGATCGCGAAGACTGGCGATGGCAACGATGTTGATCATCGCAAGGCCAAAAAGGCCAAGCACTCTTGGTGCTGCAACTTGATCACTGATCATGACCTGAATGATTAATCAGAGTTGGCTGTTTTGTTGTTTGCTTGAGAACTCATGAGAATTCATGAGTTCTCAAAAGTTAGCCATGTAGATCAGGCTGAACTCTTCAGCGATGGGAAATTCCGAACTGGTGTTGAAGTCGCTGACTGGTTGTGTTGTCACTGCATTGTTGTGCCCCTTGATGCCCGTGCAGGTCTGGCCCTGCCTTGAAGCTTCAGAGCTTTCTCTCATTTTTCTCGGTAGTTCAGTGCATGAACCAGTTGTCAGGGACGATGTGTTTGTGTTCCAGCGGTTGATTTCACAGTTGGATTGTTCATGCAATGACGGCAGCTATGACGTCAGTGGAGGCGTACCTCCTTTCAGCGATAGAGATAAAAAGAAAACATTGTGAATGAGATCCTTATCGCTGCTTCCTGAATTTCTTGTTCGCTGTTGTCAAAGTCTGATGCTTCTTCAAAGGCACCGGCTTTCGGTCTCTCTGAACGGATCGCTCGGTGGCCATTCGCTCGTTTCTGGTCTCCATGCTCCTGATGCATGGAGGGTCAATGGCCAGGGTCAGGCTCTGACAGCTCCTGCTTGGTCTGAGCTGGATCGGATGTTTGGGTCGACCCAGATCGGTGATTTTCAATCAGCGTTGTCGACCGTCGAACCTCCGTGACTGAATGTCTCAGGTCTGCTGAAGTTGCCCTAGCGGAACATCGAACTGACGGAGCTCTCTTCATGAATGCGCCAGATCGCTTCTCCCAGCATGTTCGCGACCGACAGCACCTGCAGCTGCGGGAACATGCGGTCTGAAGGAATTGGAATGGAGTTGGTCACGACCACCTGCTCAAACAGACCATCCACCGAGAGACGCTCCGCCGCCGGGGGAGAGAACACGGCATGCGTGGCGCAGGCGATCACCCGTTTCGCACCCTTTTCACGCAAGAGACGAGCACCGGCACAGATTGTGCCGCCGGTGTCGATCATGTCGTCGATCAATATGGCGGTCCGATCGTGCACATCACCAATCACAGTAAGGCTTTCAGCCATGTTGTGACCTGTACGCCGCTTGTCGATGATGGCCAGAGGCGCATCATTCATCTGTTTGGCAAAGGCTCTGGCCCTGGCGACGCCTCCCACATCGGGTGACACCACGACCACTTCTCCAAGATCCTGGTCGGACAGGTAATCAACAAGCACTGGTGAGCCGTAGATGTGATCACAGGGAATGTCGAAGTAGCCCTGGATCTGAGCGGAGTGGAGATCCATCGCCAGAACCCGATCAACGCCGGAGGTCACCAGCAGATTGGCGGTCAGTTTCGCGGTGATCGATTCACGCCCTGCTGTTTTTCGGTCCGCGCGGGCATAGCCGTAGTACGGAACAACAGCAGTGACCTGACGGGCGGAGGCGCGTCGACAGGCATCCACCATGATCAGCAGCTCCATCAGGTGATCATTCACCGGGGCGCAGGTGGGCTGGATCAGAAAAACGTCGCAGCCACGGATGGACTCCTGAATCTGAACATAAAGCTCTCCGTCAGCGAAGCGTTTGCAGACTCTTGGGCCATCGGGCACGCCCAGGTAGGCGGCGATTTCGCGGGAGAGCGCAGGATTTGACGTTCCTGTGAAAAGTCGTA
>PVBE010571693.1_pt1 | contig 11440 bp, 12 predicted proteins | sample 1631181 | NCBI WGS metagenome assembly PVBE01 (sample SAMN08397723, study PRJNA350692) | Marine metagenome, whole genome shotgun sequencing project. | isolation source: water | place: Pacific Ocean | collected 2012-04 | reverse complement strand
TGGAATTATTCTAACGGAAAAAGAAATCACGGTCCCGAAAAAACGGGGAGGGCTTCGGTCGATACCTGGTCACGGTTCCGCTCCCTAGATCACGGCCAATCCCTGAACCTCCACCTGTGCCCCCTCCTCAATAAGGCCTGCGATCTCGACCAGAGTCATCGCCGGGAAGTGCCTCCCCATGATCTTTCGATATCCGGTTCCCAAAGACTTCAGGCAATCGAGGTATGCTTCTTTAGATGTTACAAATATAGTAAGACTGATGAGGTTCTGCGGTTCCCCTCCCGCTTCGCGAACGACCTGGACCACGTTCTCCAACGCCTGGAGGAACTGGGAAAGAAAATCGGCTCCCACGATTTGACCTTCCGCGTCCCATCCCACCTGCCCGGCGACAGCCAGGAACGAACCGGTCGCCTTTACTCCATGAGAATAGCCGCTCGGCTTCGACATAGTGGACGGGTTAATGATTTCCATCTTTCTTCTCCCTCACGTAGAGCAACACGTACGTCTGACACGCCTCCGACGCACAAACGCCACAATCCGGGCCGAAATTTTCCGGCAGGGCGGGCCTCTCCAGGACTTCGAATCCAAGGGAACGGTACAGGCTCGAAGCCTCCCGGGCCTTTGCCGGGTCGGATAAATTCCGCAGTTCCCATCCCTGGTTGACAAGTTCCGGATCGGGAACGAGAGAGGATCCGCCAAAACCGTTTCCGCAATCGGAGGAACTCATTCCTTCCGTTTCTCAAGGCGACGGTGTGCAAGAATGGCCGCCCCGAGAGCTCCGACGAACTGGACCATTCCCGGTTCCGGAACGTTGACCTCATGCTTCAACTGTTCCCGGACAGAATCGCCCACCGTAGCAAAGCGGAGGATCCCCCCGATCAAGGTGTACTCGGGCTGCGCCTTGAGACGCCGGATCAACTGCACCGAACGGGACACGAGTGATTCGGTGGCGCCGTGCATGATGTCGGCCGGGGAGGTTCCGAGGGAAAGGTGGTTGATCACTTCCGACTCCGCGAAGACGGCGCAGACCCCGGAAATGGGAACCACCTCCTTGGAAGTCGCCATGAGTGGACCGATCTCCTCCGTTCCGAACCCCATATATCGGGCCGTTTTTTCCAGGAAGGCCCCGGTCCCCGCGGCACATTTGTCGTTGAGACGGAACGATTCAACGCCACCCGATTCGCCCAACCGGCTCGTCTTCATCGTCTGTCCACCGATGTCGAGTACAGTCCGGGTCCCGGGAAAGAGGCGGACCGCTCCCCGCGAACTTGCGGTCAGATCGGTGACATGAATATCCTTGAACTCGACCTGGTGGCGGCCTATCCCTGTGGCCACCACGTAGGAGACGTCGTCCTCCTTCAGTCCGGCATTCTCGAGTGCTTGGAGAAAACCTTTTTTCGCCGCCTCGTCCAGCCGAAAACCGCTGGGTCGCATTGATTGACTGACAATCCTGGAGTTCTCATCTAAGAGGAGCGCCTTAACGTAGGTCGATCCAACATCGATTCCAGCCGTAATGGTCATGAATTCGCCTCCGCAATATCATCATGAGGTATCCGGCTCTGAAGGATATGATCCAGGGCGAACAAGGCCGCTCCCAGAGCCCCCATGTAATGGCACTCTTCACTTACGTTCAACTTCTTCTCAAGTTTATCTTCCAGCGTCTTGATCATTCCCACGTTACGGGAAACCCCGCCGGTAAAGGTAACCTCGTCCTCGACGCCCACCCGCCGGAGCAGGGCCGCAGACCGCGTAGCAATCGATTGATGAACCCCGAGCAGAATATCCTCGATCTTCTTTCCCTTGCCAAGCCAGGAGAGAACCTCCGATTCGGCAAAGACCGTACAGGTCGTGCTGATCCGTACCGGTTTGTCCGACTTCAGCGCGGTCGGGCCGAGTTGATCCAGGGGAATATCGAGGGCACTCGACGCGGCGCCGAGAAACCGGCCAGTTCCCGCAGCACACTTGTCATTCATGCAGAAGTCGACAATCTCCCCGTTCGGGCTGACCCGGATCGCCTTGGTGTCCTGCCCCCCCATGTCGACGACCGTCTTTGTATTGGGAAAGATCTTAACCGCTCCTCGCCCATGGCAGCTTATCTCTGTCACCTGCGTATTCCCGAAAGTTACACGATATCGGCCATACCCGGTGCCGACAACAAACTCGACCTCCTCCTCGCGGATTCCCTTCGACTTCAATGCCTCCGCAAAGGAATGTTCGGCAGCGAGGACAACGTTGGCACCCGTGTCGATAAGTGATCGACTGACAATATCCCCCTGTTCGTTGACGATAACCGCTTTCGTCTGAGTGGATCCGACATCCACGCCCGCCCCGTACGCCATATCAGACCCCCTCTCCTTGTTTCTTCATCGCTCGGGAAGCGAGACCTTCAAAGAATGCGTCGACCCGATTTTTCATCTGTGCTTCAGAGACAACCCGTCGGTCCATCATGTCGGACTCGAGAAAAAGACTGGGAATCCCCGTCTTTTCCGCCAGGTATCGGCGGGCGTCCGCCTGGCCGGTTGAAGTGGTCCGGCAACTCTTGATGGGATGGTAAATGACTCCGTCGAGGCTATATTCGTCGATCATCGTTTCGAGCATCAGGTTTGGATGGAACATGCTGTCCATCGCGTCCCGGACACTTACGAGCACCCCTTCCGACAGGCTCTCGATGGGCCGGTCGAGATCGTACTGGAACCCCCGGTTACTTCCTCCCGAAGCGAACCAAAGATACGTGGAGTTGATGAACGTGCCACCCCATTCGCTGAAGAGTTCGTTGAAGCGCCGGAAAATTGGATAACAAGGCACGCCTACGAATGCAAGTCGGTATTTTTCATCCGTCAGCGTCCCGATGTGATGGGCGGCCTTGTATTCCATCTCTTCCACAAGATTTTCGAAATAGCGACTCCCTTCGGGGGACCCCCGGAACCCGTTGGCAACCCCGAGATATATCGTTCCGTCGGTGAGTGCATTGAAAAGGGAGGGCCGGCTCCGGTTCAACTCGAGAACGCGCTTCCACCCGAGGCTCATGTTGTTCGCATGCCCCAGGACTTCCCGGAGCCTGTCGATGTCGAATTTCTTTCCCGTCACCTTTTCGCACAACTGGATGAGTTCCCGAATCTGAACTTCCACGTACTTCCGGTCGTTCTCGAAATCGGAGTTCCCCTTCCAGGTGACGCACCCCGCCTGGCGGGTTCCGGGCACGTCGATTGTAAAAATGGGACAATCGTACATCCGCTCCCAGATTTCCGCCCACTTGATGTAGGTGTTGCAGGCGTTCGTCAGAACCGCAAGGCTCGGCTTGGGAATCCGGCCCATGGGATGGGCGCCGTCACGGAGCTGAATCGCCACGTCCGCTTTTACGTATCCGCAGATATCGGGGGAATAGCCGTAATCCTCCGCCTCGTCCAGCAGTTCATGGGCGACCTTGCGAACCGCCGTCTGAAGGGCATTGATTTCGGGAAAGACAACGGGAAGATCGAAGGTCTTCAGGATCTCGTTCAGGCTCCCCATAACGAAGACGTAGGCGGACTGCCCGCCATCCTGCGCCGTCTTGCCGAGAGACTCGAACCAGTCCCGAAAGAGCTGGGCCCCGTCCCGATTTCCCCGCCCGACAAATTCTTTCTCATTCATTTCAAAGTCCTCCATCAGGCAAAGAGCAGATTTTCAACAAAAGTTTCTAGTTGCATTTCAAGGTGATCAAAGGAGGTCATGTTTTCCTCGAATTCACTCACGAAATAGGGAATCTTCCTTTCGTCCAGCGCGTACGTGTACGCGACCTGCTCCTCCAGGCCGGGTTCGCACATCTTTGCCGCGGCAATGATGACCGCCTCGGCCTTCGCCGCATCGATCCGCTTCAGGAGCATTTCCTCCTTCGGCTTGCGAAGGTCATGCTGGACGGGACTGTACGTGGAGCGTTCCAGGTAGGATTCCGCAAGAGAATGAAGAGGATCCCCGTCCACGGGAACGTCCTCCGTTATCCACCGGAGACCGACAAGAAGATCGTCGTCGACAAGGTAACAGGTCCTCCCCAACATGCGGATCAGGTCGACAGGAGGCTGTTCGCAGAACCCTCCTTCAAAAACGACACGAATCCGGTCCTGGGCCCTCCCTTCGGACTGGCGGATCTGGGGAAGAACCGTCTTCAGAAGCTCGTTGTGCTCTTCCCGGGGAATCATCCCCCCGATGGACATGAGGCAGTATGCATCTTCCGCGGAAACAAGCCAGGGGGTTTCCCGCTTGATGTCATACAGGTCGCGAAGCAACGCCCGGTTCTCGTTGAAAACCGCGATGGAGTTCCGCAGGTCGTCCTCGCCGATCTTCCGGCCGGTCACCGTCTCAATCACCCGCCCAAGGCGGCCATACTCCTGCTTGAGATAATTGACGCTTCCCTTCGAGTTCGCGTTCTGGGGAAGGTAGAGAATCTGGCACGGATAGGACTTGTTCCGGCCCCAGATCGGCGCCAGATTTCTCGCGGCGTCGCAGATGGGATGCGTCACGAAAAGATCCAGGTCCAGTTTGTCCGACATCGCCAGTTCCAGCGAGGTCTTCAGGATGGAGCAGAGGTAGGAGCCGAAGCGGGAATCGGCCTGAGTCGCCTCGACGGACGCGCCGCAGATTTTCACCGGCAACAGCCCGGCCGCATGGGCTATTTCCTCGGGGAAATAGACCTGGAAGTGCCCCACAATACCGCCCCCGGACTCTTTCCAGCGACGCGCGGCGGAATAATCCGATTCCTCAACAACATCCCGGCACGTCAGGAGGATTTCTTGAAGCGGTTTCCCCTTCCATTGGTCGAATACAGGTTTATTCATATATTCCCTCCAATCAGAGATATTGGGAGAGCGCAAATCCAAGGCCACCCGGATTGGGTGCAAAAATGCAGAAAATCCCTATTCCGTGGGAGGAATCTCGACTTAGGTGTGGAATTATACCTGCCCCCTCCCCCTATTCAGAGAGATCCGAATCGCTTTCCCGAGAAGGGGATATGCGTATCCGGAGAGGAACTTCAAAAGTGTGGAATCCCCCTCACAATCCTCAGAGCGAGGAATATCACCCATGGGCTGGGGAAATTCATCCAACAAGAACACCTATTTATTGATTTGAATCAATACACCGGACATTCCCATGGCATCGAAATTGCTCTTGACCATCAGATCGTGGAGTCCAATTTCAAAAAGAGGCAACCCGGACCAGGAAAATCCGGGATCAAGAAGAATAAGAAACGCCCGATCCCGCTTCGGGAATGGGCGTCCGGATCTCACTCCCGCCATGAAAAAATTGAGCGGGGAAATTCTTTTTGCAAACACCCGTGGGGATAACCATGAGAACTGTTCTCCTGTGCATCATTTTGTTCAGAAGTCCCTTATCGGCCCAAGAGAGCAACACTTTTGGGATCAACGAAAAGATCGGGGGACAGATTCCCATGGAGCTCACTTTCGTTGGGGAAGAAGGAGACATCGTCACCCTGAAATCTCTTGTCCAGAAACCGACAATACTCTCCCTCGTCTATTACAAGTGCCCAGGCATCTGCTCTCCCCTGCTCGACGGAATGGTCGAGGTTCTGGACCGGGTGGGTCTTGAGCCGGAAACCGATTTCTCCGTGTTAACGATCAGTATTGATCCCTCGGAAGGACCCGAACTGGCCAAGGGAAAGAAACGGAATTACCTGCATTCCATGCAGCGCCAGTTCCCATCGGCCGGATGGAGGTTTTTGACGGGGAGCAGGGAGAATATCGAAGCGCTCACATCCGCGGTCGGTTTTGTCTACAAAAAAGAAGGTCGCGAATTCCGGCATCCCGCGTCGCTGATACTTCTCTGCCCAGATGGAACGATCTCCCGGTATATGTATGGAACAACCTATCTCCCTCTCGACCTGGAACTGGCCATCCGGAAAGCGAACAAGGGAGAGACAAGTTCAACCATTGCCAAGGTGCTGCAATATTGTTTCACGGATGACCCGAAGGGGCGGATCCAGGCCTACAAGGTCCTTTCCATGGGAGGGGCTTTCATCACGGGGATGGGGCTGTGCCTTTTGACAGCAATGCTCATCCGCAGGAAAAACGGCAACTTGCCCAAGGAGTCTTAATCGTGGTCAACGGAACGCTCGATACAACACAACATCTTTCCGGCGAATCCTACCTCGGTTCTGCCGGTGGAAGGAATAGTGGCCTTCTTTCCTGGCTGACCTCCACGGATCACAAGAGGATCGGCCTGATGTATGCAGCGACGATGCTTGCCCTCTTTGGCCTGGGATTATGCCTGGGCCTCCTGATGCGGCTTGAATTGTTCACGGCATCCGGGAACCTCTTTGGCGCAAAGATGTACAACGCGGTCTTTACCCTTCATGGCGTGGTCATGATCTTTGCGTTCGTCATCCCGGGGCTTCCCGCCGTATTCGGAAATTTCTGCCTCCCCATCATGCTGGGAGCCAAAGACGTCTCCTTTCCCCGCCTGAATCTCCTCTCCTACTGGCTTTTTGTGATCGGTATTGTCCTGGTCGTCATTTCCCTCTTTACCGGTGGAGGAGCTCCTGATACCGGGTGGACTTTTTATGCCCCGTACAGTGTGCAATCAAACACAAACGTTCCCCTGGCCGTGCTTGGCGCATTTACCATCGGATTCTCTTCCATCCTGACCGGGCTGAATTTCGTCACCACGATTCACAGGTTGAGGGCTCCCGGGATGGGCTGGGGCCGCGTTCCTCTCTTCGCCTGGGCCATCTATGCAACCGGCTGGATGCAGATCCTGGCGACCCCTGTCATCGGCATCACCCTGCTGATGGTGGTTGCGGAAAGACTGCTCGGCTTTGGGTTCTTCAATCCGGCCAACGGGGGCGACCCCGTAATGTACCAGCACCTCTTCTGGATCTACTCCCACCCGGCCGTTTACATCATGATTGTCCCGGCGATGGGAGCCATTTCAGAAATCATTCCCACGTTCAGCCGCAAGCCCATTTTCGGCTACAAGGCCATAGCAGGATCCTCCCTCCTGATCGCCATTATCGGGTACCTCGTCTGGGGTCACCACATGTTTACCAGCGGGATGTCCGACACGTCACGGGTCGTATTCTCCTTCCTGACCTTTTTCGTGGCCATTCCAACCGCCATCAAGATCTTCAACTGGATCGCAACGCTCTACAAGGCTTCCATCGACATGAAAACCCCCATGCTCTACGCGTTCGCATTCATCTTCCTGTTCACTATCGGGGGTTGCACCGGCGTTCTCCAGGCGATCCTGGCGGTCAACCTTCATATCCATGACACCTACTACATCGTGGCGCATTTTCATTACACGATGTTCGGTGGAACCGGGTTCGCCTTCTTCGGGGCGCTTCACTACTGGTTCCCCAAGATGTTCGGACGAATGTACAATGAGAAGTGGGGAAAAATCGGATGTGTACTCTTCTTCGTCGGATTCAACATCCTTTACTTTCCCATGTTCATTCTGGGGTATATGGGCAACCCGCGCCGGTACTACGAATACCTGCCAGAATTTGAAACCCTAAACCAGGTATCCACAGTGGGATCCTGGATCCTGGCAACCGGCATCTTCATTGTCATTGCAAACCTTATCCTCAGTCTTCGGCGGGGGAAAGAAGCCCCTATGAATCCATGGGGAGGGGCCACGCTAGAATGGAAAGTAAGCTCCCCCCCTCCCCCTGAAAACTTTGACGAAATACCCAATGTCGAGCATGGCCCGTACGATTACAGGGCCGCCCTGGGGAAGAAATAGAGATCTTGCAGGAATGATTTCAACTTGGTTCAATCGGTCAAGTTGAGTTTTCGAGAAGGCTTTTCCCAGGGTGAATATTCCGGATCTTCCCATGGCATCGGAATTGCTCATCTCTAACTGGCCAGGTCATGAAATCATATATCCGATCCGGTTCGGCGAAGCATAAGAAAAAGAAGAAGCTCAACTCGACGACCCCCCGCAGAAAATTGTCACCCGGATTTCAGCCGTGGCAGGGAAAATGTGAGCGTAAGGATTCTCGTTGCAACCACCCTTGGGGATGAGCGTGAGACAGGACCGCCATATTTGCACCCTCTCATCCGATCCCGAATTCGAACCAATATCGAAAAACAAACGATGTCGCCCGGAGACAAATGGAAATTTGCAATACGTTGAGTCTTCGGAATTGAATCCGGGGGAAAGAAACCTCTCTGCGTAAATTTCCGCACCATTTGGGGAATTGCCCCCTTCAGAAGCGCCTTAAAAAGAAACAGGAGGAATATTGGAGCTATGGATGCGCGCTTCAATCGGCCAATGACTGCCGGACAATATTCGGGGAGATTCTCATGAGCATTGAGACACACCGTCTTCCTGACAGGTACCACTCGGCGATCATGGCATGGCAACGCCGCCATTTTCCGGATTTCCCCTACCTGGAAAAGCATTGGAATTCCTTCTACACCCAGGCTCCGTTTGAACTGGATGCGAAGTTCGGCCCCTCGAATCCGGTTGGATCGAATGCGGGCGCAATGTTGGCGCGCCCAAATGGTTTCGATCTTTGGATATGGAGGAAGGACTCCACACACAAGTTCGTAAGATCATCCGAGCGCAAGCCTCCACAGAACTTGGATCCATCCAACAGCATCAGGACTCGCTTCCGAAGGCGCAGGATCCAAAGATGCAGTTCGATGTTCTGAGAATCATGGCGGAAGAGTTTCGCCACGGATATCAAATGATCTACCTACTCGCTTCGGACGACTGGGGAAGCGGAGATTTCGCGATGGACGCGATCGAGGAACTTCTCGAAATGGATACGGGGTCCCACGTTCTGGACGCCTTCAACGTCTACTTCGACAGTTTCGTGGACAATATCGTCTTCGCCGCTGTTATTGACCGGGTGGGAAAATACCAGTTAACGATGCAAAAAGTCTTTGCCTATGCACCCATGGCCCGGTCGATGAGCCCCATGTTGCGGGAAGAGGCGTTCCATCTTGCCAGTGGAGTCAACCCTTTGAAAATGTGGGTTGCCGATGCCACCCAGGATCGCGGAAACGTATCCCTCGAAAACATCCAGCAACATCTCAATAAATGGATTCCCCGTGGTCTGGAGATGTTCGGGGATGAACGGGGCGGAAATTCCAATGTGGAACTGGGATTAAAGTCGATGGCCAACGATGAATCATCCGGGAAGTATCATGCGGAAGTCGGCCGGGAGGTTATTGATGTGCTCAACAGGAGTCTGGTAAAGGCCCGCGCCCCCAAACTCTCCTCTGCGGAAATCCGAAAATGCGTGGAAGAGATCGAAACGGGAGAAACCCGGCACGGGTTGCGCCGTGAAGACCTCTTCTACCTCCCATCGCGGCGGTTTTTCCGTCGCAGAGGAATCAACGCTTTTACCATGGTCGGGGTGGACGATACCGACTTTACGGAAAAAGAAGACTATCTTTATTATCTCAGAAAAATTCTTCCCCCTGCGTATGTCACGGGACGGGATTTCAGCACCTATGAGAAAAATCTAGCTGCAACTCTGGAGGGATCGGATGTCCACGAAAAAGACCTCCCGTTCTTCGGGTAAGGAGAAAGTGACCGTATTCCGGAGGGCCTTTCCCTCCCCCCTTTCCTCGTTCATTGACTATCTCAATGAAGTCACCGAGGAGTTTACTGACCCGGAAATCCTGGTTTCCAGAATCCGGGAAAGAATGGCGGGAATCCTCTGTCAATCGAACCTTATCCCAGAACAATATTTGAGTCACCCCCCGGATGGCTTTGGCCGGAACATGCTGATCCGGGGAAGAAACTACATCATGGTTTGTCTGGTCTGACCCCCGGGTGTTGGATCGCCTGTGCATGACCACGGAACCTGGGGGGTTGCAGGAATTTTCCGAAACCGGATGAAAATTACCGAATACGAACGTCTGGATGACGGAACCAGGCCTGAATTCGCACGGTTGCGCGAAACCAAGTCGATCAAAGCGGAGGCCGGAGGCGTCGGGATCGTTCTCCCTCCCGACAGGGAAATTCACAAGATGGAAAACCCGACTTCGGAGTTGTCCGCCAGCCTCCATGTGTACGGCCAAGAGATCCGAGAGGCACATCGCTTCGACCTGAAAACAAACAAGGTCGATACATTTTTCGTCCCCGTTACCAACGAGTAAGAACTTCGCGAGAATGAGATTTTGAGATGCCCCATGCCCTTCCAAGAAATACCCCGGTTGAAGTGGATCCCCGGAAACGGGAAGTGGTGCAGGAAATGGAGGAATCGATCATTCCCCATTTACGCTACCTGAAACCCGTCGAGGATCTCTGGCAACCGACGGACTTCCTGCCTGACCTTACCTGTGAAGGGTGGAGGGAGAACCTCGAAGAGTACCGGAAGGCGTCAGAAGCGATCCCTGACGAATTGTTCGTTGTTCTGATCGGGGATGCGATTACCGAAGAGGCTCTTCCAACGTACCAGACGGCAATCAATCGTCTTGCCGGGGTGCACGATCCAACGGGAACCAGCGATAGTCCGTGGGCTCAATGGTCGAAGGGATGGACGGCGGAAGAAAACCGGCATGGGGATGTTCTTTCCCGCTACCTTTACCTCAGCGGAAGAGTGGATATGCGGTCCGTAGAAATTACCACAAACAACCTTCTGAGAAACGGGTTCGATTACGGCCCCGATCCGTACAAGGGATTCATCTACACTTCTTTCCAGGAAAGAGCGACGAAAATCTCTCACGGGAATTGCGCCCGGCTTGCAAATGCGGCCGGGGATAAAACCCTGGATAAAATGTGTGCGATGATTGCCAGCGACGAAGCCCGACATGAAGCGGCCTACAAGATGTTCGTGAAGCACTTCCTTACCGTTGACCCTTCCGGAGCGATGCTCAGCTTTCAGGAAATGATGAAGGCGGGGATCGAAATGCCGGCGAAACTCATGGACGACGGATCTGAGAATTGCCTCTTTGACATATTTTCCGTCACGGCACAGAGGACCGGTGTTTACACGGCTCACGACTACGCGGATATCATCGAACACCTGTTAGCTCATTGGAAAATACCCGCGATAACCGGTCTCACTCCGGAGGCAATGCAGGCGCAGGAGTATCTCTGCAACCTGCCAAAACGGTATCATCACTTGGCCGAAAAGGTGGAGAGGAAAATCGCAAGAACACCGAAAATGCCATTCCGTTGGATTTTCAATCGAACTGCATAGGATTGCACTCCTGGTCCAAAAAGGACCTGTTTTCGGGCCCGTCTTCCCCTCGGACTGTGCCATATTTGTGCCAACGTCCCTGCTTTCGTGGAACCTCGCTGCCGCAAAGAGCGTATTATGGGAGCAGAAACAGCAGTATTGACGTGGAGGCCTGTCCCCGCAATCTTCCCAAGGTGGACGTCGCCAGTTCAAATCTGGTCGCCCGCTCCATTCTTCGACAAACCCTGCGGTCTTGATTTCCTTTTCGCGGCCGACTTGCTACAACTCCTCCCCAGGAAAAGGGCGTTTATA
>PVBE011954742.1_pt1 | contig 11441 bp, 8 predicted proteins | sample 1631181 | NCBI WGS metagenome assembly PVBE01 (sample SAMN08397723, study PRJNA350692) | Marine metagenome, whole genome shotgun sequencing project. | isolation source: water | place: Pacific Ocean | collected 2012-04 | reverse complement strand
TAGGGCAGATCAAGTCTTCCGTGAGCATTGGAATGGAGGATTCAAAATCCAGGGAGAACGTGATCACGCTGAGATGCAGCTTTGCTTTGGTGTGAACTGTGATGCTTCAGATCTTCTCAAAAGCGCTGGCTTTGAGGAGGCTTGCGACAGCCTCTATGGCCCATTGTTTGACACATTGTCTCCATAGCAGCATCTGAGGTTGAATGTCATTGTTGATGTCGAACACAATTCCATACTTCCTGACTTGGGTCTGCGCAGAATTGTTTGAACGCATATAAGAACTAACTCTGATGTCATCTCCCTCAACGCAATCCCCCGCTGATTCTTTCAAGAGGGCCCTAGCAGGCTGGGGATTGAGTTGGGGCGGCTGGTTGGACAATCGTCAGGGTGAGTGGTGGCTGTTGGCACAGATCATCCTGATAACGGCCCATCTTTTGCCCCCTTGGCCTTCATTAAGTCGCTGGGGATATGCCTGGCCGCTGCCAATATCCATCTTTGGAGTATGCCTTTTTTGTGTGGGGATGCTTTTTGTGGTCCAGGCTTTTTGGCGCCTTGGGACAAGCCTTTCACCACTCCCTGATCCAAAGCCCGGTGCTGCCCTTGTGACTGTGGGGATTTATCAACGCTGCCGCCATCCTCTTTATCAAGCGCTGTTGTTGTGCTCCTTCGGGGTTGTGATTGTCCTTGGCAGTCTTTTGCATTTGGCGTTGTTTTTTGCTCTTTGCCTACTACTTAGAGGAAAGGCGCGAAGGGAGGAGCGAAAGTTATTGGTAGTGCATCCGGAATACAGTGCATATCGCGCTAATACACCGGCGATCATTCCTGGTGTGCCCCTGCTGGACTGGCGCGGCTGATTGAGGGTAAGGCTGCTTTAGGTGAGTGATTCGTTACACCTATTGATGAAACATGCTAATCAGGACCCAAATGGTAATTCTTTGACAATGTCTTCAGTAACGAGATGGTCGGCTGAATGTGTTTTGGATGCCAAGGCTGGTCTAGGTGAAGGCCCTGTTTGGTGGGCTGAGCAGAACTGCTTGCTTTGGGTTGATATTGAGGCTTGTCGGGTAGGCATTTTTGATCCGGCAACACGACATAACAGATGGTTCGATGTAGGAAGCCATGTTGGATGTGTGACTCCGACGATTGAAGGAGATCTTTTAGTTGCTTGTTCCAATGGTTTTTATCGATTTGATATTGCCAATGGAGAGCGAACAGCAATTGAAGATCCTGAGGCTTCTAAGGCCTTTAACCGTTTTAATGATGGCAAGTGTGATCCATGGGGGCGCTTCTGGTCCGGAACAATGGCCTATGACTTTTCCTCTGAAGCAGGTTCACTTTATCGTTTAGACCATTCAGGACAGATTGAATGCATGTTGACTCATGTCAGTATTTCGAATGGATTAGCTTGGGATCAGGAAGTTGGCATTTTTTATTATATTGATTCACCTACTTTGAAAGTTCAGATCTTTACGATGTCTAAGAGTGGTCAGCTTGGAGAACCTCTTGGCTCTTGCATTCAAATACCGCCAGAATGGGATTCATTTCCAGATGGAATGAGCTTAGATCAAGAAGGAATGCTTTGGATTGCATTGTTTGGTGGCTCCCGGGTCGCTCGTTATGATCCAAGGAGTGGCGAGCTGTTAGGGCTTGTTGATTTGCCCTGTCGACAGGTCACATCCTGCTGTTTTGGAGGACCACAATTAGACCAATTGTTTATTACAACGGCACGACGTGAAATGACGCATGAGCAGTGCAATCAAGAGCCTCTTGCAGGAGGTTTGTTTGTTTGCGATGTTAAGATAGCTGGACAAGCTAGCTACTCCTTTTTAGGTTTAGCTTGAAATCCTGCTCACTTGTCTATTTATATTGAGCGAGCAATAGAGGCAGAGCTTTGCCAATCCTGCAAGTTTAACTGCAGGATTTGTTGTTAGGTTTGTTATGAAATTCAAGTTAGCTTGATTAGCGGAAGTCGGAATTAATCAAGATATCGTTGCAATGTATACTCTTTTCAATGTTGTGAACTTTGCTTGGCCTCAAGACATGTAGTCATGAAAACAACGTTTGATTACTTGAGCAACGTTTTGTTGATTTAAATGAATCTATTGACATCTAGAGCTTGGGCCACTTAAAGACTTTTCAATTTTAAGGTCTTTGCGGCCAATTGTGCCATTGGGATCGGGCCTGGTCTAGTCCATTTTGATTATGGGGCGACTTGACATTTAATGATCGACGACGGGTGGATTAGTACCACTGGGCATGGTGAGCGTGCAGCCTTGACTCTCGTGGGCATGGGTGCTGGGCTCTTTGCACCACTCACTATTGCCCAGCTATAATGCTGTTCTTTTTATTGGTGTTTCGGTCTTAGTGCTGCACTTGATTATGGAAATTCTCCAGCAATCTGATTCTCGAGTGCGACCTATCCTTTGAAGTGTAAATAGGAAATTTATAGAGATTTATCCGTTTAAGAGGGAAAATGTCAGGCATTTCTTTAACTCGCTTTATCAGACGTTGATTAATGACTGGGTTGTCCCTTATGGTTTATTGCACTGATGCTCTCTTGTATCAGTGTTCTAGGATGTTTGGATATGTACGATTTAGAGCTGATTAGATTATGCAATCAATCGAAAATTGCCTCGTAGCTATGATCCATCAACGGGATGACAGGTTAGTAAATTGAGTTTTACACCACCTTCAGACACTTTTGGCAAATGCGATTTCAAAGGCAGAGAATGATCGTAGAGATTCATCAATCAGGCCTGTTGCACTGCAATGGTTGATGCGAGCTGCAAATCTGAATGTTATTTCCAGCCAAATCATTATCCCCTTGGGCCTGGTCTGCGTTTATTAGAAGCCAGTGCAGGCACGGGGAAGACTTTTGCTCTTGCTCATCTGGTCCTACGTCTACTCACCGAAGGCGGACGCCAGATCAGTCAGCTTTTGGTGGTGACTTTTACTGAATCTGCAGCAGCTGAGTTGCGCTCTCGGATTGGCAAACGTCTTGAAGATGCCCTCACAGGTCTGGAATCGTTTCAGCATCAAAGTGCTTTTAATTCGCCTGATCCAGTGCTGGATCAATGGCTTCTACAACAAGGTTCTAATTCATCTAAACGCAATCAATGGATTTGCTCACTCCTAGAAGCACTTGAGGGTCTTGATCGGGCTGATATCACCACCATCCATGGCTTCTGCCGGCGCACCTTGCGGCGTCAGGCACTTGAAAGTGGTGCTGCTGTAGACCCACGACTGGATGACACAGGGGCAAAACTTGCTCTTGAAGTTGCCCATGACTATTGGCAGCAACAGATCCTGGCACTAGCCCCCCAGCATGTGCGTGGCCTTCAGCATGCTGGCTTGAGCGTAGAGAATCTGGCAAAGGCTCTGCTCAAAGTCGATGGTGATCCCAGTTTGGATCTTGATATTCACCTCAGCAATCTGCAGTCGTCGCATCCCCTGGTAAGTCAGTTCGATAACTACCTTCAGAGTTGTTGGCAGCAGTTTTCTGATCAATGGAAGCGACACGGAGCTGAATTGGATGCCGCTCTATCGAGTCGTTCTGCTGATTGGCGCAGTCTTGGCGCCCAAGACACAAAACCCTTTAGTCCTAAACCTAAAAAAGATCGCTGCGACATCCTCACTCGCTGGCTCGAGGTTTTGTCTCAAGACCTCGATGATTCTGATCACTCTTTTGTCCCTTCCTACGGAACTATTCGTGATCAAACCCTGCTCAAGGATTATTTTCATCCAGCTGTTGTTTGCAATGTTGCTCGGCGCTGCGGTGAGGTAAACCCTGCTCCACTTAAGCCCTCATTGCAGAAATCAATTGCCGATCTTTGTGATGGCCCTGCTGAAGAGGTGTGGACGCATGCTTTGCATTGGGGCATAAATGCGCTGGTTGAGCGCCGCCGCCGCCGGGGTGTGATGAGCTACGCAGAACTTCTCTCTGCATTGGATCCCAAATCTCAAACCAAGGTCACTAATCAGCCCCATTGCGATCAACAAGCACCATGGCTTGATGCTCTGCGTCGACGTTATCGGGTCGCTCTGATTGATGAGTTTCAAGACACTGATCCTGTGCAATGGCGCTTGCTTGAAGGGGCCTTTGCACATAGCCCTGACAATCTTCTGTTGATGGTTGGTGACCCTAAGCAGGCCATCTATCGATTTCGTGGTGGTGATCTCAACACCTATCTTGATGCACGCTCTAAGGTTGATCGCATCGATGCACTGCTTGATAACTTCCGCACAACGACTCAGTTGCTTGATGGATTGAGCCAGTTGATGGCTCCAGGATTGAGGCGTTCAAATCTGGGTTCTCCACCGTTAACCGCTCGCAGTGATGCAACACCACTGCCATTGCCCGCTGGTGTCAATCCACTTCAACTGCTCAATTTGGATGATGCCACTCATTCAACAGGGGCCCAGCCTGCTTCCTTGAGCTCCAAAACCAAACTGGAAGAGCAGATCCCAACGGCGGTGGCCCATGCTGTTTTGGATCTGCTAAAGAACCAAAAGGAGACTCTGCAGCCTGCGGATATCTGCATTCTCGTTGGTCGACATCGACAAGCAGCCAGCATTCGCGAGGGCCTTGCTCTGGTTGGAGTACCCACTCGGCTTGTTAGCCAGGGGGATGTTCTCACCAGTGAAGCGGCCCAGGTCTTACAACGTTTTCTGGATTGTTTGGCTAGGCCCGCTCACAGCAGCAGTTTGAAGCTTGTGGCCTGTTCAGCTCTGATGCAATGGAACACAGAGCAGCTCGCTGATGCCGAATGCAATGGTGAGCTCGATCAATTAGCCCTTCGCTTCAGGAATTGGGCCATCAATCTTCCCCGCCTTGGTCTTGTGGGATGCCTAGCGGAGTTACTTGAAGGCCGCACAATTGCTGATCTCTCCGAGCGCGGACGCCTTTTAGGCGACTTATATCAATGTGCGCAGCTCGTACAGGAGGTGATTCATCGCCAGGGCTTGGATGCGTCTACTGCAGCCGATTGGTTACGTCGCCAACGACTACAACCTGTTGATCCTGTTCCAGAGGCCCGACAACCTCATAGTGATGTAGCCGAGAGTGCGGTTGCTGTGGTCACAGTGCATCGCAGCAAGGGGATGGAATATCCCGTTGTGATTTGCCCTTACCTCTGGCAAGCCCCCTCTCTCCCCCGCGGCCCCTTATGGAGATCTGGATCAGAGTCGCGTTGGTGTGTAGCGCTCAGCACAGGTTGGGGGAAGGGATGGCAGCTTTCACAACAGGCTCATCAAGCATCCCTGCAGGAAGCCGAACGTCTTGCCTATGTGGCGATCACAAGAGCCTGCTCTCTTTTGATGTTGATTTGGGCTCGGGGCGCCAAACAGGAAGGCAATCCCCTCAGCGCTTGGCTGTTTGGTGTGGATGCCATCGATGCAGCGATGCAGGAACTCACTCCAGAACGAATGAGTGCTTGGCTTGATCGCCAGCAGTTGCCGATCACTGTTTTTCCGGCTCAGCTGAAGTCGATTCAACAGCGCTGGCAATCGCCGCCGCTTCAAGGCGAGTTAGCTCTTGGCCCAACACCGCAACGGCGCTTTGATCTGTCTTGGGGTCGTAGTAGTTATTCCGCTTGGGTTTCTGGAGTTCATAGAGATGATGGCAGTGCATCGTCTGATCCTGTGGAGTTGGAGGAAGGTCGTGATCGGCAGCAGAAGAATCCTGAAACCTCACCCAACCTTCAGGGGCAAAGCGCTATTGATGAAGCTGTTGTCTCTAGCCAAGAATCAACTTGGTCCGAACAGGGCCCTCTTGCTCGATTTCCTCGTGGAGCAGGAGCAGGAGACTGCCTGCATCGGATTCTTGAACGACTGGATTTCTGCAAGCCATTGCAAGATCCGAATGCTGTAGTAGTGATTGAAGAGGAGCTGCGACGAGCAGGTATTGATATCAATCTGCTCGCCGCTGTTCAGGATGGTCTTGACAGGGTGTTAAACACCCCCATGGGGGGTGGGCTTGGCGATCTTTGCCTGAATCAACTTCACGAGAAACGTCGCATTCATGAACTCAGCTTTGATCTCCCGATTGCTCATCAAGGCAACGTGTTGCGTTCGTTGGACCTCGCTAGAGCTTTTCAGTTGGATCCAATGGCTCGTTTTGGAGAAACCTATGCAAAACAAATTTCTCATCTCGGTGTCTCGAGTCGCGGCTTCCTAACTGGTTCGATTGATCTTGTGTTTACTGACTCAGAAGACCTTGCGGAGGCGCGTTGGTGGGTTGCCGATTGGAAAAGCAACTGGATCGGTCGCCGTAACCCAGATGGTCAGGTTGCGGCCTGTGGTCCGCTCTACTACGACGAAAGGGGCATGGAGCAGCAGATGCTTATTCATCATTATCCTCTTCAAGCTCATCTCTATCTTGTAGCACTGCATCGTTTTTTACGCTGGCGGCTGCCGAGCTATGAGCCAGAGCGCCATTTAGGTGGATATGTCTACGTATTCCTTAGAGGTGTTCCTGGGTCTAAGGCCATGGCTGGTAGTTCCCTAGATCAACCTGTCCCAGGACTGATCGTGGAGCCATTGCCGTTGCAGCGGGTCATGTTCTTGGATCGGTTGCTCCAGCAGGGAGGGCAATGAGTCAAAACGATTCAATCAGTTGGCCACCCGCTCTTTCTAGGGCAATGCATCAGATGCTTTTGAGACGTCTTCCGCCCAGGGTTTCATCACCTCATCTTGAGGATTTAGTAAATGGCTTGATGGATGCACTGGCCCGAGGAGAGTTAGAGCTGAAGCTAACCCCTGCATCTTCTCCTGATGAGTTAAAGGCAAAGGGATGGCCGGAGGCTCATCATCAGGCCCTACTTGCCAGTGGTTGGCTTGAAGGCGATGCCGCTCCGATGGTTTTAGAAGGTAATCAACTTAGTTGGAGCCGCTGGTATGGCGACATGGAGGCCGTGATTAGTGAACTTGTTAATCGGTCGAAAGTGCATCAGCAGAGCTCCAAGGTCACAACATCGCCAACTCTTCAAGCTTTGCCTGATGGCCTTAATCCAGAACAACAGGTAGCCGTAGAGGCTATTGATACCTATGGCGTTGTGTTGCTCAGTGGTGGACCTGGAACTGGCAAAACCAGCACGATTGTGCAAATGCTGGCGAGGGCTTTAAGCCAGCAACCCGAGTTGAGGATTGGCCTTGCTGCACCTACTGGTAAAGCGGCAAGGCGCTTGCAGGAGACAGTCCGCAAAGGACTTGAGGCAATCCCTAACCCCCAGCGGCAGGCGTTGGCCACCCTGCCTTGCAACACTCTTCATCGATGGCTACAGGCAGCCCCTGGTGGATTCGGCAGGCATCAACAACATCCCCTAATGCTTGATCTGCTCGTCATTGATGAAATGTCGATGGTGGAACTAGCCCTGATGCAGGCTTTGTTAAATGCTTTGCCTACCAAAAGCAAACTTGTGCTAGTCGGCGATCCTGATCAGTTGCCTCCTGTGGGGAGTGGAGCGGTTTGGCATCGGCTTCAACAGGGAGATATTCGTCAGCAGTTCAATCATGGTGCAATTCATCTGCACCAGCTATATAGAAACCGTGGTGAGTTGGCTAATCTCAGTGGAGTCCTGCGTGATCAGGGGTCGCTTGCTTTTTGGCAGCAACTCTCTCTGTTGTCAGAGTCGGCAAATATTGAGCAGCACCATTACAGCCTCAATGGCATACCAAAGCTTTTGGCTCAGCACCTGCAGGATCACAGCAGAACCCTGAAACGTCTTGCCGAAGGCTTGACTCCAGAGCTAGTCGATCATGCTTATACGTCAACCATGACTGTTGCCAATCTCTCAGTTGCAGCAGAGCCGTTGTTCAATTGCCTCGATAGGTTGATGGTGCTTTGTCCGAGGCGACGTGGCCTCTGGGGTGTAGATGATGTGCATAGAGCTTTGTTGGGTCAATGTCTTGATGCGGGTGTGGCTCACTGGCCGTTGGGAACACCAGTGATGTGTGGTGAGAACCAACCGGAATTGGGGTTGGCAAATGGTGATGTTGGCCTTGTAGTTGGCGAAGGAGAAAACCGTCGTCTGCTATTTCGTGTGATCCCTGATCAGGGGGAATCGACCATAAGCTTGATTCATCCAGCCCGACTTGGTTTGGTGGAACCAGCCTTGGCGCTTACGATTCATAAGTCTCAAGGAAGTGAGTCTGATCATGTGATTCTTCTCTGGCCGGATGTTTCTACCGAGACGTCTCCCACTGTTGATTGCCGAAACACTATTTCCAACTACGAGAGAAGACTTGTCTACACCGCCATCACCAGAGCCCGTCAGCGAGTTGATCTGATAACGGTAAAGGCATCTACTCGTAGTGACGGCTGAAGTTGGCGCCGTCATGCTGAACGCAACTATCAGTGGGGGTATGAGCATGGATCTCTCGAGAATTGTGCGTCCCTGGGGTTGGTACCAAGATCTAGCTGAAGGAGAGGGGTACAAGGTCAAGCGGTTGTTGGTATTAGCCGGCCAACAACTCAGCTTGCAACGTCATCAACATCGAAGCGAAAACTGGACTGTGGTCTCAGGGCAGGGACAGCTCTTCTGTGAAAACACTTGGCATCAAGCTTTTGCTGGCACCACTTTGCATATTCCTCGTAGAGCGATCCATCGAGCTCGTGGAGGCCAAATCGAGCTAGTGATCATTGAGGTTCAGCATGGCCAGCCACTTAAGGAATCAGATATAGAACGCCTTGATGATGATTATGGCCGGATGATAAATTAATCGTTCAACCTTTGAAGAAAAGGCGAGGCAACACAACGCGGTCATCTGCGTATGGGACGTTGTCGGCCTGATTTAAAGGATCAATCAGGCCAACGCCTTTTTTCGATGACCAATACAAAATCGCACGAGGATCTCTCGTGTTCAGTAGAAACAGACGCGCCTCAAAACCGTACTGCCACAGCAGAGGCTGATCTTTCTAGCGTTCTTGACGAGACGAATGACGAAGATTCAGGCGAGAGCTCAGCTGCTAATTCAGCGGATGTAATTGAAGACATCGAAACGACACCACCAGTGTCCGAATTCGAAGGCTTTGGCTTCAGTGAACCTTTGCTCAATACCCTTGCTGCAAAGGGATACAAGCATCCCTCTCCTATACAGAAAGCAGCTTTTCCTGAACTGATGCTGGGCCGCGACCTTGTTGGTCAGGCTCAGACGGGCACAGGCAAAACAGCAGCCTTCGCGTTGCCTCTTCTTGAACGTCTTCAAGATCAGGGCAAACGCCCCCAAGTGCTGGTGCTAGCTCCCACTCGCGAGCTGGCCATGCAAGTTGCGGATTCCTTTCGTGCCTATGCCGCTGGCCACCCTCATCTGAAGGTTCTTGCGGTCTATGGAGGAGCTGACTTCCGCTCCCAGATCAATACGCTCAAGCGTGGTGTGGAAGTGGTTGTAGGGACTCCGGGTCGTGTGATGGACCACATGCGACAGGGCACTCTCGATACTTCTGGTTTGAGGTGTTTGGTGCTGGATGAAGCTGATGAAATGCTGCGTATGGGGTTTATTGATGATGTCGAATGGATTCTTGAACAGCTGCCGGAGGAGCGCCAGATGGTGTTGTTCTCGGCCACGATGCCTTCAGAGATTCGCAGACTTTCAAAGCGCTACCTACGCGATCCTGCTGAGATCACTATCAAGAGTCGTGAACAGGAGTCTCGTCTCATTCGTCAGCGTTGTATCACCCTCCAGAACAGTCACAAAATCGAAGCTCTCAAAAGGGTTCTTGAGGCTGTTACTGGTGAGGGTGTGATTATCTTTGCCCGCACCAAGGTGATCACCCTCACGGTGGCTGAGTCCTTGGAAGCAGCGGGACATGATGTCGCTGTGCTTAACGGAGATGTCCCTCAAAACCAACGTGAACGAACAGTTGAACGCTTACGCAATGGCAGCGTGAATATCTTGGTTGCCACTGATGTTGCAGCTAGAGGTCTTGATGTGGATCGCATTGGTTTGGTAATTAACTACGACATACCTTTCGATGGCGAGGCCTATGTACATCGCATCGGACGTACCGGCCGGGCTGGCCGTAGTGGAGAGGCCATTCTGTTTGTGAACCCCAGGGAGCGTCGTCTTGTTAGCAGCCTTGAACGAGCTGTGGGACAACCCATTGAAGCAATGGATATCCCAAATAATGCTGCCATTAATCAGAGCCGTTGTGATCGGCTTCGTCAACGTCTCATCACTGCTGCTAACGCAGAGAGAGAAAACTCTGAAGAGACTGCCTTGCTTCAGGAGTTGATTCAAGGTGTCAGCCAGGAACTTGAGCTCACTACAGAGCAATTGGCTTTCGCGGCTTTAAACCTTGCCGTTGGTTCAGCACCATTGTTGGTGAAGGGCGATGAGGGTTGGTTGCAGCAATCAGCCCAACGAAATCGGCGGGACGATCGTCGCGATGGTGGTCGCGATGGTGGTCGCGATGGTGGTCGAGGTGGCTCTGGCCGAAGGCCTGAGCGTGGTGTATCCAGGCCTCCGGAAGATCACATGGATAGGTTCCGCGTGGAGGTGGGTCACAGAGATCGTGTCAAACCAGGCAACCTGGTTGGTGCTATCGCCAATGAATCCGGGCTTGAGGGGCGGATGATTGGTCGTATCCAGATTTTTGATTCTTATAGCCTGGTAGATCTTCCGAAAGGAATGCCGGAAGATGTCTTCAAAGATCTCAAACGGCTCAAGGTTATGAATAAGGAGTTGCACATTCAGCGCACTACATAATTTTCACCGATGACTTTCTTGCACCGGATTTGTTTATTAATCAGCTTGGCCAGTGCACTGTTTGGCATGTCAGAGGCTCAGAGCCTGACTCAAAGCAGCGAAGAAGAGAACCCAATCAAAATGATTTGTTTGATGAGCTTCAAAGCAGCTATGGCAGATGCAGGTAAGACACCTCCAGAAGGCATGGGGCAATTTACCTGCAAATGCTTCTTGGATCAGGTGAATGCAGGAGCCTCAATTGGCACGGCACAGTCAGTATGCAAAGTCAAGGCAGCTGCCCATTACAATCTTTAGACCTGACTTTGGATATTTTCTTGTAAACACTGGAGCTATGTTTAAAAGAAAGCTGGTCAAATAGCTGGAATGATTGTGACTAACTAACTACTAGCATCTAAACACTTTGTGCAATAGGACCTTTGGCAGGTTTTATTGATCCCCTTTTTTGAGCTCTTCATTTCAAACTCGCTTTGCAGTGAGAAGACAGAAAGCCCTCATAAAGCTCATGATCAGGATTTGCTGAAAATGGCCTGATTTTTTAGCCAAAGAGCACTCTGTTTGCAGGTTTTGGAGATTTTCCTGAGCTTCTGACACGCGCACCTGTAACTTAGTAGTGCATCAGCTTCAGCTCACCGGCTCCAAACGGCTCGCTCCCTAGGCTACGGCTTCCCGGCTCCAGCATTCAAGGACTTTCCTTTTCGGACCAAGGCTTCACTGATCAAATCCCATCGGTCCTATTA
>PVBE011799426.1_pt1 | contig 11441 bp, 8 predicted proteins | sample 1631181 | NCBI WGS metagenome assembly PVBE01 (sample SAMN08397723, study PRJNA350692) | Marine metagenome, whole genome shotgun sequencing project. | isolation source: water | place: Pacific Ocean | collected 2012-04 | reverse complement strand
GGCGCCTGCCCTATCAGCCGGTGCCCCTCCCGACCTCCCCCTGGGATCAAAATCAGATTCGCATCAATTCAGGTTCAGCTCCTGGGGTTATAATGAGACACCTCCTGATGAATCGCGGGTTTTTTGCTGATGTTCCCCTTCCTGTTGCCGGTTCTTAGTGCTGAATTTTGTCTCGGGTCTTTGGTTCTTGTAGGCCCGGGGGGCTGCATCTGGATATCCCTTGTCGTCGGCTTTTTGAGCATCGTTCCCCTTGCCCGGGCCGCGCCGCCGACGGGCTATTACGACTCCGTGGTGGCTTCGAGCAGCGCCGCGCTTCGGGCCAGCCTGCACGAAGTCATCGACGACCATCAGCGCTTCCCCTACACGTCAACGGCCATTGATACCTGGGACATCCTCGATCAGGCGGATGAAAATCCCGCCGATGCCACCGCCATCCTCGACGTTTACAAGAATACGAGTTTCCCCAAATTCGGGGGGGGCGGGGGGGGTATAACCGCGAACATAGCTGGCCGTCCTCTTACGGTTTCCCGACTGAGAACAGCCAGAATTATCCCTACTCCGACTGCCATCATCTCTTCCTCTCGGATTCGGGCTACAACAGCTCCCGGGGCAACAACGTCTACTCGGAGTGCAATGCCAGTTGCGCGGAGAGGCCCACGGCGCTCAATGGCGGCGTGGGGGGCGGGACGGGGGTCTACCCCGGCCAATCGAATTGGCGCAGTACCGATGTCTGGGAGACCTGGATCGGGCGTCGTGGCGACGTCGCCCGGGCTCTCTTCTACCTGGATACCCGCTACGAGGGAGGTGTCCACGGCACGACCGGATTCTCGGAGCCCGATCTGATCCTGACCGACGACCTCAACCTGATCGCCGTGACGGGCGTCAATGCCAGTACGGCTTATATGGGGCTGCTATCCGTATTGCTCCAGTGGCACCTCCAGGATCCAGTGGATGCGGTCGAGCAGGCTCGCAATGACCTGATCCATTCCTACCAGCAGAATCGTAATCCCTTCATCGATCATCCCGAATGGGTGAGCTGTCTCTACTCCGGCGTCTGCGATAGCAGCGGCGCACCCGCCAGCCCGATGGGGCTGACGGCGTCATGGGGACTCCTCGGGATAGAACTCGACTGGAACGATAACTTCGAGAGCGATCTCGATGGCTACCGGATCGAGCGGGCCCTGACTCCGGGAGGCGGCTCCGTGGCGATTCATCTCGGCCTGCTCGCGGTTAGCGAGTACACGGATACGTCGGCGATTCCGGGCCAGGCCTATTTCTATACGGTGAGAGCCGTCGATCTCGATGGGGATTTTTCTCCGCCGAGCGAGGAGGTGACGACACCGGGCCCGTCGCCTTTCATCAACGAGATCCATTACGATAACGCCGGTGCCGATGAATTCGAGGGTTTCGAAATCGCCGGGGTCGCGGGCACGGATCTCACGGGTTGGCAGGTCGTCACCTATAATGGAAATGGGGGCACGACGACGGCGACGATCAATCTTTCGGGAGTTCTCGCCGACGATGGCAGTGGCTTCGGCTTCCTCTTCTTCTTCCAGGCGGGACTCCAGAACGGCCCGGCGGATGGCCTGGCGTTGGTGAATTCGAGCGGCGAGGTGGTCGAATTCCTGAGCTACGAGGGGGCCCTTCTCGCGACCAATGGGGTCGCCGCGGGGATGACGGCCACGGATATCGGCGTGAGCGAGTCGAGTTCTACACCCGCCGACCACTCGCTCCAACGCCAGGGTAGCGGGAGTGTTGCAGAGGATTTCTCCTGGGCCGCCCCCGCCAGCCAGACCCGGGGTCTCGTGAACTCGGGTCAGTCCATGGTGGTCGCCACCGCCCTGCCGATGCTTTCGAGTCCCGGCCTCCTGCTGCTGGCCCTGACGCTTCTGGGGGTCAGCGGATTCGCGATTTCTCGCGGGAATCGGATTCGGATCCCGGGCTGAGGTCGCAGGGCATGGGAGGGATCGCCCGCCGGAATGCTCGGGCGGTGCGCGCATCTGGCCGCTCCGGAAATGCTACTCTGGCGCGCCATGAAGCCCGCTCTCCAGTCTCGCTCCGGGTATCCGCCCTGCCCGGAATTCTCGAGGGCCGGGGAATCCACGCTGGGAAGTGGGCCCAGGTCATTTCCGCGTCGCTGCCAGAATGGAGTTCAGCTTGTCGTCTGAAGGATCCGAAGAGGTTCGAGATTTCATCCGCAGCATCGTCGCCGAAGACATCGCAGCGGGTCGGCGCGAAGGCCGCGTGGCCACGCGTTTTCCCCCCGAGCCGAATGGCTGCCTGCATATCGGTCACGCCAAGGCAATCGTCCTGAATTTCAGCATTGCCCGGGAATTCGGGGGAACTTGCAACCTGCGCTTCGACGATACGAATCCCGAGGCGGAGGAAAAAGAGCACGTCGATTCGATCATCGAGGATGTGCGCTGGCTCGGCTGCGATTGGGAGGATCGGCTCTTCTTCACGTCGGATTATTTCGAAGACCTCTACGCGCTGGCGGTCAAGCTGATCGAAAAGGGGCTGGCCTATATCGACGACCAGGACGCCGAGGCGATTCGGGCCAATCAGGGCAGCCTGATCGAGGGGGGGACGAATAGTCCCTATCGTGAGCGCGGCGTCGAGGAGAATCTCGATCTCTTCGCCCGAATGCGCGCCGGGGAATTCGAGGAGGGCTCCAGGGTCCTCCGCGCGAAGATCGATATGTCCTCGCCCGTGCTGACCCTGCGCGATCCGCTCATGTATCGGATCCAGAAGGCCCGCCACCATCGCACGAATGACGATTGGTGCATCTATCCGATGTACGATTTCGCCCACGGTCAGTCCGATGCGATCGAGGAGATCACGCATTCCCTATGTAGCCTCGAATTCGAGGGGCATCGCCCCCTCTATGACTGGTTCCTGGAGGCCCTCGAATTCGAGCCCCGGCCACGGCAGATCGAATTCGCTCGCCTGAATCTTACCCATACGGTGATGAGCAAGCGTATGCTCCGGCGGCTGGTGGATGAGGGCCACGTCCAGGGCTGGGACGATCCGCGGCTTCCGACGCTGCGGGGATTGCGACGTCGCGGCTATACCCGTGACGCGATTCTGGAATTCTGCGCGGGAATCGGTCTCGCAAAACGCGAGAATGTAATCGAACTCGCGCGTCTCGAGTACAGCATTCGTCAGGATCTGAATCGGAAGGCGGCGCGGGTGATGGGCGTGCTGCGCCCCCTCAAGGTCGTGATCGAGAACTTTCCCGAGGGCGAGGTAGATGAACTCGAGGCCGTGAACAATCCCGAGGATCCCGGGATGGGAGTTCGCAAGGTTCCCTTCAGCCGGGAACTCTATATCGAGCGAGATGATTTCATGGAGGATCCACCCCGGAAGTTCTTCCGGCTGGCACCGGGCCGCGAAGTTCGGCTCCGCTATGCCTACTTCATCACCTGTGTGGAGGCGATCAAGGATGCTTCGGATGAGATCGTAGAGTTGCGCTGCCGCTACGATCCCGAGACCCGAGGTGGCGATGCCCCGGATGGACGCAAGGTCAAGGGCACCCTGCATTGGGTTTCAGCCCCTCATGCCCTGCGGGCGGAGGCGCGACTCTACGGCCCGCTTTTTGATTGCGAAGATCCCGCCAACCCGCCCGAGGGCGAGAGCTTCGTCGACCATCTGAATCCGGACTCCGTCGAGGTGCTTTCGGATGCCCGCCTGGAGCCGAGTCTGGCCGATGCGCAAGCGGGAGAGACCTACCAACTCGAAAGGCTGGGCTATTTCTGCGTCGATCCGGATTCCCGGGACGGACAGATTGTATTGAATCGAACCGTGACCTTGCGGGATACCTGGGCCAAGCTGGCCAGGAAGGAGAATCGTTGATGGCGCGTTACGGCATGTCCCTTCCCCTGGCCGGAATTCCCCTGCATCAGCATCGGGACTGGCTGAAGGAGATGGTGGATCTCGGCTATACGGACTTCTGGTCATCCGAGGCGAATGGCCACGACGGATTTACGCCCCTGGCGCTTGCGGCCGCCTGGGCGCCCTCCGCCCGCCTGGGCGTCGCCATCATTCCCGCCTATACCCGGGGACCGGCGTTGATGGCCCAGAGCGTCGCTTCGCTGGCTGACGCCGCCCCGGGCCGCTTCGTGATGGGGATCGGATCCTCGTCGGATGTGATCGTCGAGCGCTGGAATGGCATTTCCTTCGAAGAACCCTATCAGCAGGTTCGCGACATGGTGCGCTTTCTGCGCATGGCCCTGGCCGGGCAGAAGGTCGATCAGGAATTCGATCGTTTCCGCGTGCGAGGATTCCGTTTGGGGGTGAAAGTCGAGCAGACGCCGCCGATCCTGATCGCGGCGCTGCGCGAGGGAATGCTGCGCTTGGCCGGGAAGGAAGGGGATGGGGCAATTCTCAACTGGCTCTCGGCGGAGGACGTGAAGCAGGTCGTGCCCCACGTGCACGCAGGGGGTGAGGGAAAGGAAATTGCTGCCCGCATTTTTGTGCTGCCGGTGGAGGATCGAAGTGTGGCCCTGGCCATGGGTCGCCGGGCCGTGGCCGCCTACCTGAATGTCCCCGTCTATGCGGCTTTTCACGAGTGGCTGGGGCGGGGAGACCAACTCGCCGGCATGTGGAAGCATTGGCGTGAAGGGGATCGCAATGCCGCTCTCGAAGCGATTCCCGAAGAGGTGGTCGACGCCGTGATCGTGAATGGATCTCCGGAAGCCTGTCGCGAACACATCCAGCGTTATGTGGAGAATGGAGTGCATACCCCGGCCCTTGCGATTCTTCACTGCGACGATCTGAAAAAGACCATTCGTGATCTGGCGCCGAGGTAGGGCGGGGGCGGCGTTGAAAGCGAGCCTGCTCACTCTTCTCGTATCGGCAATATTCATCCCCGGCATCGCTTCCGCCGCCGAGACGCCCCCGGGCGATTACCAGAACCTCTATGCCGAACTCCTGCTTCAATATACCCGGGCCGTGGATGCGGAAGTGGGGACCCGGGTCGATTACGAGGGATTGCGCGGGGAAAAACGCTGGCGGCAGCTGGTTTCGCGGCTCGGAGCCATTCGACCGGAAGGCCTGCTCCTACGCCAGGAGCGGCTGGCATTCTGGATCAATGCCTACAACATCCTGGTCATCGATCGGGTCGTCGAGAACGATCCCAGGCGCAGCATTCGCGACATCGGCTCCTTCTTCCGTTCCGTCTGGAAGATGGATGCGGGCGAGATCGGGGGCCGCATCTATTCGTTGGACGAAATCGAACACGAGATCCTGCGCCCCATGGGAGAACCCCGGATTCACGCCGCCATCGTCTGCGCGTCGATTTCATGTCCGAACCTCTCTCGAGCCCCCTATCGCGCGGCCCGCCTGGAGGCGGATCTCGATGCGGCGAGCGAAGCCTGGCTGAGGCGTCCGGAGAAGGGACTCTTCATCGATCGAGAAGAGCGCGTGGTCCGGATCAGCCCGATCTTTGACTGGTTCGATGATGATTTCGGGGGTAGCGGGGGTGTCGTCGAATTCCTGATCCGGCACGCGCCGCAATCCGAGGCCCGCTGGCTGCGGGAGAATATCGGGAATTTCCGGATTCGCTATTTCGACTACAACTGGGATTTGAACCGCTAGCAGTTTCCGCGCGCGCGCCTCGGGGCTCGCTTCAGGCGGATTCTTGCGACCATTCCGCGCTGTCGCGGATGCGGGAGACCAGGCGGGTGGGGTTCGTTCCCGCCGGATTGAAGGGGGAGAGCCAGACGTCTAGTCGATACACGCCCGGCTGGATCCGGTACGCGGGCAATGTGTCGGGTCCGCAGGCCCCGGTGCCGACGCCGCGCTGGTGCACGTCGATCTGGACCAGGGTTTCGCTCCGGGCCCGCAAGGCATTGATGTGTTCGGCCTGGTCGAGGTCGTATGCGCTGTAGTGGCTGACGGTGAATTCGAAGGGATCTCTGGCGAGGAAGAGCAGCCCGAGTTCATTCTTGCGACAGAGGCTGAAGAATCGGGTATCCGTCCTGTTTCCGTTTTCCTGGGGGACGACGTAGCGATGGTATTGCTCGTCCACACGGCTCCGATAGCGTCCTAGCGCTGCCCCGGCTTTGCGATCCCAATAGTTCTCATGAGGTCCGCGTCCAAACCATTCGAGGCGTTCAAAGCCTCGTAAGAGGTCCATTCGGATGCCCACGCGCGGCAGATCTTCGAGATTCTCTCCGATCTCGATTTCATTCTGGAGTCGGATCCAGCCCTGGGGAGTGATGAACCAATTCTGTGCGTGGCGGATTCGCCGGCGGGAATCCGCCTTCTCCTCGTCCGCCCCGAGTTCCTGGACCACCGTGAGGCGAAGCCCCCCATCCCTTTCCCGGCGCACATCGCATTCCGTCGTCGTGAGTGCCGGATTCTCGATCCCCTGAGCGCGCCAGCGTTCATATGCCGGTGGTTCCGGGCCGGGGATCGCATTGAAGCGGTCGTTGTCCGTGGGGGCCCTCCATAGATTCAATTGGGGACCGCGAGAAAAGAACTCCTCTCCGCGCCATTTGAATGAGTGAACGACGCCTCGCGTCTTGTCGATCGCGAGGGAGAGATCGCCGCCTGAGACCAGCGCCCGCCGCTCGTTCTGATCCAGCTGAAAGGCTTTTCTGCGACCGGGCCGCTGCTTCTTTCGGATAGCGCGATCGCTCTTCCAGGGAATCTGAAACTGCTCCCAGGCCACCTCGTGTCCCCGGGCCGCCCACTTCGAAGTCCTCGCGCTTCGAAAGCGCAGGGTCAGAAGGCAGACCTGGTCGGGCCCGAGCGAGGGGCGCGTCAGGGGGAGCGTCAGGTTCCGCGCCTCACCCGCCGGGATGTCGAGTCGCGCCAGGCGTCCCCTCTCTTTGACGACGCCATCGACGGATACTTCCCAGACCCCGGCGAGCCAGGACAGGTCGCTGAAATCCTGATCGTTGTGGATGCGGATCCGTCCGCGCCTCAGTTCCCGCCCCGTGACGCGCAGGGGTTGGGCGAGTTTCTTGAATTCCCAGGCCGCGGGATGGGGCTTGCGATCGGGGCTCAGGAGCCCGTTGATGCAGAAATTCCGATCGTTGGGGAAGTCGCCGAAATCCCCACCGTAGGCCCAGAAGGCCCGTCCATGAATATCGTATTCGAGCAGTCCCTGGTCGATCCAATCCCAGATGAAGCCACCCTGGAGGCCCTCATGCTCGTGAAAGGCCTGCCAATACTCCGCGAGCCCCCCGCAGCTATTGCCCATGGCATGGGCGTATTCGCAGAGGATCAGGGGTCGATCTCCACGATTGGATTCGGACCATGCGACGAGTTCGTCGACCGAGGTATACATCGGGCAGACGACGTCGCTCTGTCTCTTCTCCCGCTGCAGATCCCATTGCAATTCGCCCTCGTAATGGATGGGCCGGGTGGGATCGTAGCTCCGCATCCAGCCCGCCATGGCCGCATGGGAAGGGCCGTAGCCGCTTTCGTTGCCCAGGGACCACATGATGATCGAGGCATGGTTCTTGTCGCGAAGGACCATTCGCATGCCCCGATCCAGGAAGGCCTGGGCGTAGCGGACATCCTGGCAGAGGCTTGCGAGGTGGGCGTGGCATTCGAGATTGGCTTCGTCGACGACGTAGAGTCCGTATTCATCGCAGAGTTCGTAGAAATAGGAATCGTTCGGGTAGTGGGCCGTGCGCACGGCATTGAAATTGAATTGCTTCATCAGCAGGACATCCGCCAGCATATCCTCACGCGTCACGGCCTTGCCCCGGACCTCGTGGTGATCGTGGCGGTTGACACCCCGAATCATGATCGGACTTCCATTTACGAGGAACTTCCCCTCGCGCACCTCGACCCGCCTGAAGCCGATCCGAGTGGATACCGTCTCGATGGAGCGATCCTCTGCATCGATCAGGCTGACGATCAATTCGTAGAGGCGCGGAGTCTCCGCCGACCAGGCCTCTACCTTCCTGATCGGGGCGAGGAATTCGGCCCAAGATCCCCGGAAGAGATAGGGGTTGCCCGCCTGGGCGACGGTCGCCTCGAGGGGCTTGGGAAAGACCCGCGCCCCTTTCGGGCCGTAGAGTTGGGCCCGCACCCGGTAGCCGGCGGGAAGTCCGGGATCGCCCCCGATTTCGACGCGTAGGGCGAGGGAACCCCCGCCCTCATCTTCAGCCAGATCGGCGTGGGCTCTGAGATCGGCCATGTGAATCCGGGGTGAGGAGCGGAGATAGACCTCGCGGTGCAGACCCGCCATGAACCAATGGTCCTGATCTTCGAGATAAGTGGCGTCCGACCAGCGCACCACCATGGCGACCAGGAGGTTCTTCCCCTCTCGCAGATGCGGTGTGAGATCAAATTCCGCGGGCAGGCGTGAATCCTTCGAAAGGCCGAGGCTCCGACCATTCAGCCAGGCGTAGAGCACACTCTCGGCTCCGCCGAAGTGGGCGACGACACGCCGGCCGGACCAGTGGCGCGGCAACTCGAAAGAACGGCGGAAAATTCCGGTCGGGTTCTGCTGGGGGACCGCGGGAGGCTCGCCCGGGAAGGGCATCTGGACGTTCGTGTAGTGGGGGCGGTCATAGCCCTGGCGCGTCCAGTTGCCCGGCACCTCGATCTCATCCCAATCCCCGTCGTCGAAGTCGAGGCGGGGAAAGGCCTGGGGGGTATCCTCGGGTCGCTCGAAGAGCCGGAAACGCCAGCGTCCGTTCAGGAGCATGAAGAAGGGCGAGTCTTCCCGTGCCGCCCCACGAGCGGATTCCGCGTCGGGGAAGGAAATCAGCGGGCTGCGCGCGGGCAATTTGCCCACCGCGATGCATTCCGGGTTTTCCCAACTTCTGGCGCCGCCAATCAGCCCGAGCACGTTCTCCCCATCCTCCCGAACGAGTTGAACCGCCGACTCCGGAATTGCCGGGTGATTCGGTCGTGCTCAACCCGGGGCAAGGATACCCCTCCCGCGAGCGCTCGCTGGGAAGCCCCGTCGCCGTCGATTCTGCGAGGGCTGAGCGAATCCCGGGCCACTCCCTTTGCAAGGCGGGGATCGAGGGTCCAACTCAGAGGGGCAGGGCGAATCGCCTGGTTCTCCGCAGGGATTCGGCGCTGCCCGTTGTCGCCGCGGGATCGGAAGAAGTTGGTCGAGCCGGGCAAGTCGCCTACCCAGGGGGCCTCCCGCAACGTCTGGAAAAGCACGAAGTCCCCGGATGAGGTGATATGGACCCATAAAGGAGCTACTGAAGGGGCCGACGAGAGAGTTGGCGAAAAAGTTCTTTTAGTTCTCAGAAGAGGGCATTTGTCCGGATTTTTTGCATACTTGGGGATCTTAAGGAGAGGGCCATGGCAGATCTGCACGGAGATGTCTCCGTGCGCTGTGGTCACAAACGGAGAACAGAAGTTTGGCAGTCGGAACAGTCAAGTGGTTTAGTGAGCAAAAGGGTTACGGATTCATCACCCCTGAGGATGGAGGGAAAGATCTCTTCGTCCACTTTTCAAATATCGTCGGTGAGGGATTCAGAAACCTCCAAGACGGACAGGCAGTCGAGTATGACGCCGCCCAGGGACAGAAGGGCCCAGAAGCCCAGAACGTTCGTGCCATCTGATCTTTGAAACGGATCAGGGGGGTGGGCCCAGGACGCTTCGGGGTCCGCCCCCATGGCAAGTGCCGATGGCTTTTCTCGGCATTTCTCACCTCGACGTTTTAATCATTCCCTCGACGGGGTTTTCGTACCTCGGGCTGGATCCATTGGCCCGGCGGATTCCCTCCCACAGAGTCGAATCCCATCGGCGTTTCCACGCCGTGACGGGCTTGGTACGCCTTCACCATCGCCAGTCGAAGCTCGGCGCCCGCGGTCGTCCATACGAAGAACGCGATCAGGACGAGCAGCCAATTTCCCCCCATCAGTGCGTAGCCGGCCATTCCCGCGGCGAGCACTCTGGCAATCCGGCAGGCGATCCGAGTGGCATCCAGGGCGGGCATTCGCAGGGAGAGGGCGGCCCTCAGGATTCTTCCGCCATCCATGGGCAGGGCGGGCACGAGATTGAAAATTCCCATGATGAGATTGACCTGAATCAACGTGGCCGCCAGTGATCCTCCGGCGAGTGATTCAGCGAGGAGCTGCGTGGGATTCACGCCCAGGAAGAGATGGACGCCGGCAACGCCTGCGGCCAGGGTGAAATTGACGGCGGGGCCCGCCAGCGCGATCCAGAGTTCCTGAAGCCCCTGTTCGGGGATGCGCTCCAATTCGGCGATTCCGCCGATGGGGAGCAGGGTGATCCTACGCGTGCCGATCCCGAAACGGCGCGCCGTCAGGGCGTGGCCGTATTCGTGTAGCGCCACGCAGCCGAAGATGGCCGCCATCGTCGAGAGTATGCCGGTCGCGGCAAGCAGGGAGCCCGTGGCACTGAGGACCGAGAGGCCCATCCAGCCGATGAGGACCAGGAAGGTCCAATGCAATTGCAACTCGATGCCGAAGTATTCTCCGAATAGGAAGGATCCCCTTCGGCCGCGTCGGCTCTCTCCTGCCGGCATATCCGTCATGCCCCTCGCCTGCTTCTTTCGATCATGCCGCTCTCATTCGGGATCTTCTCCCGGCCTGCCCGCGGCAGGGGAGTGATGTGAAGAACCCGCCGCTAGAGGACGAGTTCCGCGACTTTTCGCATGATTTCAACATCCTGGTTGGCCAGCAGCAGAGTCGTGACGGGAGTGTCGCGCCATGCCTGCAATCGTTCCCGGATGCGTTCGGGCGAGCCGCAAAGGGAAATCTCATCCGCGAACTGATCGGGGACGGCAGCCACCGCTTCGGCTCGTTTTCCGGCCAGGAAGAGATCCTGGATCTTATGCGCCTCGGCCTCGAAACCCATGCGCGACATCAACTCCATATGGAAATTTCTCTTCTTGGCTCCCATTCCCCCGATGTAGAAGCCGAGCATGGCCTTGACGGGAGCCAGGGCGGACTCCAGATCGTCGACCATGTTGCAGATGACGAATTGAGTGATCTCGAATCCCGGCTTCAGATCTCCCAGGGATTCCGCGTAGACCTCCTGGCGGAAGGGAGAGTAGTAGAGGGGCAGCCAGCCGTCCGCGATCTCGGCCGTAAGGGCGACGTTCTTGGGTCCCTCGGCTCCCATGAAGATCGGCACATCGGCCCGTAGGGGATGCGTGATCGGTCGTAAGGCCTTGCCGAGTCCCCACGAGCCCTCGCCCGTATAGGGCAGGGGGTAGTGGGGACCATCGCTTTGCACGGGTGCTTCCCGGCGGAGTACCTGGCGAATGATGTCGATGTACTCCCGAGTTCTCGCGAGGGGCTTTGAGAAGGGTTGCCCATACCAGCCCTCCACGACCTGGGGCCCCGAGACGCCGAGCCCCAGGATCATCCGTCCCTGGGAGAGGTGATCGAGGGTGAGTGTCGCCATCGCCGTGGCGGTCGGGGTGCGGGCCGAAAGTTGGACGACCGCTGTTCCCAGGCGAATGCGGGAGGTATGGGCCGCGATATAGG
>PVBE010539744.1_pt1 | contig 11441 bp, 14 predicted proteins | sample 1631181 | NCBI WGS metagenome assembly PVBE01 (sample SAMN08397723, study PRJNA350692) | Marine metagenome, whole genome shotgun sequencing project. | isolation source: water | place: Pacific Ocean | collected 2012-04 | reverse complement strand
GTTACCTTCGCAGCGCTAAAGCACGCACTGAGGACGACCTCTACCAGGCAATCGCCGTGGCACTATCGGCGATCTCCTCCAACGACACGCGAGGATTTTTTGGTGCCGCTTCGTATCTATAATTTCTTAAAACGCTCTAGTCCTCTATCCTATCGGAAACTTCCGCATGGCTCAATGGGTTTCTCAGCGCAGTGCAGGTGTGCGCGGGGAGGGGCAGACTCTTCCTCCGAACGAATCGCTTGGCTAGACGCTGAGGGAATACCGTGAATCGAGACCCGAGGCGTTTCTATCGCCCGCGTCGGGAATCGTATATTTGACGTTATCGATCAGCCGTGTAGCGCCAACCTGCGCCGCGGCGGCCAACAGGACTGTCCCTTTCGCTTCCACGAGCCGCTCTATGCGGACCGCGTCCACAATCGCGATGTAATCGATGTCCAGGTCGGCCAACCCGTCGCGGACGGCCGAGTCGATTCGATGGATCTCACGCTCGCCGTTCTGCATCAAGTCGAGCCCCAGGGAAAGGGCCCGGGGAAGACTCAGCGCCCGCTGCCGCTCTTCCGGCGAGAGGTATTGATTGCGCGAGCTGAGCGCCAAGCCGTCGGCATCCCGAACGATGGGGAGTTCGACGATTTCGATGCCGAAATCCAGGTCGCGAACCATCCGTTTGATCACGGCGCATTGCTGCGCATCCTTCTGGCCGAAATAGGCCCGGTGCGGCAGGACGGCGTTAAAGAGTTTTGTTACGACGGTTGCTACGCCGCGGAAGAAATGCGGGCGCGAGCCGCCGCACAGTCCTTCTTGCAGGCCTTCGACTTTCACGTAGGCCGAATAGTCGTCGGCGTACATGGTGGACGATGTTGGCGCGTAGACGGCGTCCATCCCAATCCTTTCCGCGAGGGCCAGGTCCGCATCGAATGTGCGGGGGTACTGGTCGAAGTCTTCGTGGGGCGCGAACTGGGCGGGGTTTACGAACACGCTCAAGACGGACGCATCGTCGCGGCCAGCGGACTCGCGCATGAGGCTTGCGTGGCCTTCGTGGAGGCCGCCCATCGTCGGCACGAGCCCGACGGTTTGGCCTGCGCAACGCTGCTGGAACGTCCATTCCCGCATGTCGCGGGGATTGTTGATGACGATAGGGGCGCTCATTTGTATTCGTGCTCCTTTGCGGGAAACGTTCCCGCTTTTACTTCGCCGATGTAGTCGCCCACCGCGCTGGAAATGAGGCCGCGCACATCGGCGAATGTTTTTGCAAATCGTGTCTTTCCCCAACCGAGTATGTCGTAGATGACCAGGATCTGGCCGTCGCATTTGGAACCGGCGCCGATCCCGATCGTGGGGATAGTAAGGCTGGACGATATTTCCTGAGCCAGATCGGGCGGTACGCATTCCAGCACGACCCCGAAACAGCCCATCTTCTCAAGTTCCAACGCGTCGGACTTCATCCGTGCGCGCGCCGACTCGTCGCGGCCCTGAACCTTGAACCCGCCGAATTGATGAACCGATTGCGGCGTCAAACCGAGGTGGGCCATGACGGGAATGTCGGCGTTGAGGATGGCGTGGATGGCGCGGCCAATCCGGCGTGGCGGGCCTTCCAGTTTGACGGCCTGCGCGCCGCCTTCGGCCACGAAGCGCCCTGCGTTGCGGACGGCCTCTTCCGGCGAAACGTGATAGGACATGAAGGGCAGATCCGCTACGACAAGGCAATTCTTCGCCGCGTCGGTAACCGTCTTCGCGTGGTGCAACAACTCGTCCACGGTGATGCTGAGCGTGGTCTCGCGCCCCATCACCGTCATGGCGCACGAATCCCCCACGAGGATCGCGTCGATGCCGACCTCGTCCACAATCGAGGCGATAGGGAAGTCGTAGGCCGTAAGCATGGCGAGTTTCTCGCCCGCTGCCTTCTTCGCGACAAAGCGGGGCACAGTCATCCGTGCCATAGCTAGATCTCCTGAACCGTGACGTTGCCGTCCCGGTCCCATAAGGGCTCCAAGCGGAGCGGCTCAGTGGTCTAGTAACTCATACTTCCACACTTCGCCCGCTGCTTCAGGCGAAGAGGCAAGCTCCGACACAGTCCTACCTGTCACCGGAACCTTCGCGTCCCCCGCGATTTCCGCTAGAGGTACGAGCACGAATGCCCGGTTCATGAGTTCGGGATGAGGGAGCGTCAGACCGGGGGTCTGAAGCACCACGTTCCCCCACAGAACGATGTCGATGTCGATGGCGCGGGGTCCCCAACGGGTGCCCGAGCGCCTACCTAGCTTGCGTTCGATGCGTTTGACGGCTTTCAGGAGTTCCAGCGGAGCAAGCTCCGTCTCGATCTCAGCCGCCAAGTTCAGAAAATTCGGTTGGCCTTGCGCTCCCCACGGCGCGGTTTCATACAACGACGACACGCGTGACACTTGCACGCCCTGCTGGTCCCGAAGCAATTCGAGAGCGGAATCGAGCTGTTGCGTTCGATCCCCCAGGTTGCTGCCTAGACTGAGCAGTACGGACATATCATCCCGCATGGCCGCGAAAACGCGACAAGCGAATCGGCCTATACGCAAATTGTACCAAGCATTACCGGTGAGCGCAAGTGGCTCAGATGGCCGGACGGGCGGAGACGAAGGATCTTCGAGGCAAGTGAATTTCTCTCGACTATCAACCTTTCCTCGGCGTTTCGCCCGCCCCTAGTTCGGTCGTGGCTTGTCGTCTCCGTGTAGAGCATGCCATCCGCCTGCGCGCTCCGCTTGTTTCTTCATCCGCTCCGCATGATGCTCCTGCCTGCATCTACGCTTTGCCTCTTTTGCCACTCGATGTCGCTCAATCGCCTCTGGGCTATTCAGCGCGCCATGTTTTCTCCGCCCAACTCCCAGCAAGCGCACGCTCTAATTCCTGCTCAGATCTCTCGCCGCCTAGAAAGTCCCAAACAAGCAGAATTGAGAACCGAACTGCGTTTTGAGTAACCCCCCTTCGCTCTAACGGTAACGAATCGTCCACGGGATGAACATGAACTAACCCACGGAGAAACTCGGACGCTTGTTCGCTATTCCCCTCCTGTTTTCCCAATGCGTCAGCCAGGTGATCTTCTCGTCAATCCGAAAACTTCTCTCCAATATCCAAAACTCCTGTCCGGGGCCATAGAGCAGCAGTAATCTGTTATATCTTCTTCATAATTCGGATTCGACATAAATCTTCTATCTATCCAGTCAATATAAAATTGTTTTACATTTGTAATCGACCGTTCCCAAGAATGGGCGTACTAGACGTTCCAAGCGCTCTCGGATCATCGATGTGTCCGCACTCCCGCCCAAACCTTCAACCATCGACAGAATGAACAGATAGAAAAAAGGTTCTTGTGTTCTTCTTTGGCTTACGCTTCCTGTTGTCATGACTAGCGGCCCTTTCCCTTGTGTTTTTCATCATCCTTCTTCGCTGAAGAAAAATCGAGCGATTCGTAGACCCGCCTCTCGTCTTTGATGTCCTCTATCGCGTCCATGAATATTCCTTCCGCACCGGTAACAAAAATACTCGTCTCCTCTGTCAGTTTTCGGATTCGTCCTAGTTCCGACGCCACATGCTCGTGGAGGGCCTCTGCTACTTCCAGTGCTTCGTCAAGGTCTTTTTGTGTTTGCTCCTTGGCCATCTGCGTGATCGCGACGGCCGTTCTCACTACGCATTCCAACACCCAATCCCTGGAAACCAGGTGCTTTTCCGCGACGCTATCGAGGGCTTGGAGCGTTCTTCTGGAAATAACTCGTGTCTTCCGTTCAGCATCCGTCGACTTGTCTACTCTAATGCTCAGAACATTGTAAAAGACCTCACCAATATCTCCGGAATCGGAAGCCGTAAGTGCGACTGTATAGCTGTCCAAGACTTCCTTTTCCGAAATACCCATCCAACTCGCGAGCTTGCGAAGATCTTCAGTGCAAGAGGGCGACAGCCGGAACGTCGTCCTCAAGGGTTTCAATTTCGTTCCTAGCCCTACCCCCTTCCCAGTTTTCTTCACTGCCTCAATCTTGGGAGCTTCGTTGTTCATGTCGTGAGTACCTCCATCAGTATGGTTACTTCAAAGAAAGCTGATTCCTCGTAATGCGCTGATTATGCCACAATGAATCTCTCCTGTCAAGTCCTCACTTCAGAATTGCGGGCGTTAGGGGCAGGGACGCGGAGGCGCAGTATTTCTTGTGCGTTTCGATTGGGAAGAAGGGGACATTCGCCTGCTAATTCTGCGAACACCTCACCATCCATCCGGCCTATATTTCTATACGCCTACACTCGTTTTCAGCCCTTTCCAATCCAAACTCATCCTGTCTCCCGTCAATGATTCACCCATTGTTTCCCAGGCCACGCCGCGCCACACAGCAACACATCGACCTAGTATGTAGGGGAACCAGCGTGGGAAAAGTGGGAAACCGTGGGGGGAAAGGCGGGGAAACCTAGAATGGGGGACGTTAGAATGGGGGACGTTTACCTATTGCTGGAAAGTCAACCGTGGGTTTACGAGTATCTCTTGGGAGAAGAGGAACCACGAATGAACACGAATATCCACAAATCGTGAAAACATTCGTGTTCATTGGTGTCCATTCGTGGTTCAAGAAGGAGGGGGGGCATGCTCGGGCCCGGCGCGGCCCTCCGATTATTCGCAGGGGGTGCACCAGTGGCGGTATTTCTCTACCTTTCCCTGGACTACCTCGAAATAGAAGTCCTGTAACTTCTTCGTGACGGGGCCGGTTTCGCCGTTCGCGATGAGGCGGTGGTCGACGGAACGCACGGGCGCGATCTGGGCTCCGGTTCCGCAGAAGAAGAGTTCGTCGCACACGTATAGCTCGGTGCGCGAGACGTTGCGCTCGACGACTTCGAGACCGAATTCTTCGTGGGCGAGCTGCAGCACCGTGGCGCGTGTGATGCCAATGAGAATGTCGGCGGAGGGCGGCGGCGTGATGAGTTTGCCATCCAACACGAGGAACAGGTTCATGGCGCTTCCTTCAGCGACGGATCCGTCTTCGCGCAACACGATGGCCTCGTCGAATCCGGCCTGGGCCGCTTCGTCGGAGGCGAGCGCCGAGTTCACGTAACTGCCGGTTGTCTTTGCGCGGCTGGGGATCGCGTTGTCCGAGAGGCGCCGCCATGAGGCCACACCCACGTCGAGACCGGACACGTCCACGTAGTCGCCCAGCTTGATGACGTAACAACAGAACTTCGAACCCACGCCGGTCAGTTTGGGCGCTAGGATGTGGTCGTCCTTATAGCAGATCGGCCGGATGTACACGTCTTCCTTGAATTCGCTGCGTTTGACGAGTTCGGTGCAAATCTTCTCGAGATCTTCCGGCGATTCGGGGATCTCCATCTTCAAGATGCCGAAATTTCGCACCATGCGGTCGATATGCTCGCGCAGCTTGAAGATCAGTACTTGGTCTTCGTCTTCGTTATAGTAGCCCCGAATCCCCTCGAAGAGCCCCGTCCCGTAATTGAACGCGTGGGTCAGAATACTTACCTGCGCCTTTTCCGTGGGCACATATTCGCTCTCGAAATAGGCGATCCGGCCCGCTTCCATCTCTGGCATTAACTTCCCTCCGGTCGTTCTAGTTGCGCGGAGCCAGCCCCGGCCGCCGCAAATCGTGGCTCTACTTTAGAGACCACAGCGCCACCAGTCAATTTGGTGACGGCGAGAGTGTCTAATAGTGGTTCTTATTATGCGCAAGATCTTTTGACGACTCGGCTGTCTTGGACACAGAGGGCACGGAGCTCACAGAGATAGACTGACTCTCTGAACCGCATCTGGATCTGGTGAAAGTGGGCAAGGTTTTGCCGGTATCCGGGCTAGTGGCAGGGGTATCTTGCCCGTGATCCATGGGCTGGAAGCCCATGCCACCTTGGCCGTGGTTCTGTGATTTCTGCGTCCCCTTGTGGATTAGGCCAGAGTGCTTTCACCTTGCCGTCTTGTCCACCTGTTCCCCGGTTAACGGCACGAATCTCACACGCTCGATTGCGCGTTCCTTGATCCTTCCATCCGCTGTCTTCTCGAGGAGCATGAGCCGTTGAGAGCCGCCTTGCGGCCCCACCGGTATGACCATCCGCCCGCCTGGCTTCAATTGCTCGACCAACGGCTTAGGCACATGGTCCGGCGCCGCGGTGACGATAATCGCGTCGAAGGGCGCATGTTCGGGCCACCCTTTGTAGCCATCGCCTATTTGGGTGTGGATGTTTGTGTAGCCGAGTTTCTTCAAGATGCGGGCCGCCCTTCGGCCTAACGGCTCGACGATTTCAATCGTATAGACGTCGCGCGCGATCTCGGCCAACACGGCGGCCTGATACCCGGAGCCCGTGCCAATCTCGAGAACGACGTGCTCCGCCCTAAGCAGAAGCGCCTCGGTCATGGTGGCGACGATGTAGGGTTGGGAGATCGTTTGCCCTTGCCCGATGCGCAGTGGTGTGTCTCGATACGCATCGCGCCGGAGTTGGGCGGGAACGAATTCGTGCCGCGGGACAGTGCGCATTGCGCGCAACACGGCCTCGTCCTTCACGGGTGTGCGGCCGAAAAGGGCGGGCGTGATTTGCGTGGCCACCATCTGCTCGCGCGCGTCGCGGAGTGCGTCCGCATCCTGCGCGTGGACGACACTCTGTGCCAGCGCGAAGACGAAGGCGGCGAAGACTGCCGCAGTTACTGCGTTTTTTCCAGCAATTGTTGCCATCGGATTTGCGTGTCTCCGTCCTCGACGAAGAATTGACGCAACTTGCCGAGCCGCGCGACCAGTTTGTCCTCGACCTGGTGCTCAAACCGGCAGGCTTCCTGATCGGCCCAATCTTCGTCGTAGCCAAGTATCTCGGTGAGGAATTCGTAGAGCGCTTTGTGGTGTGCGGTGAGGATTTCCGCGAGGGAATAGCCTCTTTGCGTGAGACCGACATAGCCATACGCTCTGTGTTCGACGTAGCACTTGTCGGCCAGTTCGCGGACGGCGCGGGACGCCGCGGGGCGGCTTACCTGAACCCGGTCGGCGATGGCCTCGATGTACTGCTCCAAAGATGGAGAGGTCTTGCGCGGTGAGCCACCGGTTGGGCTGAAAGGAGGCAATGCCCGTCTCCTGGTAGTGGCAGCCCGTGGAAGACTGCCCAGATCACCTGACAAAGAAATTATAGCGCGGCGCCGAATTCGCCGCAACCGCGCCGCCGCAGCCGGGTCCGGCGCACGCTCATCGCGGCTTGAAATATCGAATTGAATAGATGGTACGGAAGGCGGGAAGCGACCCGTAGCACAACGAGGCGGCAAAGGTCTATGGAGAACGACTCGAATGTCCAACGACACGGTTAACGAATTTACTATTGAGTCCGTTTTTGCCCTGTCTGGCGAAGAAACGAGCGTCACCGGCCACATGGAGAAGGGGGCGTTTCGGTCGGGCGAATCCGTATCGCTGCTATCGACCGCTGGCATCCCGCTATTAGCTTCGATACGGCGCATCGGCACGGCGGAGACGCCGGTCAACGTTATTCGCGAGGGCCAAAAGAATTCGTTGGTCCTTAATGTCGAGCTGCAGCATGTGGTGATGGGTTCGAAGTTGACGAATACGGGGGGCGAAGAGACCGCGGGCGCGACGATGATCGTAGATACGGGCTCGTCGGGCGAGGCGGTGGTGGAGACGGAAAACTTGGACCCCGAGCTTGCCGAGTGCGAGAAGCTGGTCAACACGCACAAGTACAAGGAGGCCCAGGCGAAGCTCGACGCGTATATCTAAACGCATGACAACAGCTCCGTAGCGCATTGGCTTATGGGGCGGGTCTACCTCTTCGGGGGACAGGATGTGCGCGATGAAGCGAAGGCCCTCGAGCATGTTAAGCGCGCCTACGAAGCGGGCGGTACCAATGACGACGCGGTGCTCGAGACGCTTCCTCAAGCGCTCGGGGCCAATGGCGAAGCGGATCATGGCTTGCGCTTACTAGAACGTCTTCATTCGAGGGTGGAGGACGCAGCGAACATGCGTCACTACGCCGATCTCATCGCGTGGCCGAGCGAGTCGAGAATGGTCCCGGTAATTTCCATTCCGCCGTCGGCATACGAAACAAGAACGAGGTCCTTGATGTGTTCAGCCCGACCGGCCTCGATTTGAGCTACTTCGTTAGCTAGCGAGGAGACATTTCTGCCTGGAATTATCGCGATAATGCGATACACTCCCCCGCCAAGCTCGGGAATAGTGAAGCTGCCATCTGGCCCCGAGCAGTGAGAGAAATGGCCCACTGATGATGTTGAGCCGTAGAGCGGCCTGAGGTCTAATCCTACCTCACCTTGCGGATTGCTCTGGGGATCGACCACAGTCTCGCTCAGTGTAGATTCCGGCGGCATCACGAAATCGAGCCCAGTCAAACCTCCGTTGGGAACGTTCATATTCTCGGTGAGTTGAAGGGCGAATCCGACTTTGCTGACACCAACTTCGAATCCGGACCCAGGTCCGAGGAAGCCAAAGACGAAGTAGTTCCCATCCTCGTCCGAAGTTGATGTCATACCCCTGTTCTCTTGATTTGTCATGGCGTTTACGCCCGCGTTCTCAATGGGCTGCCCATCTTTATCGACAATCCGGCCGGAGATGAAGGTATCGATGATTACAGGAATGTCTACAGTGGCGTCCATTCCCGTGTCGAGCGTTACGTTCGAGATTTCGCCGGGATGCGCGTAGTCGCGACTCCGAATACGGTACGATCCAGGTCCCAGCTTGCCAATCCTGAAGTAACCATCCCAATCGGACCTTGTCTCGGAGTGAGTTTCCCAGTTTGAGTTCGCCAGGAAATCGACCAGCAGGGGGATGTTGCGGTTCGCCATTGGCTAACCCGTTTCGCTGGCGATCCTTTCGACGAGCCCCATGAGCCGCCTTCCGTATTCGGTATAGGAATCGTACATCTCCTGGGCGTTCCCATCCTGCTGGCCGGTGTGGATGACGGCAGCGAGGTGGGGCTCGATCGAGACTCCATCATCGTAGTCATTGGCGATGAGGTCGGCGAGGATGTCGGCGACGCGGCTGTCGCCTTCGCCGCAGTAGGCGTATTCGTCCTTGCCGCTGACCCGGCGCGCGTCTTTGATGTGGACGTAGGCGATGTCTTTCTCTACGGTCTTGTAATACTCCCAGGGGTCTTGCCCGCAGGTGACGGGGTTGCCGGTGTCGAAGACGATGCGGAGCGCGGGGCTGTCGACTTCGCCGAGGAGGATGGCGCTGTTTTCGGCGGAGAGGCCGCCCCAACCTGCGCAGTTCTCGTGGAGCAGCGTGACGCCTCCGTCTTCGGCCATCTTGGCGAGGGTCTTCGTTCGGGCGATGGCTTCGTTACGCCAATCCTTTTCGCTTAGCGGGCGGCTGTCGTCGTTCGGGTAGCTCATGATCCGGATGTAGGGTGTGCTGAGGCGGCGCATTCGCGGAATCGCGCGCGCGAGGTCGTCGATATCGATCATGGGGTCGCACGTGATAGGCCGCGCCCAGTCGGCGATAGCCGAAGCGAAACAGGAGGCATGCAATCCCGCCGAAGCGAGAGCGCCGCAGACCCGGTCGAAGGCCTCGTCGGACATGGCGGTGATATTCTCACGACCGACCGTGCGCAGTTCGACGTATCTCCACCCCAGTTCGCGGTGCGCTTCGATCTGCGTGTCGATATCTTGACCCGCTTCATCGGAGATTCCGGAATAGTACATGCGGGGCTCCTTGCCGTGTTCCCGCTTCGGGAGGGCTGGGCCTGGCTTCAAAATCGCAGGCGCACGGTTTTGCCGACGAGATGGCCTAGTTCTGATCCCTTTACGCGGATCACAATTTCGTTATACTCCTCAGCGCCAACGCTGGTGTCCAGGATATGCTCGCCGCCATGGTGGCCGCTTCTGCGGTGTACGGTCGTCACGACGCCCGAGAGTTCCTGTTTGTGCGTGGGCTTGCTTGGCGACGGAGGCGTCAGCGGACCCTGTGGCCGTTGGGTCCGCGGCGAACTGGAGACAGGATCGACGGGTTCTTCCATTGCGCGACTCCTCCGATGCGGTCGGCCTAACCAGGAACGTTAACCGGGCTAAGGGCGAACCAGTTTTTCTTCAACCTCGTCCCGCTTCTCCCGTCCGGCAAGCGCCTCGATCAATTCCAGAGCAAAATCCATGGCCGTACCCGGCCCCCGCGACGTGATCACCTTGCCGTCGCGTTCCACGACGCCGTCGGTAATTTCGACATCGTCCAAATCCATGCGCTCTAGAAAGCCGGGGTAAGCCGTAGCCCGTTTTCCGCTGAGGACTCCCGCGTTGGCGAGCACATAGGGCGCGGCGCAGATGGCGCCGACAAACTTGCCGCTGTTGGCCATCGTCTTGAGCAACTCTTGCACACGCGAGTCGTTGTTCAAATTGTCGGCACCTGGCAGCCCACCCGGAAGGACGACCATATCGTAATCCTCTTCGAGGGCCTGTTCGAGCGATTTGTCCGGCGTGATGACGGTGCCGCGGCTTGCCGTGATGGGGCCTTCGCCGAGGCCGGCGATAGTGACATCGAATTCGGCCCGCCTTAACAGATCGACGATGGTGATGGCCTCCAGTTCTTCGTTTCCGTCAGCGATGGTCACGAGGACTCTTGGCATAGGTAGCTCCTTTACTCCGCCGAAACTGGCGCCTTCGGCGTCCAGTGTAGATTGTAATCCATGCTTGGTCAACCTGGGGTGCTGTCGCCCCCTTAGATAACTGGTTATCATGTGGTCTCGACCCTAGCCCTGTTATCCCAGTACGGCTTCGCCGCTCTGTGGTATCTTTGCAATTCCATGTCATCTTCATTCTCGCGATTTCTGAGTTACGCGTAGCCCTATCAGCTCATATGCGCCGGCCCCGTTGGCTGCGGCGTTCTCAAGTTCAACCTCGCGCTATTGCTGCCTCTCGCGTTGGGCTTGATCTTCGACTACCTGGTCAAGCTCGAATTCGATAGCCAAGAAAAGCTGGTTCGCGTATGGTTGGTGCTTGGCATGTTGGTTGCGAGGTACGTGTTCCGCGCACCTATTACCGCACCTATCTAGCTGAACTCGCTGGGAACCGCACCATTTTCGACCTGCGCAGCGACCTCTACCGCCATACTCAACGCCTGAGCCTGGCCTATCACTCGAATCGGCGTACCGGTCAGACCATCTCGCAGTTCATCAACGATGTTAATGCCGCCCAGGGAATACTGGATTGCGGAATCATCTCAGTTGCTGTCGATTCGCTGTTTCTCACGGGTGTCGTCGTTGCCCTCTTCATCATGGACTGGCGCTTGGTTTCCGTGAGCCTTGTAACTCTGCCTCTCTACGCCCTTGCTATTGCCTTCATAAACCCGCGAATGAGGAGGGCCGCCCAGCGCGTCCAGGAAGAAGTGTCCGAAATGTCCGGCGAGGTCACCGAGAAGATATCCGGTCTTCCGGTGGTCTTGGCCTTCGTCCGCGAGAAGAGCGAACAGATCCGATTCTTCCGCAGACACACGCACTATTATTCC
>PVBE010490794.1_pt1 | contig 11441 bp, 21 predicted proteins | sample 1631181 | NCBI WGS metagenome assembly PVBE01 (sample SAMN08397723, study PRJNA350692) | Marine metagenome, whole genome shotgun sequencing project. | isolation source: water | place: Pacific Ocean | collected 2012-04 | reverse complement strand
GGAAGCGATGGCGAAGGCGAAATTCGAGCGCACGAAGCCGCACTGCAACGTTGGCACGATCGGCCATGTTGATCACGGCAAGACGACGCTGACGGCGGCGATCACGAAGATCCTGGCGGAGGTCGGCGGCGCGACGTTCACGGCTTACGATGAGATCGACAAGGCGCCTGAGGAGAAGGCGCGTGGGATCACGATCGCGACGGCTCATGTCGAATACGAGACCGACGCCCGTCATTACGCGCATGTCGACTGCCCGGGCCACGCGGACTACGTGAAGAACATGATCACGGGTGCCGCGCAGATGGACGGTGCGATCCTGGTGGTGTCGGCGGCTGACGGCCCGATGCCGCAGACCCGCGAGCACATCCTGCTGGCGCGCCAGGTCGGCGTTCCGGCGATCGTGGTGTACATGAACAAGGTCGATCAGGTCGATGACGAGGAGATCCTTGACCTGGTCGAGCTCGAGGTTCGCGAGCTGTTGTCGAGCTACGACTTCCCGGGCGACGACATCCCGGTTGTCCGGGGCTCTGCGCTTGCGGCGCTTGACGGCAAGGATGGGGATACGGCTGCTCCGTCTGTTCTGGAGCTGATGACGGCGGTCGACGAGTACATTCCGCAGCCTGAGCGTCCGAAGGACATGGCGTTCCTGATGCCGATCGAGGACGTTTTCTCGATCTCGGGCCGTGGCACGGTTGTTACGGGGCGCATCGAGCGCGGCATCGTGAACGTTGGCGACGAAGTCGAGATCGTGGGCATCAAGGACACGTCGAAGACTGTTGTCACGGGCGTCGAGATGTTCCGCAAGCTTCTGGACAGCGGCGAGGCGGGTGACAACGTGGGTTGCCTTCTGCGCGGCGTCGGTCGTGACGAGGTCGAGCGCGGCCAGGTTCTGGCCAAGCCGGGCTCGATCACGCCGCACACCAAGTTCAAGGCGGAAGCGTACATCCTGACCAAGGAGGAGGGCGGCCGTCACACTCCGTTCTTCACCAAGTACCGTCCGCAGTTCTACTTCCGGACGACGGACGTCACGGGCCAGGTCGAACTGCCGGAGGGGACCGAGATGGTGATGCCGGGCGACAATATCTCGATGGACGTGGAGCTGATCGCGCCGATTGCGATGGACGAGGGCTTGCGTTTCGCGATCCGCGAGGGCGGGCGCACCGTCGGTGCCGGCGTCGTCGCCTCCATCGTCGAGTGAACGGATAGAGCGGAGATCAGGCGGGGCCGAGACCATGGATAATCAAAATATTCGCATACGCCTCAAGGCGTTCGACCACCGGGTGCTCGACCAGTCGACGAGCGAGATCGTCAACACGGCGAGACGCACCGGCGCTCAGGTCCGCGGGCCGATTCCGCTGCCGACCCGGATCGAGAAGTACACCGTCCTGCGCTCGCCGCACATCGACAAGAAGTCGCGCGAGCAGTTCGAGATCCGCACCCACAAGCGGTTGCTCGACATCATCGACCCGACGCCGCAGACGGTCGACGCGCTGATGAAGCTCGACCTCGCCGCCGGGGTCGACGTCGAGATCAAGCTGTAGGAGCGGGTCATGCGAACGGGCGTCATCGCGCAAAAAGTGGGCATGAGCCGCATCTTCACCGAGGATGGGTTGAACATTCCGGTCACGGTCCTCAAGCTCGACAACTGCCAGGTCGTTGCCGTCAAGACCACCGAGTCGCACGGCTACAACGCCGTCCAGCTCGGCGCCGGCGCGGCCAAGGTCAAGAACGTCTCCAAGGCGATGCGGGGCCATTTCGCCAAGGCCCGCGTCGAGCCCAAGCGCAAGGTCGCCGAGTTCCGCGTCGCGGCCGATGCCCTGCTTGACGTCGGCGCCGAGATCACCGCGGATCATTTCATCGCCGGCCAGCCGGTCGACGTCGTCGGCACCTCGATCGGCAAGGGCTTCGCGGGCGCCATGAAGCGGCACAACTTCGCCGGCCTCGAAGCGTCCCACGGCGTTTCGGTCAGCCATCGCAGCCACGGCTCGACCGGCCACAGCCAGGACCCCGGCAAGGTGTTCAAGGGCAAGAAGATGGCTGGCCACATGGGCAACGTCCGGCGCACGTCCCAGAACCTTACCGTGGTCTCGACCGACGTCGAGCGCGGACTGATCATGGTCGACGGCTCGGTGCCCGGATCCAAGGGCGGCTACGTCATGGTATTGGATGCGAAGAAGCGCCTGCCGCCCGAGGGGCTGCCGTTTCCGGGGGCGGTTCGCGCCGCCGCCGGCGCGCCCGAGCCGGCCGAGGAGCCAGCCCCCGGGGTCGATGACGCGGCCGAAGATGTCGCCGAGGCCCCGGCCGACGAAACCGGCGGCGACAAGGCGGAGTAAACGGGATGAAGTGCGACATCGTCACCATGGAAAACAAGAAGGCGGGGTCGATCGATCTCGCCGAGGCGGTGTTTGGCGTGACGGTGCGCCGCGACATCCTGGCCCGCATGGTCAACTGGCAGCGCGCCAAGCGCCGCGCCGGCACCCACAAGACCAAGGTGGTAAGCGAGATCAGAGGTACCACCGCCAAGCCGTATCGTCAGAAGGGCACCGGACGGGCGCGTCAGGGCAGTCTGCGCTCACCGCAGTTCAGGGGCGGCGCGGTAATCTTCGGCCCGCGCGTGCGCGACCACGAACATGACCTTCCAAAGAAGGTCCGCCGGCTCGCGCTGCGCTGCGCGCTGTCGTCCAAGCAGGCCGACGGCAAGCTGGTGGTGCTCGACGAGGCCAAGGTCGGCGAGCCCAAGACCGGCGCGCTCGCGAGCCGCCTCGACAAGCTCGGCTGGTCCAACGTGCTGATTATCGCCGGCGCCGAAATCGACGACAATTTCGCCCGCGCCGCGGCCAACATTCCGAACATCGACGTGCTGCCCCAGCAGGGCGTCAACGTCTACGACATCCTGCGCCGCGACACGCTGGTGCTGACGAAGGACGCGGTCAAGCATCTCGAGGAGCGCCTGGCATGACGAAACGCCGTCCCGGCTCGGTCAAGGTTTCGCTCAACCGGGCGTACGACCTTATTCTACGGCCGGTCATTACCGAAAAGGCGACGATGGGCTCGGAGCACAACCAGGTCACGTTCCGCGTGCCGCTCGACGCTTCGAAGCCCGAGATCAAGGCGGCGGTCGAGACGCTGTTCAGCGTCGAGGTCAGGGCCGTCAACACCATCCGCCAGCGCGGCAAGGTCAAGCGGTTCCGCGGCCGGCCGGGCAAGAGGCCCGACTACAAGAAGGCGATCGTCTCGCTCGCCGAGGGTCATATGATCGACGTGACGACGGGGGTCTAGCCGATGGCGTTGAAGAGATACAAGCCGACGACGCCGTCCCAGCGCGGGCTCATTCTCGTCGACCGCTCGGAGCTTTGGAAAGGCAAGCCGGTCAAGGCGCTGACCGAGGGCCTGACCGGCAAGGGCGGGCGCAACAACACCGGCCGCATCACCGCGCGCCGCCGCGGCGGCGGCCACAAGCGGCGCTATCGCATGGTCGATTTCAAGCGCCGCAAGTTCGACGTGCCGGCGACGGTCGAGCGGCTCGAATACGACCCCAACCGGTCCGCCTTCATCGCCCTGGTCAAGTACGACGACGGCGAACTCGCCTATATCCTGGCGCCGCAACGGCTCAAGGCGGGCGACGTGGTGGTCTCGGGCGATCGCTGCGACATCAAGCCCGGCAACGCCATGCCGATGGAGAACATCCCGGTCGGCACCATCATTCACAACATCGAGATGCGGCCCGGCAAGGGCGGACAGATCGCCCGCGCGGCGGGAACCTATGCCCAGCTCGTCGGCAAGGATTCCGGCTATGCCCAGCTCCGCCTGAGCTCGGGCGAGGCGCGCATGGTGGCGGCCACCGGCATGGCCACCATCGGCGCCGTGTCCAACCCCGACAACAAGAACATCAAGAAGGCCAAGGCGGGGCGCAACCGCTGGCTCGGCAAGCGGCCGTCGGTGCGCGGCGTGGCCATGAACCCGGTCGATCACCCGCATGGCGGCGGCGAGGGCCGTTCGTCGGGCGGGCGTCATCCGGTGACGCCGTGGGGCGTGCCCACCAAGGGCAAGCGCACCCGCCGCAAGAAGAAGAGCGATGCGCTGATCATGCGTCGCCGGCACAAGAGATAAAGGAGAGCGAAGTGTCTCGATCGGTTTGGAAAGGCCCGTTCGTCGACGGCTATCTGCTGAAGAAGGCCGATGCGCTGCGCCTCTCCGGGCGCAAGGAGATCATCAAGACGTGGTCGCGGCGCTCGACGGTGCTGCCGCAATTCGTCGGCCTCACCTTCGGGGTGCACAATGGCCACAAGCACCTGCCGGTGCTGGTCACCGAGAACATGGTCGGTCACAAGTTCGGTGAGTTCGCGCCGACCCGCACCTATAACGGCCACGCCTCCGACAAGCGGGCGCGAAGGCACTGATCATGGGCAAGCCATCTGCACAGAGGCGGCTCGACGACAACGCGGCGATGGCCTATGCCAAGGCGATCCGGACGAGCCCGCGCAAGCTCAACCTGGTCGCCCAGATGATCCGCGGCAAGGACGCGGCGACGGCAATGACGGACCTCGCGTTCTCGCGCCGGCGCATCGCCGTCGATGTGCGCAAGGTCTTGCAGGCCGCGATCGCCAACGCCGAGAACAACCACCAGCTCGACGTCGACCGCCTAGTGGTCTCCGAGGCGACGGTCGGCCGGGCGTTCGTCATGAAGCGGTTCCGCGCCCGCGCGCGCGGGCGCGTCGGACGGGTCCAGAAGCCATTCAGCAACTTGACCGTCGTCGTCCGTGAACGCGACGAGGAGGAAGACTAGATGGGTCAAAAGGTCAATCCGGTCGGGTTCCGGCTCGGCATCAACAGGACCTGGGATTCGCGCTGGTACGCCGACGACCAGTACGGCGATCTGTTGCACGAGGACATCAAGCTGCGGGCGTATCTGTTCGACCGCCTGTCACAGGCCGGAATCAGCAAGGTCGTCATCGAACGGCCGGCGAAGAAGGCGCGGATCACCATCCATTCGGCCCGGCCCGGCGTGGTCATCGGCAAGAAGGGCGCCGACATCGAGAAGCTGCGTTCCGACGTCGCGCGCATGACCGACAGCGACGTCCACCTCAACATCGTCGAGATTCGCAAGCCCGAGATCGACGCCCGGCTGGTGGCCGAGAACATCGCCCAGCAGCTCGAGCGCCGGGTCGCTTTCCGGCGCGCCATGAAGCGCTCTGTTCAGTCGGCCATGCGGCTCGGCGCCCAGGGGATTCGCATCAATTGCGGCGGCCGGCTCGGCGGCGCCGAGATCGCCCGGATGGAATGGTACCGCGAGGGCCGCGTGCCGCTGCATACGCTGCGCGCCGACGTCGACTACGGCACCGCGACCGCGCACACCACCTACGGCACCTGCGGCGTCAAGGTCTGGGTGTTCAAGGGCGAGATCATGGCCCACGACCCGATGGCGCAAGACAAACGCCTGCAGGAACAGCAGGTCGGACGCTAGCAACAAGGCCCCCAACGGCGGAACGGAATCATGCTCAGCCCCAAGCGCACCAAGTACAGAAAGGCCCACAAGGGCCGCATCCACGGCAACGCCAAGGCCGGCACGGCGCTCAATTTCGGCGCCTTCGGGCTCAAGGCAACGACGCCGGGCCGGGTGACGGCGCGCCAGATCGAGGCCTCGCGCCGCGCCATCACGCGCCACATGAAGCGCTCGGGCCGGATCTGGATCCGGATCTTCCCGGACGTTCCGGTGTCCCAGAAGCCGGCCGAGGTGCGCCAGGGCAAGGGCAAGGGGACGCCGGAATACTGGGCCTGCCGGGTCAAGCCGGGCCGCATCATGTTCGAGGTCGACGGCGTGCCGCAGGATCTCGCGCGCAGCGCGCTCGAGCTCGCCGCGGCCAAGCTGCCGGTGCAGACCCGCTTCGTCAGCCGCATCGGCGAGGGGGACTAGCGACATGAAGGCCCCCGAAATCCGTCAGAAGACCGATGACGAGCTCGCCGAGCAGCTCACCGGTCTCAAGAAGGAGGCGCTGAACCTGCGCTTTCAGACCTCGGGCGGGCAGCTCGAATCGACCGCCCGGGTGCGCGTCGTTCGCCGCGATATCGCCCGCATCATGACCATTCAAAATCAGCGTCGCCGCGCCACCGCCGCGAGCGCGAACGCGAGCGGAGAGTAAGCCATGCCGAGACGTGTCCTTCAGGGCGTCGTGGTCAGCGACAAGGGCGACAAGACCATCGTCGTTCGGGTCGAGCGCCGGGTTCGTCATCCGGTCTACAAGAAGATCATCCGTCGTTCGAGCAAGTTGATGGCGCACGATCCGGACAATCGCGGCAAGGAAGGCGATGTGGTGCGGATCCAGGAATGCCGGCCGATCTCGAAGAACAAGCGGTGGGAGTTGCTCGCCGAAGGGGCGTAGCCGCGCGGCCGGAGTGAAGGTTTGAAAAAATGATACAAGCGGAAAGCAATCTCGAGGTCGCCGACAATTCCGGTGCGCGCCGGGTCCAGTGTATTCGGATCCTGGGCGGCTCGCGGCGGCGCTGGGCCTCGGTGGGCGACGTGATCGTCGTCACCGTCAAGGAGGCCATCCCGCGCGGCCGGGTCAAGAAGGGCGACATCCACCGCGCGGTGGTGGTGCGGACCGCCAAGGAGATCCGCCGCCCCGACGGAACCTCGATCCGCTTCGACCGCAACGCGGCCGTCCTGATCAGCCCGGCGGGCGAGCCGATCGGAACCAGGATCTTCGGCCCGGTCACGCGCGAGCTTCGGGCCAAGCAGTACATGAAGATCATCTCGCTGGCGCCGGAAGTGCTGTAGACGGGAGCGCGTGGATATGAGCAACAGAAGAAAGATCAAGCGGATCCGCAAGGGCGACAACGTCGTCGTCATCAGCGGGCGCGACAAGGGTAAGTCGGGCAGCGTGCTCCGCGTCCTTCAGGACGAGGAACGGCTGATCGTCCAGGGCGTCCACGTGGTCAAGCGCCACATGCGCCCGTCGCAGACCCAGGCCGGCGGCATCGTAGAGAAAGAGGCCACGATCCACGTCTCAAACGTCTCGCTCGTCGATCCCGACGGCGGCGAGCCGACCCGTGTCGGTTTCCGCATTCTCGAGGACGGCCGCAAGGTGCGCTACGCCAAGCGCTCCGGCGAAATGATGGATTAGAGGCAGGAAGATGGCGACCCGACTGCAAGAACACTACGAGACCGTCGTCCGCCCGGCGATGCATGAGCAGTTCAAGTATCCCAACGTCATGCAGACGCCACGGGTCGAAAAGGTGGTGCTCAACATGGGCGTCGGCGAGGCGGTCCTCGATTCGAAGAAGATCGACGCGGCGGCGCGCGAGATGACGCTGATCTCGGGCCAGAAGCCGATCATCATCAAGGCGCGCAGGTCCGTCGCCACGTTCAAGCTGCGCGAGGGCATGCCGGTCGGCGTCAAGGTGACGCTCCGGCGCGACCGGATGTTCGAGTTCATCGACCGCCTGATCACCATCGCGCTGCCCCGGGTCCGCGACTTTCGCGGCCTGTCGGACAAGAGCTTCGACGGCCGCGGCAACTATGCGCTGGGGATCAAGGAACAGATCGTCTTCCCGGAGATCGACTACGACAAGGTGGACGAGATGCGCGGCATGGACATCGTCGTCGTGACGACCGCCAATACGGACGACGAGGCCAGGGTGTTGCTTAAGGGATTCCAATTTCCGTTCGTCGAGTGACGTGCGGACCACGTGTGGAGGACTGTGAATGGCGAAGAAAAGCGCCATCGAACGAAACAACAAGCGCCGTAAGCTGAAGGACCGCTTCGCGGCCAAGCGGGCGGAGCTGAAGGGGCTGGCGAACGACCGTTCGCTGCCGATGGAGGAGCGTTTCGCCGCTCGGCTTAAGCTCGCCAAGCTGCCGCGCAATTCGTCGCGCGTCCGAATTCGCAACCGCTGCGAGATCAGCGGTCGGCCACGCGGCAACTATCGCAAATTCAAGATGTCGCGAATCGCGCTCAGGGACCTGGCCTCGGCGGGCCAGATTCCGGGCATGGTCAAATCGAGCTGGTAGGGAGAGCGGCGATGACCATGAGCGATCCATTGGGTGACATGCTGTCCCGCATCCGCAATGGACAACGGGCCAACAAGTCGGCGATCGAGTCGCCCGCGTCTAGGCTCCGGAGCAACGTTCTCGAAGTGCTGCAGCGCGAGGGATATATCCGCGGTTATTCCGAATCCGAGATGAGGACGGGGATCTCCGAGCTGCGCATCGAGCTCAAGTATCACGAGGGCGCGCCCGTCATTCGCGAGATCAATCGGGTCTCCAAGCCGGGCCGGCGGGTGTATTCCAAGATCAAGGACCTGCCGCGGGTCTATAACGGACTGGGGATTTCCATTCTGTCGACGCCCCGGGGCGTGCTGTCGGATACCGAGGCCCGCGACGCCAATGTCGGCGGCGAAGTCCTCTGCACGGTGTTTTAGGAGAGGTCATGTCCAGAGTGGGGCAAATGCCGGTCGAGGTGCCGTCGGGTGTCGAGGTGAGCATCGACGGCCGCAACGTAACGGCGAAGGGCAAGCTTGGAGAGCTCTCGCTGACGCTGGTCGACGAGGTCGATCTGACGCGCGAGGACGACAAGTTGATCGTCTCGCCGCGTAACGAGTCCAAGCGCGCGCGCGCGATGTGGGGAACCTCGCGCAGCCTGCTCGCCAACGTCGTCCGGGGCGTGAGCGAGGGTTTCACCGTCGTACTCGAGATCAACGGCGTCGGCTATCGCGCCGCGCTCGAGGAAAAGGAGCTGGTCCTCCAGCTCGGCTACACCCACGAGATCCGTTACCCGGTGCCGGACGGCATCACCATCGACAGCGAGCGCCCGACCCATATCGCGGTCAGCGGCGCCGACCGCCAGAAGGTCGGCCAGGTCGCGGCCGAGATCCGTGCGTTCCGCAAGCCCGAGCCCTACAAAGGCAAGGGGATCAAGTATCAGGACGAGTACATCATCCGTAAGGAAGGCAAGAAGAAGTAGGCCATGACAACGACGCGCGAACTCGAGATACGCCGCAGCAGCCGCGTTCGCCGCGGTCTCCGGCGGAAGTCCTCCGGCCGGCCCCGGTTATCGGTGTTCCGGTCCAACAAGCACATCTATGCCCAGGTGATCGACGACGTGGCCGGCGTGACGGTCGCGGCCGCGTCGAGCCTGGACAAGGATCTGAAGGCGAGCGGCAAGGGCGGCGACAAGGAGGCGGCGAGCGCCGTCGGCAAGCTCGTCGCCGAGCGCGCCGTCGCCAAGGGAGTGGGCGAGGTCGTCTTCGATCGCGGACCCTATCTTTTTCATGGCCGCGTCAAGGCGCTGGCCGATGCGGCCCGCGAAGGCGGGCTTTCATTCTAGTGGGAGCGATCGATGGCACGTAGACCGCGATCGAACGACAGGTCGGACGAACAAAGCGATCTGGTAGACAAGCTGGTCAGCATCAACCGGGTCGCCAAGGTTGTGAAGGGCGGACGGCGGTTCGGCTTCGCCGCCCTGGTCGTCGTCGGCGACGCCAAGGGCCGGGTCGGCTACGGCAACGGCAAGGCGCGTGAGGTGCCCGAGGCGATCCGCAAGGCGACCGAAAAGGCGAAGAAGACAATGATCCGCGTGCCGCTGCGCGAGGGACGGACGCTGCATCACGACGTGCGCGGGCGCTTCGGCGCCGGCAAGGTGGTGCTGCGGGCGGCGCCGGCGGGAACCGGCATCATCGCCGGCGGGCCCATGCGCGCGGTGTTCGAGACCCTTGGCGTTCAGGACGTGGTGGCTAAGTCGATCGGATCGGCCAACCCGCACAACATGGTCAAGGCGACGTTCGATGCGCTGAGCCGGCTGAACTCGCCGCGCTCGGTCGCGACGCGGCGCGGCAAGAAGGTCGGCGACATCATCGGCCGCCGCGGCGGCGGCGGAAGTGGCGGCGGCGGCGACGGAAGTGGCGGCGACGGCGGCGAAGAAGCGAGGGCGTGACGTCATGGCCGAGAAGAAGCAGCGCACCATCAAGGTCACCCAGACCGGCAGCCCCATCGGGCGGCGCGGCGACCAGCGTGCGACGCTGATCGGGCTCGGGCTCAACAAGATGAGGCGGACGCGCGAGCTCGAGGATACGCCCGCCGTCAGGGGCATGATCGACAAGGTCGGCCACCTGGTCAGCGTCGAGGAACAGGAGTAGCGGACGCGGCGGGTTCGCGCGCGGCCGAGGAGATCCCAGCATGAAGCTCAACGAACTGTCCGACAATCGCGGCGCGCGCCAGCCCAAGAAGCGTATCGGCCGCGGCATTGGCTCGGGCACAGGTAAGACCTCGGGCAAGGGCCATAAGGGTCAGAAATCCCGCTCCGGCGTGTCTCTGCTGGGATTCGAGGGCGGCCAGATGCCGCTGTCGCGGAGGCTCCCCAAGCGTGGTTTCAAGAATATCTTTCGCAAGGACTATCGCGCCGTCAACCTCGGACGGCTGCAGGTGGCGATCGATGCCGGCAAGCTGGATGCGGGCCAGCCGATCACCGAACAGGCCATGCGCGAAGCGGGGCTGGTGAAAAATATTGGCGACGGTATTCGGATCCTTGCAAAAGGCGACATCAAGACCAACATCACCATCGAGGCGACCGGTGCCTCGAAGGCCGCAGTCACCGCGGTCGAGAAGGCCGGTGGCTCCATCACGCTGAGCGGGCCGCCGCGCGCCGCTCCGGAGCCCGAGGCGCCGTCGGGAGACTGACATGGCATCCGCCGCCGAACAGCTGGCTGCGCATATCAATTTCGCCAATTTCGCCAAGGCGACGGAGCTCAAGAAGCGGATCTGGTTCACGCTGGGCGCGCTGGTGATCTATCGTCTCGGCACCTACATCCCGCTGCCCGGGATCGACCCGACGATCCTGGAGGACATCTTCAGCCAGCAATCGGGCGGCATCCTCGATATCTTCGACACCTTCGCCGGCGGCGCGTTCAGCCGCATGACCATCTTCGCCCTCAACATCATGCCGTACATCTCGGCGATGATCATCATGCAGCTGCTGACCGCGGTCTCACCCCATTTCGAGCAGCTCAAGAAGGAAGGCGAGGCCGGCCGCAAGAAGATGAACCAGTACACCCGCTATGGCACCGTGGTGCTGGCGGCGCTGCAAGCCTACGGCATCTCGGTCGGGCTCGAGAGCATGACCGGCTCGCAAGGCTCGGCGGTGCAGGATCCGGGGCTGTTCTTCAGGGCGACCACGGTGGTCACTCTGGTCGGCGGCACCATCTTCCTGATGTGGCTAGGCGAACAGATCACCGCGCGCGGCGTCGGCAACGGCATCTCGCTGATCATTTTCTCGGGTATCGTCGCCGGCCTTCCCGGGGCGCTGGCCGGCACTTTGGAGCTTGGCCGCACCGGGACCTTCGGCGCCGGCTTCATCATTCTTCTTCTGCTGCTCGCGGTGGTCACGATCACGGTCAGCGTGTTCGTCGAGCGCGCCCAGCGGCGCATCGTCGTCCAGTACCCGAAG
>PVBE012900156.1_pt1 | contig 11442 bp, 7 predicted proteins | sample 1631181 | NCBI WGS metagenome assembly PVBE01 (sample SAMN08397723, study PRJNA350692) | Marine metagenome, whole genome shotgun sequencing project. | isolation source: water | place: Pacific Ocean | collected 2012-04 | reverse complement strand
TTCTTCGCCATCGGCGCGCGCACCTCCCTCGATCTCTGCGACGAGAACAGCCTCTTCGGACCGTGGAAGCTCGGGACATCCCTCGACATCTACATCCTCGGGGACACCGCCAAGCGCGTGAACAACGGTGATGGCGCGGAAGTCGTCCTCGGAGTCAACCTGAACCTCGCGTTCTAGAGAGCTTCAGCGAACGCGGACGAGGTCCTTGTTCGGATCGCCGCCGTCGTCCTTGCCGTCTTCGCCCGCGCTCCAGTAGCGGGGGCGCCCCTTGACGGTCGTCGATCGGAGCGATCCTCCGAAAGGATCAGCGAAGTCCGCAGATTCGCCGCGTACCGCGGCGACCGCCATTCGCACCATGCGCAGGTTTGCGAGAGACTCGCGCCGACCTCTCTCGACGGATCGCAGTTGCGGCACGAGCATCATCATGAGCGGGTTGACCGAGCCCTGATGTTCCAACGCGATGGCGTCCAGGCTCTTGGATGCCGCCAACCACTCGCCGTCGATCGCCGGAAGAGTCTCCGCCGTGTGCATCAACCGGTCTACGGCGTCGCCGACGAGGTAGCGGGAGGAGAATCCCAACTGCCACGCCAACGGCAGGGCCGTTCCACCAAACGCCCCGGTGAACCCCGCCGGCTGTTCGATCTGACGCACGAGCAGGACGGTCTCCGCGGTGAGCGCTCGGCCCAGGGACCACGGATCGCGATCGAGTTTTTCGAGACCGACTGCGAGAACAGCCAACGCTTCTGAATCCAACGACTCGAGAATCGACGCCGGACGTCCCTTCCTGCGCACTTCGTTCGAGTCGAGACTCTGCAGCATGAGATTCTTGCACGGAAGGAACATCACGGCGCCACCCACGAGACTCACCAGGAAGCAAGGGTCATCGTACAGATCGCGCCCGAACTGCATCACGTCGAGAATCACTCGGGCTGCCTCGAGACCCTCACCTCGGTCCATGAGACTGCGAGCCTGCAGAGCAGCGACAACCCCCACCTCAAGCATCTCGATGACATCCGGCGTCACCGAATCGAATCCGTCTTCCCAGGCGATCGCTCGCCGGCCATTCCTGCAGTGTGCCCCCGTTCGCAACAACGCGAAGGCTGGCTGCGTATCCGAAAGCAACTTGTCCCGTTGCGCGGACTTGTTCGCCACGGACTGTACCCAGCGTTCGATCATCTCCCTGACGTCGGAGCAACCGTCCTCCACTGTCAGTATCGCACTCTCCGTCGCGATGAGCTTTATGGCCGCCTCGTAGTGGTCGAAGGCGTTCCCCGGCGTCGCATCACCCCAAAGAACTGGCCGCTCATTCGAGGACTCCTGCAGCTCCTTCTGCTTCGCGTCCACCGTCGCGAGCATTGCCTGCCACACGTGGCTCGCGCGCCAGTACACCCCCCCGAAAGCCAATGCGAGGAATACAAGTCCGACGACCAACCAACGACGCCACGTCATGGGTAGCATCATGCCAGACCGAGACGGATGACAAGAGTCCCTGAAGAAACACTGCGAAGACTGTTCGCGCTCGGCGACGAGAGGTGGGAGCAGTTTCGTCAGCGCCGCGACAAGACCTACCACGCTTTCGTCCCCGCCGATTACGCCCCGGTCACCGCCGTCCTCTCCCAGTTGCGTTCGCGGGCGGACTCCTTTCTCGAACTCGGCTCCGGAGTCGGAGTGGTCGCGATCGTCGCGGCGCTGCTCGGATACGACTCGGCTGGAATAGAGATCGATCCGTTGCTGGTTGGGGCGTTCGAAGACTTCGCGACCGAGTTCGACGCCCCGGTCACCTTCGCGACGGGGACGTTCGTCCCCGCGGAGTTCCAGGAGACCGTCGATCGGCACGAGAGCGAGATCCCGACCGTGGCCGACGGCCTTCCGGCCTACTCGGAATTGGGCTGCGATCTCGACGATTTCGACCTCGTCTACGCGTTTCCCTGGCCGGGCACGGAGGACGTGTTCTTCGAGATGATGGCAGCGCACGGGCGTCCGGGAGCGCTGTTCCTCACCTTCGGCGAACTCGAAGGCTGCCGCATCTGGCGGGACGGCGAGGAAATCACATTGTAACCGAGTAATGCCCGATGCGGGGATTGCCGATACCGAAGTGTGGTGGACCTCCACAACGACCCTTCCCTACAGGACGCCCCTAACAGCCGCCCCAACCGGACCTCCCTCTGGCTGGGTCTGATCCTCGCGCTGTCGTTCGGCGTGTTTGCGCCGACGCTACTGAACGGTTTTACGTTCGACGACCCACACTACGCGCGGGTGAAGACTCCGACAGGCGACGACAATCCGATGGTCGCCTCGCTGCATCCCTTCACGGAGTATTGGCAAAAGCCGATGAACTGGGGCTTGCCGACGAACTGTCGCGGCTTTCGGCCCGTGACGGTCTACAGCTACGCGCTCGTGAACCACGTCGCCGCGGCGAAGACCGATGACACGCCGGAGACGCGGAAGGGTGACGACAGCGCGTGGGCCCACCACCTGCTCAATCTCGTGCTGCACTCGCTGGCAACACTGCTGGTGTTCCTCATGGTGCGCTCACTGATGTCCGCAGGCCCGGCGCTGATCGCCGCGCTGGTGTTCGGGGTGCACGCGTTGCACAGCGGCCCGGTGGCTTCGATCGTCGGGAGAGCGGAGTTGCTGACCTTCACGCTCGGCGCCTCAGCAATGCTTCTCTACACGACCGGAATGGCACGCGCCGGACCCGCACGCTTCTGGCGACTCACGCTCGCGGCGGCGACCGTGATGTCAGCGTTCGGAGCGAAGGAGAGCGGAGTCGCTTGGGCTGCGTTCATCCCCCTGTTCGCGAGCGTGCGGGGAGTGTCGTGGCGGCGCCAGGTCGTGCCCGCGGCACTGGTCCTCGGCGTGCCATTGGTGTTGTTCCTCGTGCTACGAGGCGTGATGTTCGCTCAGCACCTCGAATCACACGGTACGTTCTGGGTCGAGTACGACGCGAACCCGCTCTACTACCTGTCGACGGCGCAGCGCGTGATCAACGCGACGCCGATCCTCGCCTACGCCGCAGCACTGGTCGTCTGGCCGTGCAACCTGAGCAGCAACTACGGCGATGGACCATTCGTGCTGTTCGAGAGTGTATTCCACTGGCGCTTCCTCCTCAGTTCGCTTGGATTGATCGCACTGCTCGTCGCGGGTTTGCGTGCCCGCGCCAGGCACCCGATGCTGTTCCTGGCCGTGGTCGCGTTCTTCGGATTCTCGTTTATCACGTCGAACATCCTGTTCCCGATCGAGACGATCTTCGGCGATCGGCTCCTCTACACGGCAGTGCTCGGGACCGCGTTGGCAGCGGCCTGGATCACTTCTACCCTCCCGCAGCGGCTCCTTTGGCCCGCGGTCGCCGGCCTCGCCGCGTTCGTGTTGCACAACGCGATCCTGTCGGTCGAGCGATCCGTGGCCTGGCACGACAACACCTCGCTCACCACGAACGATCTCCGGGGGCAGCCGGACTCCGTCGGCCTGCACGTCGACAGGGGAAACCTGCACCTCTGGAGCTTCGACAAGGCGTCGGGCGTGCGAGAATTCCAGCGAGCTCTCGAAATCCGACCGGACTCGCCCCGCGCGCTGCGCTTCTTAGCCCAGCACTCGAACGCCGAGGAAGCCGAGAAGCTGCTGACCCAGGCGCTGGAATCACCGTTTTTGGTCCGGGCGACCGAGGGCAGGCGCATCCACTGGGCACTCGCGCAACTCCACGAGGCTGCTGGCCGACGCGACGAAGCCTGGCGGGAGTGCGAAACCGCTCTCGCCTGCAATCGCAATTCTTCGGACATCCGACTGCACATGCTGCGCGAGTGCGCCCTGCGAGGAGACTGGCCGCAGTTCGAGAAGCTCCTCGTCGAGGGTGAGCGACTCGACCCGGAATACAACTACTTCGCGATGAACCGCGGCGTGCTGCTCCACCACCGAAAGGAATACCGCGATGGAGCTGCCGTGCTCTCGAGCGTGCTCAGCGGGCTCCCGGAACAGGTCCACGTCGTCGAGGCGTGGCTGTGTCTGGCCGACTGCATGCTCCACACGGGTCGACCGGGCCGCGCCCGGGAGATCGCGTTGCGCTTCGAGACCGCCGCGAAAAAGACACCCAGCGTCAGGCGATCACGTGAGCGAATTCTCACAGCGACCACGCCCGCGTCGCCCGACCGGTAGCCCGCGGGCACAGACCGTAGAGAGTGACAACAGGCTCGAGGCGCGATCGTCAACGCCTTGCTATTGTCGTCGCTGACATGCGAGACCGAATCTCCACCGCGGGAGGGCTTCTCCTGCTGCTCAGCTTCACGGCGACCGCCGTCGCGCAGAAGATCGCGTGGAAGATCCCGACCCGCGGCCTCGTCGTCTACGAGCGCACGCAGGATTCGAACCCGACCTACATGCTGGTCGGCAATCAGTTCGTCGCGGGCTTCGGGATCTGCAACCCGGCGGTGCTGTTCCAAACCGAACTCGACTACACACAGCAATACGTCACCGGCGATCCTGCCAGCCTGTGGGAACTGGCCATGCACATCGCGTTCGACCTGCGCACTGCGACGGGCAAAACCGAGTTCAAGCGCACCTACGGATTCATGACCGATCTGGGGACCGTGGTCGCGACGGGCAAGGCCTCCGCGATCAACGCCGCCAATCAACAGACGATCACCGTGAAGGTCCAGCGCGGGAAGCTCCCCGCGAAGAAGTTCCCCGCGCGCGTGCTCGAGTTCATGGAGACGAACAACAACAAGACGCTCGACGCTACGCTCACGATCGAGCGCACGATCGACGTCGAGAACGGTCGCGTCTCCGGATTCAAGAGCAAGATGGAGGCGGCGATCGGCACGCAGATCGTGCGGCTGAACGAGGCCTGGCGATTCAAGGACGTGAAGCAGTGCCGGTACCCGGGCTTCATGACCAAGGTCGCACACGGGATCAAGATCGGGGCCGCGCACATCAAGGGCCAGATCGCGGATCCTAGCGCCGGACAACTCGCGGATGGCTTGAACGCCATGGGTCGCACCGTGAACACCGGACTGCTCGCCCTCTGCCTCCTGACGCTGATCAAGTCTGATCTCGACGCCGGCGATCCTGTCGTGAAGAAGGGGTTCGAGACGCTCCGCTCGCGAGAGATCACGGACACGTATTCGGCGGGCATCGCGATCATGGCGCTCGAGGCTCTCTACACGCCGAAGGACGAGCGCCGGATGCTGATCGAGGGACGCATCAAGAAGCCGATTCCGCGCAAGCCAACCGAGGGGGATCGCGCGCTGATTCGCAAGTGGGCGGACCGCATCCTGCACAACAGCGACACCAGGGCTCCTTTCTCCGGGTACGAACGGCGTTTCTTCTACACGGCGGGCGCAAAGCACTACGACAACTCGAATTCTCAGTACGCCCTGCTCGGCCTCTATTCCGCGCATCTCTGCGGCGTGACGTACTCACCGACGATCTGGCACGCGATGGCAAACCATTGGATGACCGACCAGTTGCCTGAAGGAAAGCCGCTCTCCCTCAAACTCGTCTCGCACACCGACTATGCGAAGATGCTGCAAGCAAAAGCCAGTGGACGATCGAGTCGTCGTACCGTGACCGGCGGCAAGAAGTTCCGACCCGCGGGCTGGCCTTACTCCACGTTGAAGCTCGGAAAGACGCAGCACCTCATGCCCCTGACGGGAAGCATGACATCCGCCGGGATCACTGGACTGACGATCTGCGAAGCAGTGCTGCGTTCTGACAGGAACCTGCCGAAACTCAACGACGCCAAGGGCAAGCGTGAGAGACCCAAGAGGCTGTTCAAACGCTACGAAGACGCGCGCCAGCGCGGCTACGCCTGGCTTCTCGACAACTACTCTGTCCGTGTCAACAAGCACAAGCAGGGGTTCGGGTTCCACTTTTACTACCTCTACGGACTCGAGCGCGCGTGCGAGATCGGCCAGGTCGCGCTGATCGGCGAGCACGACTGGTACTTCGAAGGCGCCACGATGCTGCTCGGCCTGCAACGTTCGGACGGCAAGTTCGACATGGCGACGCTCTACGCGAACTGCTTCGCTGTCCTGTTCCTCAAGCAAGCCGCACCGCCCCTCCCGGTCATCACCGGAAAGCGGCGCTAGTTTCCGGCCACAAGGATCAGGCTGTTGCTGAGGTTGGCGCCGAGAGGTGGCATCGAAGGTTGACCGCTGATCGCGACCTGTGCGACGAGGCTCATGCCCTTCAGGCTCGGTTGGTTCGGAATCGGAAGGTCGCGCATGGCCCACTTCCCTGCTGTGTTCGTCCCGATCGGCGTCAAGAATGCGGTGCCCGGATCGGGGTGTATCCGACAGCCACGCGGAAACGCAACTGCGCGCCGAAGGGCGACGCCCATCAAGAACAATCCGCTCTTCTGCGCGCTCGCGCGCAATGTGATGTCCATCTTGCCGGCGAGAACCGGATCGGTCCCGGTCAGACGCGGTGCGAATCCGTCCGCGGCGCAGCCCGCGACACCCTCGTACGTCACCGCACCCGATTCCATCGTCCAGAGATCGCCGTCCACGCTTCCCCGCCGTCCGTCGTCGGCCACGAAGAACAGCTTCCCGGCGACGAGCACGAGTTGTTCGCCATTCTTGCCGCCTGGACCGCGCTCGATGTCATCGACCGGGATCGTGCCCGCGACCGTGCCGTCACTCTGCCACAACTCGACGCCGACGCTGTAGGAGGAAGATACGCGGAACAACACGCGGCGCGACCCGACGCCCAGCAAACCGTCCAGCCGGGGCGTCACACTCCCGTTCGCGGGAAACTTCGCGAGCCGCACGGTGCCTGTCTTCGTGCCATCACTGGTCCACAGTTCGCTGTCACTGCCGAGGAACGCCACGAAGAACAGACGCGAACCGGTGGCGAGAAGCTCTTGGCTGGTCAACGGCAGTCCGTTCGCGATCACGGTCGTTCCGGTCGGCGTGCCGTCACCACGCCGCAACTCGACATTCCCCGAGACCTCTTCCAGTGTGAACAGTTGGTCGTCGGAGACCGCCATTCCCCGTACGTTCGCACCGCGAAGCTGGGTCGTCCCGGAAACCGAACCGTCCGTTCTCCAGAGCTCTCCGGAGCCGCGCATCACCGAGAAGCACGCGCGACGACCCACCCGCGCGAAATGGAACGGGCCCGGCACAAAGCGCGAGAACTTCAACAGCGCCTTTGTGCCATTGGCCGTTCCGTCACTCACCCAGATGCCGCGCAACGCGGGCGGCTCTCCGTCCGTGAACACCAGCTTGCTGCCGAGTGCGAAGAATTGTCCTGGCTGCGTCCCAGCCAGCTTGGCCATGCTCGACGAACCGGCCCGCAGCGCAAACAGCCCCTCGCCACTCGTCTTCTCATAGCCCTGGAAGAACAGGGTCTCACCGATTCCGATTCCGCGCAGGCCCCACCCGCCACCGCCGATCAGATCGAGATCCCGGACCTTCTTGGTGCCGATGGTCGAGCCATCCGTGCGGTAAAGAGCCAGGCGTCCCGCCGCGGCGTACGCATTGAAGTACAGGTCTGCACCCAACCCGATCGCGGCCAGCGCTCCGTAGTCAGGTCCGTACGTCAGATCGTGGTGCCGTAGGCTCGAGCCAAAACCGGGCAGGATGTCGCGGACGCGGATCGTCCCGCCCGCACTGCCATTCGAACTCCACAGCTCACTGCCACTCTTGCCGTCGTCGGCAGCGAAGTAGAGCCGTCCGTCGTGCGCGGTCAGGCCGAGGACCCGGGACGGATTCGTGCGCCCCGGGAAGGAGTCGAAGTTGTCCGCGACGCGACGCACTTTCGAAGTCGACGGGTCGTACGTCCAGACCCGCGCGCCCGTGCTGTCGTCCGCCACGAACACCACGCCGCCCTTGGGCAACGCGAGGATGCTGCGCGGCGCGGAGTCCTTGTCCCCGGGGTTGAGATCGGCGACGAGCCGCGTGCCGCTCGGGCTGCCATCCGTCGTCCACAACTCGAGTCCCTTCACGCCGTCATCAGCGGCGAAGTAGAAACGAGTCCCATCCGTGACCACGCGTGGTCCATCGCCATGACGGGACGGCTTCATGCTGTGGCGCGGCCCGACGCGGAGGTCCTTCAACAGGGACGTGCCGGACTCGGTCCCATCCGTGACCCATGGCTCCTCGCCGTGCTGGATGTCGAATCCGAAGAAGACCATCTGGTTTCGAGCCACCGCGGGATGCTGCTCGAAGCTGTTGAGGACTCCGAGTCCACTCCGCGGATAGAAGGGCACAGTAGCCCTGACGGTGCCGTCTGAGCGCCAGAGGTACGTCCCGCCGCTGAACACAAAGACGCGTTTTTGCGTCTGGGAGTCGAGCACGGAACCGAATCCCGAGTGCACGAATCCCGACGATGACAACAACGTGGTGATCTTCGTAGTCGTCGCTGCGGGCTCGACCAGGACCAGCGTGCTGAGCCCGGTGACAAACACCGCATTGTCGACGCGGTGCAGCTTGAAAGGAATTCGCAGTGGCAGATCAGGAAGCGCCGGGAAACTGCGTAGCACCCGCGTACCCGCGGCCTTGCCATCCGTCTGCCAGAGGTCAAAGGACCGGGTCGAGTCGTTCCTTGTAAAGAACAGACCGAAGCTGCCCACTGTCAAGAACTCCTGGCACGGAGTGCGCTTCGACCAATTGCCGATCTTCTTCACCGACGTCGTGCCACTCGCCGTCCCGTCGCTGCGCCACAGCGAGTATCCACCGACGCCGTCGTCGGCGCAAAAGAGCAACGTGCCATTCAACACGCCCATCGGAGCGCGGAACGCATCGTTGGGAACCATGGAACTCGGCACGCCCGGGTAGACGTCTTTCACAAGACTCGTGGTGGTGCCGTCTGTGGACCAGAGTTCGTATCCATGCGCCGGATCGGCGACGACGAAGTACATCCTCGACCCGAGGGGCGTCATGCCGAACGGATACGAACCCGCGACACCCGGATAGATGTCCTTTACGAGTCGCGGCGTGGAAGACCCGAAGGCTACGCGGTACGGCTCGACACCTGTCGCCGTACCGACTCCGCCGAAGTAGATGTCGCTGCCCAGTACGGCCAGCCGGTGCTCGGTCGAATCCCCGGCGATGGCTGTCGGGTGCAGATCGACGAGCCGCTGAGGGGTCTGGGCCCGGCCAATCTCGACCGATAGCGCGAGACAGACCGCGACCGTGGTCGCGAGGCGAGGCGAACGAGGACCGAGCATGGAGGGGCCAGTCTACGGGAGAACCGGCCACCCCCAACACCCTCACCCCGACCCGAGGCCCCTTCGGAACGGCCAACCGTGGCATCCGCGACCGATGCGCCGGCCCGCCAGGCGAGCCTGGGATAGACCGCAACGCCCCCCCTTGCGCCTCAAGACACAATGTCTAGATTCACGCAAGACATTCTGTCTGCAGTATCCGGCGGCCACGACCCCAACCCGCAAACGCCCATGACACGCACCCCAAAGGAAGTCACCGACGCAGAACTCGCGGTTCTCGAGGTGTTGTGGGAGCGCGGCGCCAGCACGGTGCGGGAGATCGCGGACACCCTCTACCCGGGGGGCGCGAACTCCGAAGCGGCGACCGTGCACAAGCTCTGTGAGCGGCTGCTGCGTAAACGGTATGTGAGCCGGAACCGGCAGGTGCGCCCCGCGACCTTCCAGGCATTCGTGGACCGGGCCGACCTGATCGGGCGACACCTCAAGGGCCTCGCCGACAGACTCTGCTCCGGTTCGCTCACCCCGCTCTTCACGCAGCTCGTGGAGGCGGCCGGCCTGGACCCGAAAGACACCAAGAAGCTGCGCGAGCAAGTCGAGCGCCTCGACGCCGAGACACGCCGGGCCAGGCTATCGGAGGACGACAAGTGACCGACGCGACGTGGGCGGACAGCCCGCTGTCGTTAGCTGCGTCGAACTCGATCGTCGCGCTGGGGCTCGCCGGTCTCGCGGCGCTGTCCTCGCGCTTGTTCAAGAATCCGAGCGGCGCCAGATCGAAGAAGTCGAGGAGACCAAGAAGGACAAGAGGTCCAAGAACGCGCGCAAGAACCGCCTGATCAAGCACCGGGGCTCCAGCCGCTAGCACCTCCTGGCACTCCGCGTTTGAACGACACGGTCGGCGTCACGCCGACCGTTTCTATTGGTTGGCGCGCAGGGTAGTCTCTCCGCGTGCTCGACGCCTCTTCTCAAGAGGCCGACTGGACCCCCGGTCAGGCCAGAAACTCCGCGATCCTCCTCACGGGCGCGGGGGGCGAAGTCGGCCACGGGCTGATCGATGCGATCCACGAAGAGGGAAGGCGCACGCTGGTCGCGCTGGACATCAGGAGGATGGATCGCGAACAGCGGGCGAAGTGCATGGACACGTTCGTCGGCGACATCTGCGACTCCGCGTTGCTCGCGCGGATGCTCTCGATGTACGAGATCCGTGCCATCTTCCACCTGGCCGCCCTCCTCTCGACCCGGGCCGAGTTCAACCCGGAACCCGCACACGACGTAAACGTCGGCGGGACGCTGGGACTGCTCCGGCTGGCAGCTGAGCAAGCCCGTTCGCACGGCGAGAAGGTCAAGTTCATCTTCCCGAGTTCGATCGCGGTGTTCGGCATGCCGGACCTGCAGACGAAGGCGGAGATGGGCAAGGTCGTCGAGGATCTCTTCCTGTTGCCGACGACGATGTACGGCTGCAACAAGCTCTACTGCGAAAATCTCGGTCGCTACTACCAGGATCACTACCGCCAGCTGGCCAAGGATCGCATCCAGGACATCATCGACTTCCGCTGCGTGCGCTACCCCGGTTTGATCAGCGCCGAAACACTGCCTTCCGGCGGCACGAGCGACTTCGCCCCGGAGATGATCCACGCCGCCGCGCAGGGAAAGCCCTACTCGTGTTTCGTGCGGCCTGACACCCGGATCCCGTTCATGACGATGCCGGACGCAATCGGCGCCACGCTGCAGCTCGCCAAAGCGCCGAAGGAATCGCTCACCCGCACGGTCTACAACCTCAGTGCGTTCAATCCCTCCGCCGGGGAGCTCGCCGAAATCGTGAAGCAGCACTTCCCAGGCGCATCGATCACGTTCGAACCCGACCCCGAGCGTCAGGGGATCGTCGACACGTGGCCGGAGGACGTCGACTCGTCGGCGGCGACGGAGGACTGGGGATTCTCGCCACAGCACGACCTCGAGTCCGCCTTCGCCGACCACCTCGTCCCGCGCATCAAGATGCGCTACGCAAACGAATGAGATAGAGGTTGGAAGAGTCCGAGCACCGACCCGTGATGATGAGCCCTCCCGGAGCGAGGGTGCTGGTCGACGGCGTGCACTACGACTACTTCGGGGGAACGGGATATCTCGGGCTGCAAGGGAACGCGGACGTGATCGAGGCGATGTGTCGCGCGGCGAGGACATTCGGCGTGCACACGGCGACATCGCGGACACGGTACGCCAGCCAGCCGGTGCTCAACGTCGAGCGCCTCGCGGCAGAGTTCTTCGGCACGGAGTCCGCCTTCTAC
>PVBE012067307.1_pt1 | contig 11442 bp, 8 predicted proteins | sample 1631181 | NCBI WGS metagenome assembly PVBE01 (sample SAMN08397723, study PRJNA350692) | Marine metagenome, whole genome shotgun sequencing project. | isolation source: water | place: Pacific Ocean | collected 2012-04 | reverse complement strand
GCCAAAATCCAGGACCTGTACGACGTCGAGGAGACGCCGACGGTCGCCGGCGGTCGACAGAAGCTGCTGCTGGAAATTCTCGGCCCGAACATGCGCGCGGTGCAGATCACCGACGACCTTGCCGGCTTCTGGCGCGAGCTCTATCCGTCCGTCCGCCAGGAGCTGAGCCGCCGCTACCCGAAGCATGAGTGGCGCTAGCCATTGAATCCGTAACCTGTTCAAAACCAATGAGTATTATAAGTCTTGAGCTTATGATGCTGATGAAAAACCAGGTAAAAAACGGCTTTTCCCCGGCGCCCGGTGTCTGAAGTTCAAGGGGCCGCAACGATCGCGATCGGCAAACTAAACCGGGCAGAAGGCAGGGAGATGCTGTACAGTTCTGCGTATGCGATGTTTCGGCTGCCCGATCCAGAGGCTGCTTGTGATGAAAATCCCACTCATTTTATTCGCCGTCCTGTACCCCGTTGCACTCCTTTCTGCAGCAGCTCCACAGGCGTTGCGCTTCGACGATGTGACCGAAGAGGTCGGGCTCGGCGAAATGCACGGCTACCACTCGGCCTGGGGTGATTTCAACAACGACGGCTGGGTCGACCTGCATGAGTACAAGAACGTCTGGCGCAATGACCAGGGGCAGTTCACCCTGGTCGCCGAGCTCAAAGGCACCGGGGTCTGGGGCGACTACAACAATGACGGCTTCCTCGACCTCGTCTGCGCCAGGGACGACCAGCTGTACCGCTGCGGGCTGGGCAAACATTTCATCGAGGCCAATCCGAACAAACCGGTGTTGTCGAGCGGCCGTCGCTATGCCGCTGTCTGGGGCGATTTCGATACCGACGGATTCCTCGATTTCTACGTCACCGGGTCCGAGGAGCGCAACGTCACCATCTTCTTTCCCGACATCCTGGTGCGAAACCTTGGCCGCGGTTCGTTCGAACACGTCTGGACCACCCCCGTCAAACGATCGGCCAGGGGCGTCACCGCTGCTGATTTCGACGAGGACGGCGACCTCGACATCTATGTCTCGCAGTTCCGCCGGGAGCGCAACCTTCTGTGGCAGAACAACGGCTACGCCGGGTTCCGCAATGTCGCCAAGGCCTTCAACGCCACCGCCAAGCACTCGCACAGCTTGGGTGCCTCTTTCGGCGATATGGACTCCGACGGGCATCTTGACCTGGTTGTCGGCAACATGGGACAGCCCGGCCCCGTGTTTCTGCAGAATGGCGGGCCACATGACGAATGGCATTTCACCGACAAAAGTGAGCTGGCGGGCATCACCTACGTACCCTCGCATGGGGCCCCCGGGCTGGGAGATTTCGACAACGACGGCTTTCTCGATCTGTTCCTGCCGGCACGCAAAAAGAAAGAGGCTTGTGCGCTTTATCGCAACAACGGCGACTGGAGTTTCAGCGACGTAACGGAAAAGACCGGCCTGGCCGACCTGCGCGGCAGCCGCCAGGGCAATTGGGCTGACTTCGATAATGACGGCGACCTCGACCTGATCGCCGCCGGCAAGCTGTTCCGCAACTCCGGCAACGACAACGCCTGGGTCAAGATCAAGCTGCTCGGCACCGAAAACAACCGCGCCGCGATCGGCGCCCAGGCACGGATCAAGCTCGGCGAAAGGCGATTCACCAGGCAGGTCGAAGGCGGCACTGGAGAGTCGAACCAGAACGACCTGACCCTGCATTTCGGGCTCGGACCACCGCGCACCAGGCCGGTGGAGGTCACCATCACCTGGCCGGGCGGCGAGATGCAGAAAGCGACCGTCGACGTCAACACGACGACGGTTATCGAAGAAGAATAACGGTAACGCAGTTTGCCATCGGGACCAGTGGCCTCGATCATCTTCAGCGTAGTCGCCGGCGGCGGCGCGCGTTGCCGCCGGCGCTCCCGCCGTCCCGCCCCCCCGGCACCTGTCCCTCGCACGGCGTGGCGTCTTATACCGGCAGTTCCGTCGCGGGCGTCACCGGCGGCAGGTCATCGGGCGTCTGTCCCGGCAGCAGGATCGGCTGGAACGTCAGGCTGTGCGCCGACTCACGGGCGGCGAGGCAGATGGCAGCACTGAGCAGGCCGGCGGTCAGGTCGCCGCCGGCATTCGGTTCGCCGCGCATCATGTCGATGAAATACCCGCCCTGTACATGATCGCCGCCGCCGTGGCCGCCGCTGGCCTTGACGGTAATCTCATCGACGCGGTCATCCCGGTGCTCCATGACCCGAAGTTTGTCCGTTGCCCAGTCGAAGTCGAGGGTCGCCAGATCACCGATTATTGTGGCGCCGCGACGGTAGGAACTGCGTCGTGTCACAAAGTTCTGCGTATAACTCACATGCGCCCCGCCTTCGTACATGACGATCGCCGATCCGGCGTCCTGGTTGCGGATTTCCCGGCTATACGGACAATCGTGCGTGCCGTCCTCGGCACCGCCCCATTCCATGCCGCCGAAATCACCGCGGCGACGTTGGTTGTCACTGCTTTCCGGACAGGCCGCCATCTCATCGCAGGCGGAACAGCGAAGCTCGTGCGGCTTGTCGCCGCCGTAGATCATCTGGGTCGCGGTGGCGGCGATCCGCAGGGGCCGCCGGTCGAGCAGGTGCGTGAGGTAGTCGAAGTCGTGCGTCGCCTTCTGCAGCCACAGCCCGCCGACCTCGTCGTAGTTGCGATACCAGGTCGCGAAATAAACGCCGCCGTACGGCACGTTGTTGACCGCCTGCAGCTGGTTGATGCGGCCGAGGCGGCCGGAGCGGACGACTTCCAGCACCGTCGTGTACAGCGGCGTGGCGCGCAGACTGAACGAGATCAGGACATCCTGCTCACGGCCCTGGTAAGCCGCCGCGAGTTTCGACAACTGATCGCCGGTGATCGCCACCGGCTTCTCGAGATACAGCGGCAGGCGGGTTGCCGCGACCTTGCAGGCCAGTGGCGTATGCAGATAACAGCGGCTGCCGATCAGGATGCCGTCGTAGCTGTCGGCATCTTCGAGCAGTTGATCTTCATGGTCATGGAACTGTACCGTATCAAGCCCTACCCCGGCGTCTCCGAGCCGCTTCCTGACACCGGCAATGTCCGGGTCGGCGACGGCGGCGAGCTGCAGCTGCGACTCTATTTCGTGCAGCACAGCGACTATGGATGTTGCCCTCGCACCGCAACCAATGACAGCCAATCGTAACATCTTCCCCTCCATAATTTATTCGTGGTGATCGGCTCACTCCGCCAGCCGGCACAGCGACAGATTGAGCTCGTTGTCGACGATACCTTCAAGCCCGGTACAGGAACCGCTCACCTTGATCGTGTGGCCCCGCCGCAGGCGGTCCACGACCGCCTTGTCTGCCGTGCGGAAGGCGCAGAAAACGCTCGTGTCGGCGGTCGCGGCGAGCCGGACAAAGACGACCGTCGTCTCTTTCTCGATACCGGTCTCGAGAACTTCACCTTTGACAACGATATTGTGGCCGTCGTACTTTACAACTGCGGCGCCCTGATCAGCCTCAAACTCCGCCGCCCACTCGCCGGTGGCGAGCATCGGGCCGAACGTGGTCTCCTGCGGCACCGCATCCTGCCTCGACCAGCAGCCGCAGAGTATCAGTGCGGCGCCGGCAATCAGCATCACTTGTCGAATCTGTCGGCTCATCGTTCGATTCATCCGTTGCCGGAAGTTACTGGTCAGCGCCGTTGGCAACGCCTTCTGCGCCTGCTCTTTCGCCTGGTTGAAGGTGTGCTCGACGCGGGGAGCAAAGCTCACGGGCCCGGGTCGCGCCGAACCACACGTTGCCGCGCAGGATTTCCCGCTGCCGCCCGGGCGGCGGTTTGTGCGGCGCCGTCGCACTCTGCAGGCATGCCGCGAACATGCCGGCGAAAAGGGGTCGAATCACCAGGAATGTTCTCCGTTTTTGTCAAATTCGCACCGGCAGAGAAGATACACTGCGGACAGCATCATTGCAGGGACGGATGCGTGAGCATTTGTGCTTGAGATTAACATCCGAAATTTGTACACTACAAATGGTTTGAAAATCAACGGTTTTTTGCTAGATTAAAGTACCAATTCGCCGCGGTCGACTGACTGACCGCAGTGAACCTAACCAGTTGCATCGTTGTCAAAAGGGCAGCGTCAAATCGAAAGCGTCAACCGTAATCTCCTGGACACGGATTATGAAAAACAGTGCAGCCCTCGCCATCCTGTGCATTTTCCTCGCCACCACTCACAACAGTGTCGCCGCTGAACCCGAGTTGCTGGGCCGCTGGTCCTTCGGCCCGGTCTACGCGATCGTCGAACAGAATGACCATATCTTTTTCAGTTCCGGCGGCGTCATTCGCATCGCCGCAGTGGACGGGGAGAACGGCAAGTGGGAAGAACTTGCCCCGGTCCCGGCCGCCGGCGTCGCCCGCGGCCTGTCGATTGAAGGCGATTTTCTGTACGTCGCCGACGAGGGCGGCGGGATCCGCATCATTGACGTGTCGACCCCGGCCGAGTCGGCAGTCGTCGGCTCTTGCAGCCGACCGGAGAAAAACAAATCCGTGTGTGTCAGGGGCGACTACGCCTATGTCGCCGCCGGCTGGGGCGGTCTCGGCGTGATCGATGTGTCCGATCGCACCGCACCAAAATTTGTCACGCAGAGCAACACCACCGGCCTGGCGCGCGACGTCTTCGTGCGCGACAATATCGCCGCCGTCGGCGCCAGCCGGAAAGGCCTGCGGCTGTTCGACGTGAGTGATCCGCGGAAGCCGGTGGAGATCGGTCACTTCGAGGCACCAGGCTACACCTACGGCGTGTGGATCGACGGCAATTATGCGTACACGGCGAGCATCGAGCATGTCGAGGAAGACGAGTGCGGCCTGCGTATCATCGATATCTCCGACCCGAAAGAGCCCATCGGAAAGGGTTTCTACAAGATGAAGTACGGTGCCGAACGTCTCTGGGTCAAAGGTGACTATGCCTACCTCGCCGGGGTCGCCAACGACGCCGGCCTGCGCGTCGTAAACGTCGCCGATCCCGAGAATCCCCTGCCAATGGGCGGCTACCATGACTCGACATGCTCGGAATCTGTCTGGGTGGCCGATCAATACGCCTACCTCGCCCACGGCGACCGCGGCCTGGAAATCATCGACATCTCGCGTAAAGTCAACAAGGCGCCGGTCGTCAAACATTTCGAGGCAGCCGGCAAGTCACGCGGCATCTGCATGCAGGGGAGGTTCGCCTATATCGCCAACGGCTATGCGGGCCTGCGCATCATCGATATCACCGATCCTTCAGCTCCCCAAGGCATCGGTGAACTGCCGACCCGTGGACGGTCGCTGGATATCGCCATCCGCGACACGACGGTCTATATCGCGGACGAATATTTCGGCCTGCGCGTCGTCGATGTGTCGCTGCCGGAGACGCCGCGGCATATTGCTTACCGGGATACTCCGAACGAAGCCAACGGCATCGTCCTGGCCGGTGATTACGCCTACATCGCGGACGGCCCGAGCGGTTTGCAGGTCGTCAATATTTCCCGTCCGTCAGCACCAGCGATCATCGGTGCGTTGAATACGCCCGGCCACGCCTACGACGTCTTTGTCGTCGGCAACCTCGCCTATGTGGCAGACGGTGAATCCGGACTGCGGATCCTCGACATTTCGAACCCGGCGCAGCCGCAGGAAATAGGCAGCTACTCGCTGGAGAAAGGGGACATCCGTGACGTGCATGTCGTCGGCCCCCACGCCTACCTGGCAGTGGGTTATCCGGGCATCGTAGTGCTGGACATCACCGACCCGACGCAGCCACGCGAGCTCACCAAACTCTTCACGCCGCGCGCCACCCGCACGATCGAGGTGATCGACGGCCTGGCATGCGTTGGCGACCTGCAATGGCTACGGGTCTACGACCTCTCGGATGCCGCGAACCCGGTAGAGGTGAAGGCCATCAAAACACCGTCCACCGTGGAAGATGTCACCGTCGCCGACAAGCTCGCGTATGTCGCCGACCGCCAGGCCGGCCTGATGATCTTCCGGATCGCCGACGCCGACGAAGGGGCCGTGGCGCCTTGAGCCAGGCGACTCGCGCCCGGGCTATTCAGCCCGCCAGTCATGCATCATCAGCCGCCGGTGGATCTCGGCGCACTGCATGACTTCTGTCATCGTCACGAACTCGTCGATGGCGTGGGCATGCTTGATGTCGCCGGGACCGATGACCAGCGTCGGCGTGCCAGTATCGATCCACGCGGCGTCCGTACCGTAGGGTGCCCCTACCGGGGCGATTTCCCGGCCGGTGACGGCGCCGCAGATTGCCACCGCCTGACGAACCAGGGCCGACTCCGGCGACGTGCTGAGCGGCGGCATGGCAACCTGGGGCTCGGCATGGGCAATATCGAGGCCAAGCAGCGCCAGGTCATCGATCACCTTCTGCCGCTCCTCGGCCGAATCCAGGCCCGGCATGATGCGGTAGTCAACCCAGATCGTGCATTCGTCGGGAACCGCGTTGCGGGTGCGCCCGCCGTCGATGCGTGTGACATTGATGCGCGGGCCTGACAGCAACGGGTTGCTGTGCAGCGCCTCGATTTCGTCCTGATAATCGGCAAGCCGCCGGATCACCTTGATCATCTCATGAATGGCGTTGCGTCCGAACTCCGGCTGCGACGTGTGCGCACTGACGCCTTTGATTGTGATGTCCCAGCGCACGACACCCTTGTGCTGAATGACTGGGACATTTGAAGTGGGCTCCCCGAAGACGGCAATCTGGTACGGCCCGCGGTGATCGCCGACGTATTGCCTGATGCCGGTCTGCGTACTCTCCTCGTCGCCGGCCGCCAGCAGGATCACGGGATACGGCGGCGGTTCGCCGGACTCGAGAATGTCGAGGACAGCGGCGACCATGGACACCAGCGGCCCCTTGTCGTCACAGGCGCCGCGGCCGTAGACCACGTCCCCGTCGACTCGCGGGGTCAGCGCCGTGTCGGGCCAGTCGTCCGCCGGGACAGTGTCCATGTGGGATTCGAAAAAGAGCGGCGGCCCGTCCTGGCGACCGGCAATGCGAATCTCCAGGTTCTCATGCAGCTCGCTGACCGGCAGCGGCGTCACGACAGCGCCGGTGCCGGCAAAGACGCCTTGGAGCAGGTCGACCAGCGGCCGCTCGACCGTGCGGGTGAGTTTGTGCGGACGTCCCATCGGGTTGATGGTGTCGCAGCGAATCATGTCGCACAGCAATGTGCGGATACGTTCGGTCGTCATTTTATTCATCACTGCAAATCCCGGTTTTTCAATGCTGTTGGCACAGTTCGATACAAACCGGGGCAACCGCGGCCGGCGCAAAGAACGCGATTCGACCGTGCGACCCCTGCCTGATACCGCCCATCGACGGCTCGCCGGCCGCGGCCAACGCCGCATGCCCGGCATCGATATCGGCGACGGTGAACGAGAGGTGATGGATGCCTTCGCCGCCGGCCTGCAACGCCTCGAGGAAAAAGCTCTGGCCGACCGGCTGAATTAATTCCAGCTCGATGCCATGAAAGTCGCCACGGGCAACGTGTACGCCCAGCGACTCCACCCAGTCACGGGTCGTCGCCGTCCATGCCGTGTCGAGGTCCCGGTTCAAACGCTCAACACTGCCGTCGATATTTTCGACAACGATTCCAAAGTGGCTGAGGTCACGCGGCTCGACGGCGTTGCTGCTCAGGTAGCCGCGAATGCCGTCACTGAGCGCCTGCAAAGTTGATGTGACCCCGGCGGGCAACCAGCAGGCAGCAACAATGTCCCACTCCTTGTGCATGGTTCAGACCTGTTTGCGGTTCTCAGAGACCGCCGCGCCGCTCAGCGTCGGCGTAGGCGTTGAGCACAAGCTCGATGATCTTGCGGGCCGCGGGCCCGTCCGTCTGCGGGCAGGCGCCGGTGTCGACACAGTCGAAAAAGTGCTCGACCTCGGCGGTAAGATCAAGCCCTTCTCCACTTTCCAGCAAAAGTTCGTCGTGCTCCCCGTGCGCCTCAATCCTGGTCGTCCAGGCGCACTCGGCCCCGTCGCGCACCAGATCGCCCTCCGGCGACGTCGTCAGGCGGACGCGTGCCTGTTCACACACTGCTTCCATTGTGTACCAGACCGGTGCCGCCGGAGAGGCCCACGTGTGGCGGGTGACGCCGATGACGCCGCTCTCGAACTTGAGGATGGAGCAGGCCGTGTCTTCGCCTTCGATGTTGCAGCCGCCACGTGTGCCGACAACGCTGGCACAGCGCACCTCCCCGCCAATCCACAGCATCACGTCGAGCATATGCGGCGACGAGGAAAAGAACACCCCGCCACCAAGCGTCTCTTTGCGTCTGGTCCAGCCGGTCAAATAGTCTTTCAGACATTCGTCCATCATGGCATCGAGCATGAACAGCCTGCCGTAGCTGCCGCCGGTCACGATCTCTTTGAACACCTGGAAGCAGTTGCGGTAGCGATGCGGATAGCCAACCATCAGGGTGCGGGCGTTGCGTTCGGCACAGGCGATCATGGTGTCGGCGTCTTCGAGACTGGTTGCAATGGGTTTTTCCAGCAACACATGCTTGCCCGCCTCGAGGCAGACAGTCGTGACCTGACAATGGAGGTGGTGGGGCAACAGAATATGCACGCAATCGACCTCGTCGAGCCCCTCACGATAGTCGCTGATTGCTCGAACGCTGTAGCGCGAAGCGATGGCGTCGGCGCGGATACTGTCGATGTCGGCCACCCACGCGACGGAGGCGCGGTCAGCGAACTTCTGCAGAGCCGCAAGATGGAACGGAGCGATCCAACCGCAACCGATGATGCCGATTCTATGCATGTGATTTCAACCCTTCCTGCAGTGGGCAAAACTGTAGCGCAGATGATCGGCTCGTTCAAGAATCCACGGGGCATGACAGACGCGGTTGGAGACGACGCGGCACTGTTTCATTCGCTGGCGCGAGACAGCAATGGTCATTTTCCGGGCAGGCGTCATGTTACGGGTTGCCTGCAGCGTCGTCACCCGATGCAACCTGCGAACTTCCTGATCTATCGAGCCCGTAACAATGCTTCCCTTCAGCCGCCGTTTCCTGCGCGAGTACCTGCCCGGCAAGGGCATGTTCTACTTCTGGGGCCTCCTCTTCCTGGTCCTCACGGTGGCCGCAACGACGACTATCCCGAGGTTCATCGGCCGGGGCATCGACCTTATTCAGAACAGCGATGTCGTCGGCAACGCCAGCGACGCCGATCGTCTGTGTCATGTGGGCTGGCAGATCATCGGGCTCGGCCTGCTGCTGTGCGTTTTCCGGGTCCTGTCGCGAATCTACATCTTCATTCCCGGACGCCGGGTGGAAGCCGAAATACGCCAGGATTACTTCAACGACGCGATCTCCATCCCCCCCCGTTATTTGAGCCGCTACAGCACCGGCGACCTGGTGAGTCGCGGCACCAACGACATCGACCTGGCACGCGTGCTGCTGTCCATGGGCATCCTGCACACGATCAACAGTATACTGTTGGCGGGCTTCTGTCTTTTCAACATGTTCCAAATCAGCACCAGGCTGACGGTGGTCTGCCTGCTGACGCTGCCCCTGGCCGTGCTGGTCATGAAATTTCTCGCCGCGGTGATGATGCAGCGGTCGCGACTGGTGCAACGGCAGCTCGGCAAGTTGACCGAGACCATTCGGGAACTGCTGCGGGCTCACACGCTGCTGAGCATTTATCCGGTCTTCAACAGCCTTTTCCGACGTTTCTCGGATGAGAATAACGCCTATCGCAATCGCTCGGAGAACGTCCAGAACCTGCGAATCATCGTCACCAATTTCGCCGTTGCCGTGGCCAGTCTCGCGACGTTCATCCTGATGGTCGTGGGTGGCCCCCTGGTAATCGACGGGGCGTTCGGCATCGCAGAGTGCGTCGAGTACAGCGTCTATCTAGGGCTGGTCCAGGAACCGATGCGGTACTGGGGTTTCCTGATCTCCATTTTCCAGCGAGGCGAGGTCTGCCTGGAGCGCATCTACGACATCCGTGACCTCGCGGACGACGTAAACCAACGCGAGGCAGCCAAGGAGGTTTCGACCGTGCCGGCGTTGCTGGCGCACACCGGCAACGAGGCGCTTGTCTCGATTCGCGACCTGCGATTCCACCATGAACCCGCCGCCGCCAACAGCACCGCGATTGCCGGCGAGTCCAGCCAGCCGTTCGAGCTGCGCATCGACGCGCTCGACATCCTGCGCGGGCGCAAGTACGGGATTTTCGGACCGATCGGGTCCGGCAAAACCACGTTGCTCAATCTGCTGACCGGCAACCTGCCGACGCCGCCCGACACATGCCGGTTCCAGGGCATCGACTACGGCCGAATCTCGACTGATGTACTGCTGAAGCAGTTCGCCATTGCGACCCAGGACAATCGGCATTTCGACGGCTCGATCGGGCACAATCTCGACCTGATCCGCGAGCACGGCGACAGCACCATGGAAGAAACCTTCCAGGCGACAGCCTTTGATGACGCCTTCGAGGTCAGCCAGCTGGCCAACGACCTGACGCTGTTCAACGCCGGGCTCGACACGGTCATCGGGGAACACGGCATCCGGCTCTCCGGCGGCCAGCGCCAGCGCCTGGCTATTCTGCGGGCCCTGCTCAAGCCGCGCCAGGTCCTGGTGCTGGACGACATCATTTCCGCGGTCGACCACGAGACCGAAAGCCGGATCCTGACAGCCCTGTATTCACGACTGCCCGATGAGACGCTGATCATTATTTCCCATCGCATCTCGGCCCTGATCCCGTGCGACCAGATTCTGGTCATGGCAGACGGCTGCATCGTTGACCGCGGCACCCATGATGAGCTGTTCGGCCGCCACGAAGAGTATCGACAGACCTACGAGCATCAGGTCGTTGAACAGCAACTGCTGGAGCTGGAGAAATGACCGATAGCAGGCTCATCCGCTTTTTCCTCGGCTTCACGCGCCGCCACAAATGGCGCTTTCTGCTGGCGTTCACACTGATGCCCATGTATGCCGCCTTGATGTCGATCTCACCGATCGTGACGCAGCGCGCCATCGACTTCGGCATCATGAAGGGCGATCTGGAATACACCATCACGGCAGGGTTCGTCTATCTCGGCCTCGTGTTGCTGGCGTTCGGCACGATGATCGCTCAGAACATCAGCATGCAGTCCGCCGGCATCCGCACGCTTGCCGGGATCCGGGCGCAGGTGATGCGGCACATTTGTTCCCTCGGCAAAGACCGCTACGACAAACAGCCGCTCGGCGTCTACGTCAGCCGCACGACGAGTGATGTCGAGGCGATCGGTGAAACGATGACCGCGGGGCTCACCAATCTGATCGGCGACGCGCTGCTGATTCTCTTCATCTTCGTCAACATCCTGCTGGTCAATGTGCAGCTCGGCCTGTGGTCGCTGATTCTTCTGCCGCTGCTGATTCTGATCGTCGACGTTTTCCGGCGGATTCTGCGACGGCTCTTCGATCAGATCCGCACGGTCAACGGCCGCCTGACAGCT
>PVBE012826120.1_pt1 | contig 11444 bp, 8 predicted proteins | sample 1631181 | NCBI WGS metagenome assembly PVBE01 (sample SAMN08397723, study PRJNA350692) | Marine metagenome, whole genome shotgun sequencing project. | isolation source: water | place: Pacific Ocean | collected 2012-04 | reverse complement strand
TGGGTGGAACCCGTGATGGGCGCATTACCACCTACAGGCTTGAGGTGGTTCAGGACTGCGGTGCGTATCCATTGTGGGGACCATTCCTCCCCGAGTTCACAAGGCAGATGGCCTGTGGTGTGTACGACATTGCCGAGGTGGGGTACTCAGCGAAGTCTGTGGCAACCAATACCGCCCCGGTTACTGCCTACCGGGGAGCTGGAAGGCCTGAGGCCACGGCGGCAATCGAACGTGCCCTCGACATGTTCGCCATCGAGATCGGTATGGATCCAGCCGAGGTTCGGCGGATCAATTTGATCCCATCCGACTCCTTCCCGTTCACCACCCGTACCGGCACTTCCTATGACTCGGGCGAGTATGAGACTGCTCTAGATGCCGCCCTCGAGGCTGTGGACTACACCTCGCTGCGGGCCGAACAGCAGCACCGTCGTGAAACCGGGGACCGCCAACAAATGGGTATTGGCATTGCCACCTACGTTGAAATCACGGGTTTCGGTGGAAGTGAGTACGGCGAGGTCAAGCTACGGTCTGATGGCACGTTCTTGGCCACCACCGGTACAACGAACATCGGCACAGGGCATGCCACTACGTGGGCGATGATCGTTGCCGACCGGCTAGGTGTACCGATGGACCAGGTAGAGGTGTTTCAGGGAGACACCGATCTGGTCCCCTCGGGGGACACGACCGCTGGGTCCAGGTCAGTGCAGTTGGCGGGTTCGGCGATGGCGGATGCCTCTGAGAAGCTCATCGAAGTAGCCCGTCAAACTGCAGCTGACCAACTTGAAGCGGCCGTGGCCGACATAGTCCTCGAGGGTGGAACCTTCCATGTGGCCGGCACTCCAACTGCGAGTCGGTCATGGATCGACCTAGCTGCTTCCTCTAACCAGGTCCTCACTGGCGTTTCGGACCATGAACAGGTGGGTGCCACGTTCCCGTTCGGCGCCCACATCGTCGTTGCTGAGGTTGACACCGAGACCGGCTATGTAGCGATCGACCGCATTGTTGCTGTCGACGATGCCGGCACCATCATGAACCCGTTGTTGGCGGCGGGCCAGATTCACGGCGGTCTTGCACAGGGTGTGGCACAGGCACTTATGGAAGAGTTTTGCTACGACGGGGACGGCAATCCGCTGACCACGAACCTGGCGGACTACTCGGCCATATCGGCAATGGAGGTACCGAGTTACGAGCGCACGTTCACCCAGACACCCTCACCGCGCAACCCGTTGGGCGCCAAAGGAATTGGTGAGTCGGGGAGCGTCGGGTCGACCGCCGCGGTTCAGAGCGCGGTCATCGATGCCGTGGCTCACTTAGGCATCAGGCATATCGACATGCCGCTTACGCCTGAGAGGGTCTGGCGTGCGATCCAATCAGCCTGACAAACTGATTAATACAACTGGACTGGCGTCAACCTTGTGAACGAATCACGAGTACACCTCGTAGAGCGTATGCGTGAGTTCGGGATCACCGTCTTCGCCGAGATGTCAGCGCTTGCCGACAGAACCGGTGCCATCAACTTGGGGCAGGGGTTCCCGGACTCCGACGGCCCCCACGAGGTCCTCGAGGCTGCAGTGGCAGCCATCCGTGCCGGCCACAACCAGTACCCACCGGGTCGTGGAATTCTGCCGTTGCGCCGAGCAGTTGCTGACCACCAGCGCCGCTTCTACGACATTGAGATAGACCCCGAGGCGGAGGTACTCATCACCGCCGGGGCATCAGAGGCGATTGCCGCAGCCATGCTGGCCCTCGTCGAACACGGTGACGAGGTCATCATGTTTGAACCCTATTTCGATCACTACGCGACCTCGGTCGCACTCGCCGGTGGACGCCGTCGGGTGGTAGCGCTGCGTGAACCTGATCTTTCCTTCGAGCTCGCCGAACTAGAGGCGGTCGTGGGCCCACGTACCCGCCTGATCCTCGTCAACACCCCCCACAATCCCTCTGGCAAGGTGTTCAGCGCCGAAGAGTTGGGTCAGATCGCACGGGTAGCAGTCGACCACGACCTCCTAGTCGTAACCGACGAGGTCTACGAGCACCTCATCTATGACGGTGGTAGCCACGTGGCGCTGGCGACCCTCCCAGGGATGGCTGAGCGCACCCTCACCATCTCCTCTGCAGGGAAGTCCTTTGGATTCACCGGATGGAAGATCGGTTGGGCCAGCGGACCTGAGGTCCTGGTGTCGGCTTTGCTCACGGCGAAGCAGTCGCTCACCTATGTGAACGGTGGACCCTTCCAGCACGCCATAGTGGCCGCACTCGGCTTGGACGACGACTACTTCGCCCATCTTGCTGACGACTTGCAGGGCAAGCGTGACATCCTTAGTGAGGGCCTGCGCAATGCGGGCTTCAGGGTGTTTCCGACAGCGGGTACTTACTTCGTGACGGCTGACATCCGCCCTTTGGGTGCGGACGACGGCGTGGAGTTCTGCCTCTCTCTGCCGGAGCGCTGTGGTGTCGTAGCGGTGCCAAGTGTCGTGTTCTACGACAACGAAGAAGCCGGTAGACACCTCATCAGGTTTGCCTTCTGCAAGAGGCCCGAAGTGCTTGCCGAGGCTGCAGAGCGGCTGGCAAGCATGGCAGGCTCCTAGCCATGAGGTTGATGCGGTGAGGGTTGCAGCCGTCCAGCACGACGTGGTCTGGGAGGACCGTGAGGCAAATCACGAGCACCTGACCGGTCTGATTGCAAGTGCTGCAGCCGGAGGTGCGGACCTTGTGGTCCTGACCGAGATGTTTCCAGTCGGGTTCTCGTTAGCAGCCGACCGCATAGCGGAACCACCTGACGGTCCAAGTATCAGATTCCTGCTCGAGCAGGCCGAACAGCACGGCCTTTGGACTGGTGGTTCGGTGCCTGTCAGAGACGATACCGATTTGATGCCGGTGAATCGGTTCGTGCTTGCCGGTCCCGACGGCACCCTCCACCACTACGACAAGATGTATCCGTTCACCTATGCGGGTGAGCGCGATTATTACCGGCCTGGGGAACGCCCTCTGACCGTGACCATTGAGGGCGTGAAGGTCAGTCTCTTCGTCTGCTACGACCTCCGCTTCTCAGAGGCCTTTTGGGACCTGGCCCTGACAACAGACCTCTACCTGGTTCCGGCCAACTGGCCGTCCAGTCGTCGTGAGCACTGGATGACCCTGCTACGTGCTAGAGCCATCGAGAATCAAGCGTACGTGCTTGGCGTGAACCGTGTCGGTGATGATCCCCGGTTCTCTTATTCGGGCGACAGCCTCATCGTGGATCCCCTGGGGGAGGTTCTAGCCGAAGCCGAGCCGGGTATCGAAGCCGTTCTCATGGCTGACGTGGAACCAGAACGTGTCATCAGTGTTCGCACTGAGTTCCCATTTTTGCAGGACCGTCGAGGGAAATGAACAGCCCCGAAATCCTGGAACGGGCACGTTTGCTGGTCGAGCCAGCCATGGCCGTAGCCGTTGAAGGCCTCTGTGCCGAACTGGGCCTACCCGCCCGCTACCACCTGGGCTGGGTTGAGGTGGATGGCTCGCCCTCGACTGTGGGGGCCGGAAAGGGACTCCGACCCGCTTTGGCGGTGCTGTCAGCCGAAGCCGTGGGTGCCTCCAGCGAGGTTGCCCTCCCAGGGGCGGTTGCCGTCGAGTTGTTACACAACTTTTCGCTAATCCACGATGACATCATCGATGGTGACATCGAGAGGCGACACAGGGCCACCACCTGGGCGGTCTTTGGTACCGAGGACGCCATCATCTCCGGCGATGCACTCCACAACTTGGCATTTCAGGTGCTACTCGGCGAAGCCACGCCGGAACGGGTAGCAGCTACTGCTTGTCTGGTCCAGGCCACCTCGGCGATGTTGGCTGGGCAGGCTGCCGATATGGCATTCGATGACCTGCCGGTGGTTTCCTTCGGTGACTGTCTCGCCATGGAGGCCGATAAGACCGGAGCCCTGCTGGGCTGTGCTGCATCCATTGGCGCCGTGTTGGCCGGTGCAACGCAGGAGACAGTCGCTGCACTCGAGTTCTTTGGCAGCGAGCTGGGCCTGGCTTTCCAGGCGATTGACGATGTTCTCGGCATTTGGGGTGACCCGGCTGTGACCGGCAAGGCCGCTGGCAATGACCTCCGAAAGCGCAAGAAATCAATGCCGGTTGCTGTCGTGTTGGCCGGGAGCTCGAGTGGAGCGACAGACCTTGCCGCCATCTACGATCAGCCTGGGGACCTCTCCACCGATGATGTTGCCCAAGCCACTGAGATTATTGAAGCTGCTGGAGGAAGGGAGCGAACCGAGACGGAGGCATCGGATCGTTTGAAGTCAGCTTTGGCGTCGATCGATGGGTTGGCGATACCTGTTGCAGTCGATGAGGAAATACGCAACCTGGCCCGGTTCGTTGTGCAAAGAAACTTCTAGACTTCAGGACAGCCTCAGAGGCGTCGGATTGCACCCAGCCTCACGACAGCCCGCCCTTCCTCACGTGATGTGGTCAGGTCCACTTGACCCTCCAGGACCCATTCGTTGAATCCCTTTGGGTCAGCGATTGTCTGCGTGACCTTCCACATGTCGGCGGCACTGTCGTCAAGTACGAAGAACTCACTCCCTCTAGCGTGGCTGTCGGTGGGAATCACCGAATGCTCCTCCCAGTAGGGGCCGATTGCTTCCCTGATGGAGTCGGTGGTCCATGTGGTGCCGTCGACGGTGGGAACATCGGCAAGCATGTCAGTTGCCTCACCACTGCGGCGAGAGAGCAACTGCACCCACCTGAAGACCTCATTTCGCACCATCACACGGAACGCTCTCGGTGATGTGGTCACATCAGGGCGATCGAGGTCGGTGTCTTCGACGGGGTCTGTTTCGGCCGGGTCTGGGTTGCGTAACTTTTCCCATTCGTCAATGAGGCTGGAATCGACCTGACGGACACTTTCGCCCAGCCATGCCTCCAAGTCGCGGAACTCCTCGGTCTTTTCCTCGTCGGGCACGTTCTGGACAACCGCCTTGTAGGCCTGGGTGAGGTACCTGAGAACCACTCCCTCGGACCGCTTGAGGTTGTGGTGGTCCACGTATTGTCGGAAATTGAAACCCAGTTCATACATCTCACGCGCGACTGACTTGGGCTGGACGTTCTCGTCACCTACCCAAGGGTGGTGTGATCGAAATACATCAAAGGTCCCGTAGATGAAGTCAGCCAGTGGTCGGGGAGGCCGTACCTCATTGAGGCGCTCCATTCGCTCCTCGTACTCGACACCCTCCATCTTCAATCTGTTCACTAACTCGGTTTTCAGGCGGTTCACCTGGGAGGCCAGGATCACACCCGGGTTCTCGAGGACCGATTCGATGACCGAAAGTACGTTGAGGGCGTGTTGTTCCGGCGTCGACTCTGACTCACTGTCATGCAACTCGGGAATCACCTCGAGGGCAAACAGCGACAGTGGCTGGTGGAGGGCAAAATCGTCCTGCAGGTCCACTCCGATGCGGACCATGCGGCCTTCTTGGTCGGGGTCGGCCAGTTCCTCAACGATGCCCGCGTCCCGGAGTGACCGGTACACGCTGATGGCCCGACGGATGTGTTGTCGCTGGAACTTGCGGGGTTCATGGTTGTGGGTAAGCAGCCATCGCAAGTCGGCACCGCTGTCACCCGGTCGAGACAGCACGTTGAGGACCATCTGGTGGGTGACATTGAAACTGGAACCCAGGGGCTCAGGTTCGCCGTAGACCAATTTTTCGAACGTCTCCTCGTTCCAGTGGACGTAGCCTCGTTCCGGCGGCTTCTTCTTCACAGGTTTCTTCTTCCGGGTCGGATCCGCTGAAACCTTGGCTTCGGCACGGCGGTTCTCGATCCAGTGCACGGGGGCTTGGGCCCAGACGTAGCCCTCGTCATCGAAACCCCGACGACCGGCACGTCCGGCGACCTGTGCAAACTCACGGTTTGAGAGCAGACGGGTGGCAGAGCCGTCGTACTTGCAGAGTTGAGTGAACAGAACCGTGCGGATTGGCACGTTGACACCGACGCCGAGCGTGTCTGTGCCACAGATCAGCTTCAGTAGGCCTGCCTGGGCCAACTTCTCGATCAGCAACCTATAGCGGGGAAGTAGGCCAGCGTGGTGGAGGCCGATGCCATGCCCGATGAACCTGCGCAGGTCCTTGCCGATTGGCGTGTCGAACCTGAAGCCGCCTATCGCCTCGCGGATGGAGACCTTGTCCTCTTTGGTGACTACGTCGAGGCTGCAGAGGTCCTGGGCCTTGTCTGCCGCTGCCTTCTGGGTGAAGTGCACGATGTAGATGGGAGCCCGATCGGTGTCGACCAGTTCTGTGATGGACTCGTGCAGAGGGGTCTCGCGGTACTCGAAGGTGAGGGGAACTGGTCGCTGCGAGCCAGCCACAGTCATCGTGGGTTTGCCGGTACGAACCGTCAGATAGTCTTCGAAACGGGCGGTTGGGCCGAGGGTCGCCGACATGAGGAGAAACTGCGCGTCAGCCAACTCCAGTAGTGGTACTTGCCAGGCCCAGCCACGCTGTGGGTCGCCGTAATAGTGGAACTCATCTGCAACTATGAGGCCGACGTCGCTTGATCGACCTTCGCGAAGGGCCCTGTGGGCCAGGATCTCGGCTGTGCAGGCGATGATCGGTGCTCCCGGGTTGACCGAGGCGTCGCCTGTCACCATCCCCACGTTTTCGGAGCCGAAGTCGCGGGTGAGGGCAAAGAACTTCTCGCTGACCAGTGCCTTGATGGGTGCCGTGTAGACGCTGCGCTCACCTCTTGTGAGGGCCGCGGCGTGGGCAGCCGTGGCCACGAGGGACTTTCCAGATCCGGTTGGGGTTGCCAGGATCACGTGATTACCGGCCAGCAGTTCCAGAATGGCTTCTTCTTGGGCTGGGTAAAGTGTGATCCCTGCCTCCGAGGTCCATGCCACGAACCCCTCCAGTAGTTGTTCGGGATCCGATTCCAGTGGGAGCCGGTCAAGGAGACTGGTGTTCATCGGGTCGGGCGCACCAGGGCAGAATGCTCGGCTTCGACCACGGCGTGGAAGGTGCAGCCGTGGAGGTGGTCGTTGACCATGCCCATCGCCTGCATAAAGGCGTAAGCGGTGGTGGGACCCACAAATGTCCAGCCCCTTCGCTTGAGGTCACGGCTCAAGGCTGTGGACTCAGGTGTGTGGGCCGGTATCGGATCGACTGGTCCCCGGCTCTTCGAGGTCGGTTCCCATGACCATATGTAGGTGGCCAGGGAACCAAATTCGTCAGCGATCTCGAGGGCCCTGGCGGCGTTATTGATTGCCGACTGGATTTTTCCACTGTGCCGGACAATGTCTGAGTTTCCTAACAGACGGTCTACGTCTTCAGGGCCGAACTCGGCGACGGTGGCAGCATCGAAGCTGGCGAAGGCCATCCGAAAGGCCTCGCGCTTGCGCAAGATCGTCAACCATGAGAGGCCAGCCTGGAAGCCCTCAAGGCAGATCTTCTCGAACAAACGAGTGTCATCAGTCGTTGGGCGCCCCCACTCATCATCGTGGTAGGCGATGTAGTCGACATGCTCTCCAGGCCACCAGCAGCGCACAACTCCGTCATCGTCGGTAACGAGGTTTCCACTCACTTCGGGCCCAGCCCGGTTCTCTGCTCCACGGGGACCGACGTTACGCTCCCTCGACCGATTGCCCGACCCAAGGGAGGCTTCCCATGATCGTTATCTCAGGCACCATCAACATCGATCCAGCCAGTGTCGATGAAGCTGTGGCGGCGATCGTGCCGTTGATGAACGCAACACAAGCCGAGGACGGTTGTATCGACTACGTGCTCAGCCTCGACCCGGCGCAGGTCGGACTCATCAGGATTTTTGAGAAGTGGGAAAACGAAGAAGCGCTCAGTGCCCACATGAGGTCAACTCATTTGGCCAATTTTCAAGAGAGCATGGCCACCCTTGGCGTGACCGGAATGTCGGTGGAGCGTTTCGACGGAGCCACCATCACCAAACTGTTCTGATAGCCCTACTGGACGACTCCCACGGGAAGGCCTTCGCTGATCTGGTCTAGGTACTCGGATAGTCCCCAGCCGACGTGACCGTCACAGGTGAAGCGGGTCAGGCCCTCGGTGATCCTCGTTAGCAGTTCGTTGCCTTCGGGGGTTGTACGGCGATTGCGCAACGGGATCAGCGACTTAACGTCACCGACTACCTCGTAGTTCCTGTCGGCGGTATTTATAGTGGCGACCAGACCGGTCTGGTACCAGTCGTCATCCCAGGTGGTGTCGATTGAGACATTGGTTATCTCGTGGTACTTGTCACCAAGTAACACCATTCCCCCCGATCGGGTTTCAACACCGTTCCTGCTGACCAGTGAGATGACCATGGCGAAGTCCTCGCTGAAGACCAGCGGCAGCCAGCGGTACCAGGAGACTGCCTGCCAGTAGCGGGCTCCCCATGACTTGTCACGCAGACCTAGGCCGTCCACCTCAAAGTGCTCACCATCGATCTGGATGAACCCTGTAGCTGCCATGTGTTGCTCGTAGTGGGCCTTGGCGAACGACTGTGCCGCCTCCTGTGATGGCTCCTCGCCGGTTGCAGCGTCGACTGGTCGGCCACCCAGCATTGGAGAGATGCCGCGGTAAGTCAGGTCGATGTTGCACTCCACGATTGGATTGGTGGAAAAGGCCAGCTTTGGTTCGGCCATCTCGCAGGGGTTCTTGAGCAGGCAGAGTTGGCCCTCATAGCTGACCCGCAGTCGGTCGAAGGGCTCTTCAACGTCGAAGCGCATGCCGCCGGCATCAAACACCTCGTTCGTATCTATCCGTGGCCGCTGGAACATGAAGCCCACCCGGCCGTCCGGCAGGTACACACAACACGACATCTCGGCGTAGCCCTCGTTTACCCGGTTTCCAAGGCGGAACCATCCACCGACGCAGGACGAGTGGTCGACCACGTTGAAATACATCGACTCGTTGTAGTTGGACACGGGATCTGGTTCGTGGTTGTACTCATCGGTGGGTTCCAACACCAGACGGATCCCCGAGTTCTCAGACATGTACCCGAGTGTGGCAGGTCGTAGGCCATGGCAGCGGACCGGGCGTGATTTCCGACCTATGACTAGGTAGTTGGCTGGGTGTAGGTTCCAACGCCATGGACGTTCGTGAACTTTCAAGCATTGCAGACATCATCCTGACGGGTGCGGCCGAAAAGTCCGACACCGACATGATCATCTACGGTGACGAACACATCACCTGGTCTGACATGAAGGACCGTGCAGGGCAGGTGGCCAACGCCCTTCGAGCCGATGGCGTTGGCTCTGAAGACCGCATCGCCTATATAGACAAGAACGGTCCCGAGTATTTCGAGTTGGCGTTTGGCTGTAGTTTCGTGAATGCCGTGACCGTGGCCATCAACTGGCGCCTGGCTCCACCCGAGATGGCTTACATCATCAACGATGCACAGGCTGGGGTCCTGGTTATCCACGAGGAGTTAGCTGGTCACCTAGCGGCTTTCGAGGCTGACCTGGAAAGCGTCGAGCGCATCGTCGTCATTGGCTCCCACGAAACCCACGTCTCTTACGACGTGTGGCGCAATTCCCACTCTGTCGAAAGCGAAGTCCATGCTGGTCGGCCCGACGACGTTTCGATGCAGCTCTACACCTCTGGAACCACGGGAATGCCGAAGGGTGCCCAGCTCACCAATGCCAACTTCAACGCGGCTTTCAACAACATCGACTGGGCGATGGACGAGGACGCGCGGAGCCTGGTAGTGATGCCGCTGTTCCACATCGGGGGAAGCGGCTGGGCGTTCTTCGGCATGGGTAGCGGTGCCACTTCAATACTGGTACGTGACTTTGACCCAGTTGCCGGTCTCAAACTCATCGAATCAGAGCGGATATCGCACGCTTTCTTCGTGCCGGTGGTCCTTGCATTCTTCTGCATGGTTCCAAGCGAAGGGATCGACCTTTCTTCGATGAAGACGATTGCCTATGGTGCGTCACCCATCACTGAGGATGTGCTGGTCAACTCTATGAAGATGTTCGGTTGCGAGTATTCGCAGGTTTATGGCCTCACTGAGACGACCGGGGTTGTCACCCAGTTGCTGCCTGAAGACCACGACCCGGGTGGGCCCCGACAGAAACTCCTGCGTTCCGCTGGAAAGCCGGTCGCGGGCGCTGAGATTCGCATCATCGATCCCGATACCGGCGACACGATGCCTGATGGAGAGGTTGGTGAGGTCTGGATCCGGTCTGGCCAGATCATGTTGGGGTACTGGCAGATGCCCGAGGAGTCAGCAAAGGCCCTTCCAGGTGACGGTTGGTTCCGCTCCGGTGACGCCGCCTATATGGAAGACGGCTACCTCTTCATCTACGACCGGGTGAAGGACATGATCATTTCCGGTGGGGAGAACGTCTACCCAGCCGAAGTCGAGAATGCCCTAATGGCCCACGAGGGAGTAGCTGACGTGGCGGTCATCGGAGTGCCCGACGAGAAGTGGGGTGAGGTCGGCAAGGCACTAGTGATACCGGCGCCAGATAGCGGTGTCACCGATGAGGAAATTCTGGCGTTTTCCCGGGAGCGTCTGGCGGGTTTCAAGTGCCCCAAGTCGGTCGATTTCGTCGAGGCGATACCTAGGAACCCATCAGGCAAGATCCTCAAACGCGAGTTACGCGACCCCTACTGGGAGGGTCACGAGCGCCAGGTCAACTGAGGAACTGCTGACCTCTGCGACTTTCGGGCCTGTTTGGGAACCTGACTAGGATCGTTTCTTATGGACATCAGAGTTGACGACAAGGTAGCGATAGTCACGGGCGGTTCCAGGGGTATCGGGCGCGCAATCGCCGGTACGCTGGCGGCGGCGGGAGCAAAGGTGATGATCACCAGCCGGAAGGCCGACACCTGCGAGGCGACTGTGGCCGAGTTGTCTGAGGAGACTGGTGGCGACCTGGCCTACGAGGCTGGCAACGTGGGCAACGTCGAGGATGCAGAGAGGGTCGTTGAGGCGACCCTCTCCACGTTCGGTGCCGTCGACATTCTGGTCAATAATGCAGCTACCAACCCCTATGCGGGCCCGGTAATAGATACCGACATCCCCAGGTGGGAAAAGACCCTCCAGGTGAACCTGACGTCCCCCCTTGTGTGGATCCAGAAGTGTTGGACCGCGTGGATGGCGGAGCACGGTGGGCAGGTCATCAACGTGTCGTCGGTGGGAGCCTTCGCTACCAGCCCGATACTCGGGAACTACGACATCTCCAAGTTGGCCCTCGTTCAACTCACCCGCCAGTTGGCGGCCGAGTTGGGGCCAGACGTGAGGGTGAATGTCATCTGTCCCGGTCTTGTCAAGACCGACTTCGCCCGTGCGCTGTGGGAGGGCGGCCAGGGCGACCAGGTCGCTCAGGCATATCCGCTGAAGCGCCTGGGTGAGCCCGAGGACATCGCCAACGCCGCCCTCTACCTGGCCTCTGAGGCTTCAGGCTGGATGACGGGCCAGGAGATGGTGATAGATGGCGGGGGCCTGAT
>PVBE012295208.1_pt1 | contig 11444 bp, 9 predicted proteins | sample 1631181 | NCBI WGS metagenome assembly PVBE01 (sample SAMN08397723, study PRJNA350692) | Marine metagenome, whole genome shotgun sequencing project. | isolation source: water | place: Pacific Ocean | collected 2012-04 | reverse complement strand
TTCAGAGGCAGCGCCAGCGCCGGCGCAGTCCTCGAGCAGCCCAACAGGCACGGCTGTGGCGCCATCCGAGGCTCCTGCCGTGCCTGCGCAGGTGCTCTCCTCCGTGCTCGGGGCCGGGGCGACCGTGGGGATGGCGGCCACTCTTCTGGACACGAACGACGACAGCTCGACGGTCCGGATGACCGTGAAGGACAGGGACCTCGACACAGGCCGCACGCGGTGCGGTGCACTGGTCGGGTGCGGTGCCGCCGTGGACGACATGGAGGTCGTGTTCCCGGGATCGCTTGTGTTTGCGATGGAATGACCGTGAACTACCCCTCTCAGAAGGGGACTTCCCGCCGAAACGTAAAAAAGAGTTAAAAAAACGTACGACCAATCCACGAGCGTGGTAGTCTGCCTCGTCAATCCACCGCAGCTGTCCACACCCTACCAAGTGACGGACGGCCTCATGCCGCCCCTTGGCATCATGTTCCTTTCCGCAGTGCTCAAGAAGGAGGGGTTCGATGTGCACGTAATCGATGCACCGGGCGAGGCATCGACGAATCGGTACGAGCATGACGGGAACCCGCTCCGCGGCCTCGGGATCGAAGCGATCATCGAGCGCATCCCCGAAGGGACGCGGCTCGTGGGGATCGCCGGTATCTTCTCCATGAACCACCACGTACTCATGGAGCTTGCCCATTCCGTCAAGGAACGGTTGCCAGATGTCATCGTGGTCGTCGGGGGGTCACATGCGACCGCCGTGGCCGAGTACGTCATGAAATCCGAGGATGTTGATGTCGTGTGCCTGGGGGAAGCTGAACGCTCGCTGCTCGCCCTTTGCCACACCCTGGAGCGTAACGGATGGCGGACGGTCCCAGCCGACCTTGCTGGGATCGCGGGGATAGCCTACCGTGACGGGGAGCGTATCGTAGTCAATAGGGACGTGGAGCTCATCGACGACGTGGACGCTATTCCCTATCCCGACTGGAAGAGCGTGCCCATGGAGACCTACTACACCTCTAAAGAAGCGAATGGACCGGTATGGACCGATCGCTGGGTACCGCTGCTCTCCTCACGGGGCTGTCCGTACGACTGTGCCTTTTGCAGCACACCGGCCATATGGCGTCGTCGATGGCGTCCGCGCGACCCGGTCAAGCTCATCGACGAGATAGCCTGGCTCCAGCGTGAGCATGGGATCCAGGAGGTGCACTTCGAGGACGAGAACATGAGCACCGATCCCAAGAGGCTGGAAGCGTTCTGTGACGAGCTCGTACGACGGGACATCGGTATCAAGTGGCAGGCAGCGAACGGAATGCGCGCCCACGGCCTCGACAGGGAGCTGCTGACAAAGATGGTCGCCTCCGGGTGCACGAACCTCGTGCTCGCCCCCGAGTCAGGTTCCCGCTGTCTCCTCCGTGAGGGACTTAACAAGGACATCGACCTGGACGAGATCGCGCAAGCTGGTCGGACCGCCCACGGACTGGGACTGCGTACGTCCACATTCTTCATGATGGGCATGCCCGGGGAGACACGAAGGGACGTCGCCCGGACCCTGGTATATCTCATGCGGCTGGCGTTCGCTGGGGTGGACGAGTGCTCGATCGGGCAGTTCGTGCCTCTCCCCGGGAGCCGTCTGTTCGACCGACTGCGCTCCGAGGGACGGATCGAGCTCGATGACGCGTTCTTCCGCTCGCTCACGGCAATGGGCGATCTCTCCTCGTCACGCTCGTGGTCCGAGCACTACTCCAATCCGGAGCTGAAGATATACCAGCTGATCGGCCTCGGCCTGTTCCACGTCACCCGGCTCGTGTTCCATCCCGTGAGCACGGCACGGACCTTCGCCAATGTGCTCAAGGGACGGCAGGAGCTGAAGAGCGAGCGGTTCCTCATCTCGAAGCTACGCCGGTTTAGAGGTAGATGAGCTCAGGTGTCCTGCCAGCAGTTTCCGTCCAGACCGCACTCCGCATCCTGGGGACAGCCACACACCTGGCATGCGGGTACGAGCCCCCGTTCTCGTACGCAAAGGAACGGCTTCACTGCGGAGCATGAGCCGTGGTTGGTTCCATCGTCACATATCTGGTCCGGATCGTAGCACCGATCGTCGGAGTAGCACCCCATGCCGTCCGGACAGCCGCAGAGGGCGCAGTCGGGGATGAGCGATGGTTTGTCCGGCTCGCAGTAGTTACCGCCGCCGGCCGCACAGGTGCCCGCTGGTGTACCGTCCGCGCATGACTCGTACGGGTAGGGAAGGAACCAGCCACGGATGCCCCCGGCGTCGTCCATGGTCCCCGATGCACGGGCCGTGGTCTCGATGAACCTGCTTGCCCCGTCGCTGAACGTGACGTGGAGGAGGACGTGGTTGATGGTGCGTGGCGCGGACAGGCTGTCCGAGTCGACGTAGGCGAACTGCAGGTGCATCCCGTACGACGCGTGCCCGTTACCTGCCATGACGAGCGCGGCCATGAGCACCGCCGAGTCACGGCAGCTCCCCCGTCCCTCAGTGAGGGTCTCCAGTGGCCACTGGGCCGTTTCGTTGGTGACCTGGTAGATCATGAGCCGGTTCTTGAGGTTGTACACCTCGTCGATGAACTGTCGTGCCGTCCGGCCATCGGTCAGGTCGCCGATCACGTCGGTGAACGCCTCCGGCCGCACGAAGGTGCGGTAGTCCGGCGTGGTGAGGTTCTCCTCCGTGCAACCAGGGCAGGAGATGGGCCGGTAGTACACGGGTCGGGGCGCCGATACCAGGGTGCGGTAGGTGTCCACGGGCATGTTCCACACCACGGTCTCCCCGCGATTGTCGGGGTACTGCCAACGGATCGTCCCCTCGTTGATGACAGTGTGGAATCCCTCGGGCGACGTCGTCTGTGGCCGTTCGACGCAGTACGAGCGGTCGGTGTCGCACGCATGGTCCGGCGGGCAGTCCGCATCCGTCCGGCAGCACAGTGTCCCCGCAAGGCAGCACACCCCTCCTGCACAGTTACCGCTCGCGCACTCGCCCGATGCATTACAGTCGCCACCATTGGGCACGTGCGTGACGGTCGGGGACGGTGAGGGTGTGGATGACGGTCCGGTCCCGTCCCCCGTACAGGCCGACTCGGCATGGTCGCACGCCATCCCTCCGGGACAGTCGCGGTCATCCTGGCAGCATGTCCTGCCCACGGTACAGCACACGCCGTTGATACAGTTGTCGCTGAGGCACTCATCGTCCACGGTGCACGGCATGCCGTTGAGCCGCGTGGCCTCAGGTACCGTCCCCCCGCTCCCCGGTGTAGGTACCTGACTGGTGCCTGCCACGCAGTAATAACGGTCCGTGTCGCACTGCTCCTCCGGGCCGCAGTCCCGGTCATCGAGACAGCATGCATTGCCTTCGAGGCAGCACACTCCGGCCCCGCAGTTACCGCTGAGGCACATGTGGTCCCCGTCGCACATCATGCCGTTGCGGCGCGGTGCTTGGGTGGGTGAAGATGTGGGTGCTGGTGTTTGCGAGGGTGTCGGGAGTGGGATGCAGAAGGACCGGTCGGTATCGCAGCGATCCCCATCGTCACAGTCACGGTCGGTGCTGCAACAGTCCCTCCCGAGCAGGCAGCATATGCCGTTCCGGCAGTTGCCGCCGAGGCACTCCATATCATCGGAACAGGGCTCGCCGATCCCGGACAATGGCGGTGCTGCTATGGGTAGCGTGGTGGGTGCAGGGCCCGTGTCGGTCTGCTCACCGACGCAACCCGATATGAGGACGAGTGCGAGGACGAGCGCCGCGACCATCCGTCCCGGGACCATAAGAAGACAGGTGGCGCCCAAAGATTATCTACCTATCGATAACGGGGACGGTCACAGCATCGCGCCATCGCCGGTGGTAGGCGAGCGCCGCCATGGCACCGATGCACCCGCGCCTGCCCGTGACCGGTTCAAGGCCGACGGAGGGAAGGGTCGCGGCCGTGCTGAACGTGTCATCAATGCTCACCACAGCTCCCCTTGCGGCCCGACCGAAGAACGAGAGCGCTGGTGGGACGTCCCGGCCATGGAGCCAGGCCAGCCCCGTGTGCTCGGACAGGGTCCACTTCTCCAGGAGGTGGCGGGCCCTTCGCAGGAGAGCGTCACGTCCGTCCGTTGGTACGGCGAGCGTGATCGCGGTGGCCACGCAGTTGCGCGTTCGGTGTGGGGCGCTGGGGTAGAGCTGGGCGAGAGCGTGGTAGAGATAGTCTCCCAGTCCACCTTCCTGGAGCGCGGTCCCGAGGGTGTGACACAGGGACCACGTGGATCCCTCGTCCTCGGTGTCCGTGTCGTCGACACCCAGTACGACCTTCTCCCGGAGCGGGAGCACGACCGTGGCAGAGCTCTTTCGTGAGCCTCCCGGGGGTTCGTGGACCACGATGCGCAGCACACCCTTGGCGAGCCCGCGGGAGATACATGCCCCGACCCCACCTCCGCCGAGACCGTGGTACGTGACACGCACCTCATCGGCCTCCCGGTCCACGACCACAGCACCGATACCCGCGGGGCGGAGGCCAGGTACCAGTTCTGGCTCGACATCACCGGTACACAGGTCATAGATGGCGAGCGTCCCCTCACGTTGCGCGCTGGTGACCAGCTTACTGGCGGCCGGGTAGTGGTGGCCTGTCCATGCAGCACCGCCGAGGCAGCTGCCCTCCTCTACGAGCTCGACGAACGTGGGATCCGCTGGATCGACCGTGGCAGTGATCCGCTTCGTGGAGGTCGCCCAGGGGACGTCCGCTACCAGGGAACGCAGCTCCGAGGGCAGGTGCTCACCGGGTGACAGCTCCAGCGCCATGGCACCGACGCCGCTGACAAGCTTAATAAACCATGCGCCCGGTGGTGGAGGGTATGGGGGCCACCGTGTGGGAGGCGGTCGTGGCCATGGCACGGGAAAGACCGTCCAAGGTGGCGCTTGGCATGCGTCCCGGTGTGTCCCCTGATGATGACGCCTTCCTTGCCGACGCTGAGCGGTTCCGATCAGAGGGTTTCGGTTGCCCGATCGTCGTGACGCTCCCCGGTGTGCAGGTCCCCGGCGAACTGGACGTGATCGAGGCCAAGGATCCCGAGCGTGAGCTCGTCCGCCTGCTGGCCGACGGCGAGGTGGATGCTGCCGTCCGCGGTGCCCTGGACGCCGCAACGACCCTGGGGCACCTGAAGCGCGCCTTCAACGTCCCTTCGCTCTGTCGTATCGCCCTCCTTCGTGCTGCGAACGGGCAGGAGTTCTTCCTCGCGCCCGTGGGCGTGGTGGAGGGTGCTGCAATGGTCGACCGTCTCGAGCTCGTGCGACGGTTCACCGAACTGGCCGCACTCCTTGGGATCGAGCCCAAGATATCGGTGCTCGCCGAGGGCAGGATGGAGGACCGTGGGCGAGGCCGAACCGTGGAGGAGAGCCTTCACGAGGCCGAGCTCATCACGAAGCTGGCCCGGGACCGTCTCGGAGTGACGGACGTCCGGATGACGGGCATCGTCATCGAGGAGGCCTTGGAGGACGGACCTCGTCTCGTGCTGGCGCCGAGCGGACCTACCGGCAATCTAGTGTTCCGGAGCCTCGTGTACCTGGGCGCAGGGGAAGCTCTGGGTGCCCCCGCCTGCTCCCTCCGCCGTCCCTTCGTGGACGTGTCCCGTGGTCGAACGGACGTGCTCAATGCCATGGTCTTCGCGTCCGCGATGGTGGCCGGGGGATGGGATAATGGGTGATCTGGCCCACGCGCTGGCCGACACACTGGCCGCGCTCGGCTCCCGTCGATGCATGTGCAACCCTGGCCAGGACGTCGTTGCCGTTATCGATGCCCTGGAGGGCAGTATGGGGACTACCATGTTCCCAACAGAAGTGGGGGCAGGATTCGCCGCTGACGGGTATCGTCGTGTGGACCCGCGGGGGACGGACCTTCCCGTGTGCGTCGTGACCGGCAAGGCCGGTGCCGCACACCTCGCCCTCCCGCTCGAGAACGCGTTCGCCGACGGAGTCGGGATGCTCGCAGTGACGGGCAGGTGCACCGTGGAGCTTGCGACGGTGAGCGTGGCAAACGTCGACATCGGCGATAACACCAGCAAGGGCCTTCCTGAAGTGGTGAACGCCTTCGAGCTCGCATGTACGCCACCGCAGGGTCCGGCGCTCGTCACGCTCGACCGTACGGCCCAGTACGGACCGGCCGAAGCAGCGCCCCGTGAGCTTACCTTCGGGCATCGCGATCCCTCTCCGCGCGATGTGGAACAGGCCACGGACATCATCGCGAGCGCCGAACGACCGCTCATCCTCCTGGGCACTGGCTGCCTGTCAGGGGACGTGGAGGGCCTGCGCGAGGCCGTGACGGCCATCGGGATCCCCTGTGTGACCTCGATGCCTGCGCGGGGTGTCGTGGACGAGGAGCTCGAGCAGTGCCTCGGTCCTGCCGGTATGCGCGGCAAGGCAGCAGCGAACGACGCCCTGCGCGGGGCCGACGCTGTCCTCGCCGCTGGCTGCTCACTCTCTCATCTGACGGTCCCCGTCGGTGCACTGGACGGCACGCGTGTGTTCCGGGTGGACGTACGTGGGCAGGCCGATGCCGATACGGATGCTGCGGCCTTCGTCACAGCGACCCTACACGCCGTCGATGAGCGTGAGCCGTGGGTCCGGGCCGATGGACCGCTCGTGTACGAGGGTTCGTTCGCGGCACCGGTCGCGGTATCGTCGATCATGGACACCCTCCGCCCCGGCGACTGCCACGTCTATGATGTGGGGGCGTTCTCCATGTGGGCGTGTGCTGCCGGCACCGTCCGTGAGCCGGGATCCTTCCTCATGCCCCATAACGTGTACCCGCTCGGGTACGCCGTCCCGGGGGCCATCGGCGCCCTCATGCGCGGGACACGAGAAAGGATCGTGGCCGTGTGCGGCGATGGAGGTTTTGTCGCATCGCTGGCCACCCTCCCTATGGCCGCTGAGCACGACATCACGATCGTGGTGCTCGATGACGGGGGGATGGACATCATCCGCCAGCGGCAGGTCGAGCGAGGGCTCTCCACTTTGACCTCGCACCTACCCCGGACCGATCCCGTGGCGTTAGCGCGTGGCTGTGGCATCGAGTCCGTGCGTGTCGACCGTCGCGAGGACCTTGTGGCCCAGCTCGAGGGTGCGGGCCGCGGAGCGCTCCTAGTACACTGTCGGCTGGAGCGGGGCCCCAGGATCCTGGGCGCTCTGGATGGCAACAATTTTAAAGTCAGGGATGGTTCGGGATGACGTGGTCGGTCACATCCTGCAGCTGAAAGCAGAGCTCCTCGCTGATGGCCGGGTCCGCCTTCATCCGGGCGTTTCCACGATCGGCATCATCTCCGCCCCAACCGCAGGACCGGCAGCGGGCGAGTCTACCGTGTTCATCCGCCTTGACGGCTCCCGGGTGCGCCTCAGGCTCGACGACCATGCACGTGTGGCCCTGACGGCCGAGGGGACGCTCGAGCGTGACGGTGAGGTCATCGCCACCGGTGTCAAGCTTGAGCCCGTTGTGGCACACTGCCCGGAACAGGTGTACACGACCGTGGTCCCAGGATGTATCCACAAATGTGCATTCTGCGCCCTTTCGGGGCACGTAGCTGCCGCCCGCTCCGAGGAGATAATTATTTCACGTATCGAGCATGCATTCAAGTCATCGGTGGTTGTCCCCGTGGCGCTCACGTCCGGTGTGTCACCCGACGGTTCCGAGCTGGACCTCTGCGTGAGAGTCGTGAATCGCATCAAGGACAAATGGCGCGTGGTCCCGGTCGGAGTGTCGATCTGCATCAAGGACAAGAAGGACCTCGAGCGGCTCCTTGAGGCCGGGTGCGACGAGATCAAGATCAACCTCGAGGTGGCCGATCCGGACATCCTTCGCAAGGTGTGCCCCCATAAGGACCGGGACGCCATCATCGCTCTCATGAAGGAGGCCGTTGAGATGTTCGGCCGGGGCAGAGTGTGCTCCAATATCATCCTCGGCCTCGGGGAGAGCGATCAGGCCGTGCTGGACACCATGAAAGAGCTTGCAGCAATAGGGGTCGTGGCCAACCTGCGACCGTTGGAGGTGACGCTGGCCGTTGAGCCCGCCCTGGAGCGTGCTCTGGGGATCGGGGGTTTCGCTCGACCGCAGGCCGACCGGCTCATCCGGCTGGCAGAGGCGCAGTGCAAGATCCTCGCCAAGCACCGTCTTTCGGCCTCCGGTATGGACACGATGTGCTCGGCATGCACGGGGTGTGACCTGGCTCCTGGAGAGGACCTGTGAGGTGACCGGGGCGTGGTGCGCGAGCTGACGGACGTGGGAGCGGCATCACTGTACGCACAAAGGATACGACTGAAGGGGCCGATCGAGCTCTACGATTCAACTCTCCGGGACGGCGAGCAGACCCCTGGCGTGTGCTTCACCCCTGACGAGAAGGAGGCGATCGCGCGCGAGCTCGACGCAGTGGGCGTACCCATCATCGAGGCCGGATTCCCTGTGGTATCGCCCAAGGAGGCCGAGGGCGTCAGGCGGATCGTGGCTGCTGGACTCGACGCGCGGCTAGTGGCGCTCTCGCGACTCAGGGATGAGGACATCGACGTCGCCGTGGACTGCGGTGTGGATGGCGTGCTCCTCTTCATCGCGAGCTCGGACGTCCATCTCGACCACAAGCTCCACATGGACCGGGAACAAGTACTGGAGGCCGTCGCCTCTAAGGTTGCCTATGCTCGCGACCGTGGGCTCCGTGTCCAGTTCACTCCCGAGGACGCGTCCCGGACAGATCCTGCATTCCTCAAAGAAGTGCTCGCCACTGCCGAGTGGGCGGGTGCCGAGCGTGTGGGCGTGGCCGATACCGTGGGTATCCTCGATCCGGCAGCGACCAGACGGCTGGTGCGTACGGCCATGGAGGCCGTGAAGGTACCGGTCTCCGTCCACCTCCACAATGACCTGGGTCTGGCGACCGCGAACACCCTTGCAGCCTTCGAGGAGGGGGTCGTGGCCGCTGCCGTGACGGTGAACGGCATCGGCGAGCGTGCCGGAAACGCCTCCCTGGAAGAGGTCGCTGCGTCGCTGGCCGTCCACTACGGGTACGACTGCGGCATCGACCTCTCCCGACTCACAGAGCTATCCGAGCTCGTCTCCCATCTCACGGGCATACCCGTACCAGGCAACAAGGCGGTGGTCGGCCCCAATACGTTCACCCACGAGTCCGGTATCCATGTGGCCGCAGTACTGGAGGAGCCTGCCACCTACGAACCGTTCCCAGCTGAGCTCGTGGGAGGGCGGCGCAACCTTGTGTTCGGCAAACACAGCGGACGGAAGGCCGTGCGCCACCTCCTTCGGAAGGAGGGTCTCGCTCATGGTCCCGATGCCGTCGGTCGCGTGCTGGCACTGCTCAAGGACGTGGAGGGGCCGTTGACCCATCGGGAGCTGATTGTGCTGACAAGGGACGGGGGTACGATGCAGTGACCATACCTCTCGTGGTGGTCCGTGGCGATGGTGTGGGGCCCGAGGTCGTTGACGCGGCCCTTGCGGCAGCATCCCCCCTTCTGGACGGCTTCGAGCTCGTGGAGGCCCGGATGGGGTTGACATGCTACCGGGAGACTGGGAGCGCGCTGCCCGCGGACACGCTCGAGATGCTACGGGACGGAGGGCTCGCCCTCCTTGGCGCGGTCCAGACCCCGCCCAACGCCCATTACAGCTCGCCATTGTTACGTATGCGACGGGAGCTCGACCTGTTCGCCAACCTGCGCCCGGTCCGCGACCTCCGTGGCGGGCCCGTCGACCTGGTGGTCGTGCGGGAGAACCTCGAGTGCCTGTATGCCGGTCTCGAAGGCGGTAATGAGGACACTGCCCTGGCGATCCGCGTGATCACACGACAGAATTGCGAGAGGATATCGCGGTTCGCTCTGGAGCTCGCTCGTGACCGGTCGGAGGATCACCGGAAGGTGACCTGCGTGCACAAGGCCAACGTACTGGCCCAGACCTGCGGTCTCTTCCGAGACACCTTCACCAGGGTGTCCGGGGACTACCCGGACGTGCCCGTGGACGAGCTCCATGCGGATGTGTGCGCCATGCGGATGGTCATGGATCCAGGCTCCATGGACGTTCTTGTCACCACCAACATGTTCGGTGACATCCTCTCCGACCTGGCCGCGGGACTGGTCGGCGGCCTTGGCACGGTGCCCTCGGGCAACATCGGCGAGCGATGCGCGGTGTTCGAGCCCGTCCACGGTGCCGCACCAGACATCGCTGGGAAGGGTGTGGCCAATCCGGCCGCCGCCATCCTCTCGCTCGCCATGCTGCTCGAGCATGCGGGGGACATTGACGGTGGTCGCCGCCTCTCCCGCGCGGTCGAGTCGTGCGTGCTCGCAGGGGAGACCACACCGGACCTTGGCGGGTCCCTTGGCACCGACGCGGTCGCTAGGGCGGTCCTGCATCGGCTGGAGACCGATACGGTGGAGGGATGAGGTTGCGCTGGAACGCTCACGTGATGCTCGCGCTGTGCGGACTTCCTGTCATGGCACGCCTCCTGCCCGGCTTCGACCTGTTGGCGGACGGGTTTGTGGCCGCCGTAACGCTCTGTCTGGCCGCCATGCTCCCCGACTTCGACCGGGTGGAGGGGCTGGACCAGGTTCCCGGCTACCTAACGGGCGTCTGGCGACGCACTCTGGCAGGATGCGTGGTGCTCTATCCCCTGTTCCTCGTAGCCCGTTACATGAATGGCTGGCGCCCTGTCACACCGGACCTGGGGCTCATGCTGCTGCTCTTGGTCCTGGTCGTGGCCTCGTTCGTGGTGCTTGCCATCGCGTTCGCGCTCCTCACACGCCTGCTCGGCCTCGCCCATCGGAAGCTACTCCATTCCCTCGTGCTACCGGTCACTGGCGCTGCTGCTGCCATGATTGAGGGCATTCCCATCATAGTCCCTGTAGCGTTCGTTCTTGGTTTCGGTTCCCATGCACTGGCCGACGCGCTCACACCGTCCGGTGTGTACCCGTTCTATCCCCTCTCGACCCGCCGGATCTCCCTGGACGTCGTACGCACCGGCGGGTGGGGCGAGCGCTCCTTCTTGGTCGTGTTCTTCATCACGTTCGTGGCCCTGAGTATATTCTAGCTGGCCTTGGCCGGCGAAAGGCACTTAAAGCATCACAGGCGTTGCGATAGTATGCTCAGGCCGCTCAGGGAGGAGGTCCAGCGACTCGAGACTCAGGACTATGCGATGCTCGGTTCCGTTGTGATAATCCTGGCCCTCGCATGGCACCAGTTCCTCACAGAGATGCCTTTAACGAACGTGACCGAGGAGAGCCAGACGGTCTTTATAATCTCCGGGCTGTTCGACCTTGTGCTCCTGCTGTTCATTCTCAATCTGCTCTTCCACCTCCACCGCATTGAGCGCCGGCTCGAGGGAGAGGTCGAGGCCGTGGAGGCCGAGGTCAAGGACATCGAGGACGAGGTCGAGGCTGTTGAGGATGAGGTCCATGAGGTTGAGGCCGAGGTCAAGGCCGTCGAGCATGAGGTAGAGAC
>PVBE011503201.1_pt1 | contig 11444 bp, 9 predicted proteins | sample 1631181 | NCBI WGS metagenome assembly PVBE01 (sample SAMN08397723, study PRJNA350692) | Marine metagenome, whole genome shotgun sequencing project. | isolation source: water | place: Pacific Ocean | collected 2012-04 | reverse complement strand
ACTCGCCGCCGATGAGGTGAACGTATTGGAGGTTCAGTAGCGCGACCAAGCCGGTAACCGTCGTTGGCCCGAAGGTTTCGAACGCCCAGCTGTTTGTGGGTTTGAGATCGAGATACCAATCAAGAACCCGTGCTACGCCATTCAGCCTCTCCAACACAGCCTCGAGGGTGGCGAGGTCGCTCTTGTCGCCAGTCGCGGCCATGTAGTCGATGAGTCCTAGCGCCGACATCGCGATTTCGTTGACGTCGTCTTTCAGCAGATCGACGTCGGTGAGCGTCTCCACAGCATGCGCGCGGGCCCGCTCGGCGCGGGCGAGCCAAGCAACGTCCTCTTTGGCTGCGCCTTCCCATGTGTAGAAGGCGAAGCCGTAGAACGCCGCATCGCCCCAGTCCTCGACCCAGTCGCCGTTGTTCATCGTGAACGATTCGGCGTCTGCGGAGAGCTTTTCGTAGAGGGCTTGGTGACGGAACGTGTCGCCTTCTGGCTCAGCGGCGGCTTTCTCCGAATCGCAAGCCATCGCGAAGAACAACGAAAGCAGCAAACCGATCAGTGCTCGACTGGACACGGGCGGACGGTATCACGAGGGCGTCGCCGCATAAATCGGCTTCGGGAGGTACCCAGCCGGTCAAGTTCCGCCGTGAGGTTCTCGCAGAGACTACCTGCGTCGATGCGTGACGATACCGCTGCTTAGGTCGTAAGGCGACAGCTTCACCGTCACGCGGTCTCCTGGCAGAACTCGTATGTTCTGTTCGCGAAGGCTCTCGGACAAGGCCGCGATAATCACCATCCTGTTGACCAAGGAGATCTCGACGTGCCCGTTGGGAAATACTTCTCTCACCCACCCATCGATGTTTATCGAAACCGGCACGTCTTTGGAGGCGGTGTCGTCGGAGGCGCTATCTTCGGACCCGTCGTCGATGAAGAGGTTGACGTCGCGAAAGCTGGTGGGGATTGATGAGTCCGCCTTGTCCGCGAAACCGGCAAGCGCGCCCGAGGGCTCGGTTGACCCGGTGACTCTTGCCTTGAAGGTGAGCGTCGCCGCGTCCGCGTCGTAGCCCACGAGACGGGTGAGTGTGATGAGGAGTAGGTCTTCCTCTTCATCTTCCCCATCGTTAGAGATCACCGCGTCGGGCGCACCGCCCGCTTCGCTACCGAAACGAGCATCCCATTCGCCAATATGCTCGGCGACCGTTTCCGTTTCCGTTTTCGTTTCACTAGGCAGCAGTGGCGCGTCCGTGAACGCCAATACCTGATTCGCCGCCTCGACGCCTGACAGTTCCAAGCTCCACACCCACTCCGAGTTGCGGGTGCCCGGATCGTCGAGAGTGAACGTGCCGCTCGTGCCCTGGACAAGATAGAGCCGCGACGGATCGCCTGGGTCGTTACCGCCATCGTCTGAACTACACGCGGAAGCGATTAGCCCGACGCACAAACCCAAGGCCGAGATCTTGAACATGGCATCTTCCCCCTGGTTATTCAGATTAGCATCGCGCGCGGGGACGACCACGATGCCGTCGTCCGAGTAGTTCTCGAACGTCGCCGTACTGTCCGTCGGGAAAGGTGACGGGCACTTCGGAAAGCGTCACGGCTCTTGGTGCAAACGTCGGACTCGCAGGAACCGGGCAGACGTGGGCGTCGCTTCGGGCATCGCTCTGGGCATCGCTCTCACTGGAGCAACCCAACGCTACGAGCAGACCCAGCGCTACGAGCAGACCCAGCGCGACTATTTGCCTCATGGTTTCGGCGGCACCCTAGCCGTCTCGCGTACTCGCCGAGCTTTCGCTCTCACTGCCCCTTTGACGTTGGTCGCTACTTTGCCGCGCCGCCCGGTACGCGTCGTCGATAGAGGTACCAACTGCCCTCTCTAGCTACGAATTCGATTTCTGGGTCGGCCGAGAGTACCACCGCCGGATCGCCGCGCTTGTTCCGGATCAAGAACGTGTCGAACCACGGCCCATGCGTGAGCACCCGAAAGTGCTGCGGCTCCCATTCCCAATCGAGGGGCACTGGCGGCGGGACCGCGGCGGAGTTCTCGCGGTAACGCACCGGATAGAAACCAAGCGACGCAAAATGAAAGCTGAGCGCGCCGCCCTTCTGTGTTTGGATCCACGCCGGCAAGTGGACAATAGGGGAACTCCGCTTCTCAACGTCAGAGTGGTCGTACACGAGGTAAAGCAGTCGCGGCTTTTGAGGGATCTGCTGCGCGATGGCTCGAAAGTCCTCCGTCGCTTCCTCGAACCTCTGCCACTGCCCACTCACAAAGAGCGACATCCAGCCACAAACCACCAGGATCGAAGCGACCATCGGCCAACGGAGCCAACGCTCGCGAGGCAGGTCGGGAAGGGCGGCTAGGACGAAGAAGAGCGCCGCCGTCGCCTGCCGCGGAAAGACGTACCACCAATCCCCGTACCGCATCGGAAACGCGAGATATCCGACGAGACATCCGCCCGCCAGCGAAAGCGCGAGCAAGGTGGTGCCAACGCTCCAAGCCAGATCGTGTCCGCTTCGGTACGCCCACCGCCGCTGCCCAAAAAAGAGAATGATGCTCGTCGTCGCAAGCACCACCAGCACGCCAAGCATCGCGTGCACGTGCGCGGCTTCCTGCACGCCCGTCTCGCCCAAGTAGGACGAAAAGGGCGTTCCCCAAAAGTCGTCGAGCCGGCCGAAATCGATCGCGAACTCGGCGCTGCTCCGCTGCGCGTCGGGCCGCGCAGCAAACCACGCGATAAAGAGCGCAACCACCGGCAACATGGGCAGCAGCAGAGGGCGGAACCGTCGCGTCGCTGGATAGAGCAGCAGCCCAGCCAAGCCCACGCCCAGAACGGCGAAGGGCACGTGAGACACGTGCGCCACGAGAACGCCTAGAAGACTCGCGGCGAGCCCAATGCGCCGACCCCGCGTCGGCCGGTCGACAACCAGAAGCGCAAGCCCGATCGCCATGGCCGTGAGTCCCATCCCGCCGAGATAGAACACAAACCCGAATTGGCTCAGTCGCCCCCAAATCAAACCCAGCGCGAGCAAGGCCCAAAGTGGGCTCTTCTTCATCCCACGAAAGAGCACAGCCAGCCCGATCGGCAGTAGCGCGAGCATGGCCATGCCCAGGAGTTTTGCGGCCCACGCCACCGGGACCACGAAACTGAGCGCTGCGCCGATGGCGTACAACAACAACGCAGGCGAAGAAGGCTGGACGACGAATTGGTCCCGGAAGCCGTAGCTATCGTCGAAGTAGTGGCGAAGGATGGCGATCTGCGACGCGTGAGCGGGCGCGTCCGATTGCGCCGCGTAGGTGACCCCAAGGTAGGGCAGCGCGACGATCACCGCCGCAACAGCGAGCACCAACGCGGTCGCGAGGGACAGGCCGAGCCCTTTTTCTCTCCCTGAATTCGCCGTCGGCATCGCGTCTGGGGTCCTGAATATCACGGTATTCCACCGCCCCGCACCTTCACGGGGCCTGCCGTGGCCGGCCGCGCGACGAAGTCCGCTCCGCGTTGTGGCGTCACCGCCGCCTTCCTGCTAGAGCGGCACGCTCTATGGGCTTCTCATGCGGCATCGTGGGCCTGCCAAACGTTGGCAAGAGCACCCTTTTCAACTCCCTCTCCACCGCCAAGGCCGAGGCGCAGAACTTCCCCTTCTGCACCATCGAGCCAAACGTCGGCGTTGTGCCTGTTCCCGACGACCGCCTCGACTCCTTGTCGAAGGTGTACCCGTCCGAGAAGGTCCTCCCCACCACGATTCAATTCGTTGATATCGCCGGCTTGGTCCGCGGCGCCTCAAAAGGAGAAGGGCTGGGCAACCAATTCCTCGGTCATATCCGCGAGGTGGACGCGGTCGCTCATGTTGTCCGCTGTTTTGAGGACGAGAACATCACCCACGTCGAAGGCAAGATCGATCCCATCGCCGACGTCGAGACGATCCACACGGAGCTTGCGCTCAAGGATCTGGATACGGTCAGCAAGCGCCTCGAACGGGCTCGCAAACAGAGCAAGGGTGGCGACGCCAAGGAGAAGGCCGCCGTCGTGCTTTGCGAGCGTCTGGTCACCGTCCTCGACGAGGGCAAACCCGCGCGGCTTGTTGAAGCGGAGAATGAGACCGAGGCGGTGATTCTCCGGGATCTCATGCTGCTCACCAGCAAGAAGGTCTTCTACGTCGCCAACGTCGAAGAGGCCGTGCTCGCCGACCTCGAGTCGTCGGTGCATCTGAAGGCACTCCGCGAATATGCCGAGGCCGAGGGCGCGCCGGTCATCCCCATTTGCGCCGCCCTCGAAGAGCAAATCTCCGAGCTGGATCCTGAGGATCGGCCGGAATTCCTCGAGAGTGCTGGCTTAAAAGAGCCAGGCCTCAACGGCGTCATCAACACCGGCTACGAGCTGCTCGGGCTCGATACGTACTTCACCGCGGGCCCCAAGGAAGCCCGTGCCTGGACGATCCAGCGCGGCGCCACCGCGCCTGAAGCCGCCGGCGTCATCCACACGGATTTTGAGCGCGGCTTCATCAAAGCCGAAGTCATCTGGTGGGAGGATCTCGTCGGCCTGGGCAGCGAAGTGAAGTGCCGCGAAGCCGGGAAGATGGGCATCGAAGGTCGCGACTACAAAGTGCGCGACGGCGACGTGATTCACTTCCGCTTCAACGTCTGAGGCGAATCCGCTCGTTTCCTGCTCGCCTAGCCGACTGGCACGGGCCCGCCGAACGCTCCGTAGAAGCGCGCGAGCCAAACGCCGAAGGTGATGACCGAGAACGCGATGCCCGCGATGGTGATCGTTCGGGGCGATACGCGCGCGAGGAATGGCAGAGCCGTACGACCTCGGATGTACCCTAGCGCGACCGCGAGTAAGAGGCCGATGAATACCGGGCTGATCAACCAGAAGAGCGGATGCAGCGCGAAGGCTTCCGCCAAGTCGCCCTGGGCAGCGGCAAGCGTCGCGCGCGTGAGTCCGCAGCCCGGGCAGGGGACACCCAGCGTCGCCGCGGTGGGGCAAGTCTGTATGCCGCTCAGGAACCACGCCGCCATCAGCCCGTAGGCCACCCCGATGATGCCCGTGCGGCGCAGCTTCGCGCCCGCCGAGAGATCTGGCGGCGTCGGAAGCAGCAGGGCTTGCTGGGCCGGCTGCCCTGGCTGCTGCCCCTGCGCTTGGGCGTCGGCGCCGGGGAAGTTGGGCGTGGTGGTCACGTCCTTCTTAAATGTCCCGTTTCGGGGCACTTCGCCAGGACCGAATCACGTTCAGGGTCCACGAAATAATAAGTTCGGAGTTTTGGCGGTCGGGGCGCCCTGCTGGCGAGGCGCGACAACGAGGCGTACTGCAGTACGCCGAGGCGGAGAAACGAAGCCAGCGGGGATGACTCGGCCAGACAAAAACCGAAGTTATTCTTGAGTGGGCCCTTACGGCGCGTTGTTACGCGCGGACTGCCAAATCTCGTTCAAGCTGGCCGCAAAGAGCGGGCCGGGCACGATCAGGAAGAGCAGGACGTTGGGTGCCGTGGCGTTGGCGATCCCGGCCATTTCCTTCGCTTCGCGCAGCTTCTCGGGGATCCCGATGGCTTTGATGAGGCTCAGCACGGGGACGAAAAACGGCCAGGGCGAGACGTCGTCTTGGGCGCGGAAGCGGTTGAGCTCGCCGAGCATCCGGAAGAACTGAATGATTCCCGGGACGACCAAGATCATCCAAAGGATGCTCAGCGCCGGGGTTCGAGTCGTGCCGATGACGCGATGAACGTCCACTTCCGGCGCTGCCGCTGCTGGCTTCGCCCAGGCGGGCGTTGCCTTGACGGGTTCCATCGACGAGGGATCGATTTGCGGCATCGCGACGGTGGCGTCTACGCCACCTGCCTGCTCTGCGCCGACCGGCATCATGCCGACCATCGTGCCCTTGAACGCTGGGTTCGACTTCTCGGGCGCAGCCGCCGGCTCGTTGGAGGCGCCAAACGCTACGGTGCGCTTGAAGTTGGGCGTCGCTGCAGGCTCCGGGGTCACGTCCGCGGCCTCCGTCTTGGCCTCTGTCTTGGCCGCCGTGTCCGGCTCGCCAAACGGCGAGGTGCCGATCATCGTGGCCTTCATATCGACCGCCTGCGTGGCGTCTTCGCTTGGCGTGTCCAAGCCGAAACCGATGGCGGCCATGCCAACGACGGTCTTCTTGGGGGTTGGCTTCCTTGCGCCGGCCGCAGCCGCAGCCGCAGCGGCGGTTACGGCCGCGCTGGTCTCGTCTCCGAACGGAGAGACGCCGACCATGGTCTTCTTCAGGTTTGGCTTCGCGGCGTCTCCAGCCGCCTTCGGGGGCGTCGGGCTCGGAGCGGCGCCAATGCCCATGGCTGCGACGCCCATCATCGTCTTCTTGGGGACGTGCTTCTTGGGAGCTGCCTCTGCAGCGGATTTGGGCACCGGTTTGGGCGTCGCCTTGGGTGCGGCGTCGCCAAATGGCGAGACGCCGATCATCGTTTGCTTGAGGTTCGGGCTTCTTCCCTTGGGTGCAGGGCCCGACTCGAGCGGTTTACGCCCCGTCTCGCCCGTCTCAGCTGGGGCTGCCGTCGGCGCGGGCGCGGCGTCGAGGCCCATGGCTGCGACGCCCATCACCGTCTTCTTGGGGATGTGCTTCTTCGCGGGAGTCGGCTTGGGACTGACCGCGACCGGACCGCCTCCGCCCGCCTGGGCAAAGGGTGAGACCCCAACCATGGTCTTATTCATCCCTGGTTTGCCCGGCGTGCCGATCTTATTGGGCGTCGGGCCGGCAGGCGCGCCAGCAGATTTTGCCGTAGCGCCCACGGCGGCTACACCCACCATGGTTTTTTTCATCGTGGGTGCATTTGGCGTGGGCGCGGCTGGGCCAGCCGACGCAACGGTCGCGGGCTTAGGTGCCGCCGCCACCAGATCCTTAGCGGCGCCGACGGCGCCAGCGAGGCCCTCCGGCGCGGAACTCATCATCATCGTTCCTTTGAACTTCGACGGGCGATCGGCCTTCTGGAGAGCCTCCCCGCACTTGGAGCAGTCTGTCGCTATCGCCTCGTTCTGGGCGCCGCACTTTGCGCAATACACTCTAAAAAAACCTCCAAACCGGGCCCTCGCCCTTTAGGCCCACTCAACAATAACTTCTGTTTTTGTTTAGCCGATCCATCCCAGCCGGCTTCGTTGCTCCGCCTCGCCGTACTGCAGTACGCCTCGTTGTCGCGCCTCGCCAGTTGGGCGCCTCGACCGCCAAAACTCCGAAGTTATTGTTTCGTGGCCCCTTAGGGACGCGATGCCGCCGCAGTCTGGCGGCGTGGCGACCAAAAAGCTAGCCCGGATTGCGCCCTTCGGCCTCCTGGGCGGGTGCACCGCTTGTTCGACACCTTTGGCCCCTCGCTGAGGCTCGTTCCGGGCGCTCGCGCAGGTCCTGCGGGGCTTCCCTGAGCCCGGGCTGAGCCCTCTCTGGACTGGCACCAACGCCGCCCTTGACACCTCGGTTCGCAGATCACTACGGTTCGCTCGCCCGAGGGCCTAGCCGGTCCTGCAAGGTGCCCATTTCTCGGGCATTTTCATCACGTCGGGCATGACTTTCGAGGACAGTCACCATGGCATTTGCCCTCAGCCAGGACCGCGAGAAAGACTTCGCGGAGATCCTAGCGCGCTACCCAAACAAGATGGCGGCCTGCATCCCCGTCCTGCACCTGTGCCAGGACGCCAACGACAACTGGGTTTCCCCCGAGGTTGTCGAGTTCGTCTCGTCGCGGCTCGACCTCAGTCCGGCCCACGTTGAAGGCGTCGTGAGTTTCTACAGCCTCTTCAATCAGGCCCCGCCGGGAAAGCACCAGGTCTGGGTTTGCCGCACGCTTTCCTGTGCCCTGCGGGGCAGCGAGTCTGTGCTCAAGCATTGCCAGGAGCGACTCGGCATCAAGCCGGGGGAGACCACAAGCGACGGCAAGATCACTCTGCGGACCGCTGAGTGTCTAGCGGCCTGCGGTCAGGGGCCGATGATGCAGGTCGACAAGGATTATTTCGAGAATCTCACCATCGACCAGGTCGACAAGATCCTCGACCGTCTGCGGTACGAAGGCTGACGGCCGGAGAATACGACCGAGAGCGTGACGGAGAACGGGCCGAAAGACGTGACAGAGGACACCTGAACCGATGCTCAAGCGTACCGACTACCTGACCAAGAATTACGGCAAGCCCGAAGGCTGGAGCCTGCGAACGTACGAGAGCAGTGGCGGATATCGTTCGGCGCGCAAGGTCCTGGGCATGACCCGCGAGGCCGTCGTCGACGAGATGAAGAAGGCGCACGTCCGCGGTCGCGGCGGTGCGGGGTTCGACGCCGGGATGAAGTGGAGCTTCATGCCGCCGCCAGGAGAGAAGCCTCACTACCTCGTGGTCAACGCCGACGAAGGCGAGCCCGGTACCTTCAAGGACCGGACGATCATGGAGCAGAACCCTCACGCGCTTATCGAGGGTTGCATCATCGGATGCATGGGGATCGGCGCTCACGCGGCCTACATCTACGTGCGCGATGAGCTGCACCTCGCCAAAGCACGCCTCTGGGAAGCCATCGGAGAGGCCAAGAAGAAGGGCTACCTCGGCAAGCGTCCCTTCGGCCGCGACTACGAAGTCGAGGTCTACGTACACTCGGGCGCCGGCGCCTACATCTGCGGCGAAGAGACAGCCCTGCTCAACTCCCTCGAGGGGCGCCGCGGCGAGCCTCGGATTAAGCCTCCCTTTCCCGCCCAGTACGGCGCGTTCGGCATGCCCTCGACGGTCAACAACGTCGAAACCATCGCTATCGCGCCCACCATCTTCGAAATGGGCGGCGACGCATTCAGTCAGTTGAGCGAACTGCATAACTTCAACGACGGCGGCTCGCGGCTCTTCGGCGTCAGCGGTCACGTGAAGACTCCGGGCATCTTCGAATGCGCCGTCGGACTCACCCTCCGCGAGCTCATCTACGACCTCGGCGGCGGCATTCTCGGCGACCGACCGATGCTGGGCGTCATTCCCGGCGGGTCGTCCACGCCGATCATGTTCGAGAGTGAGACGCTGAACGTACCGGGGGATCCGCGCTTCGAGCCCTACAACGGTCTTAGCGTCCTCGATCTTCCGATGGGCGTAGACCTGCTGCGCAGCGCGGGCACCATGCTCGGCACCTGCTGCGCCATCGTCCTCAGCGACGCCGCCGACCCCGTCCTCGCGTATCACAACCTGATGCGCTTCTATCGCCACGAGTCGTGCGGTCAGTGCACGCCGTGCCGCGAGGGGTGCGGATGGATCGAACGCATCCTCGACAAGGTCATCGACGGCACCGCTTCAATTGAGGAGCTCGGCCAACTCGCCGAGATCCCCTCGAGCATGAGTGGCAATACGATCTGCGCGTTCGGCGATGGCGCGGCGATGCCGGCCATGGCCTTCGTCCGGAAGTTCCGGAAGGAGATCGAGGACTACATCCTCAACGGCGGTAAATCGCAGACTGGGACGCTGGAGTTATGATCGGCAGCCTCTTCTTTGCATTCTGTGCGCTGACCTCGCTGGTCGGCGCGCTCATCACGATCCTCGCTCGAGGCCCGATTCGCGGGGCTGTGGGGTTGCTGATGACGATCGTTGGGATCGCCGGCCTCTTCCTGAAGCTCGATGCCCAATTCATGGCCGCGATTCAGCTCATCGTCTACGCGGGCGCAGTCGTCATCCTCTTCATCTTCGTCATCATGTTGCTCGGCGCCAACGCGACGGGCACGCCGATAACTGAGGGCAGAGCAAAGTTCGCCCGCGCAGCCGGCGGCATCCTGATGGGACTCTGCGCGCTCGGCGCACTCTTCCTCGTATCGGCGGCGTCGGGCGACGGGACAGCGTTCCCCGCGGTGCCTTCTGAGTACGGGTCGTCGCAGGCCGTGGCCACGCGGCTCTTCTCGGAAACCATCATACCCTTCGAACTCACGTCGGCGCTGCTCATCGTAGCCATCGTCGGCGCCATCGCCGTGGCGAAGGGCAAGCAGGCGGGGCGGGTGGCAACGCCTTCCGCGCGTGGGGTTGGCAAGTTCTTTCACGGACCCATCGCAAAGCGCGACGACACGGGGCGGCCGCCAGCGGCGCCCCCCAGCGGCACAACGGAGGGCGCATGAACTTCGGCGACTTCGCAGAACACTACGTCATCCTATCCGGGTTGCTTTTCACGATCGGCGCGATCGGATTTTTGGTGCGGCGCAACTTCATCGTTCAGCTCATGGCCATCGAGATCATGCTGAACTCAGTGAACCTCGCGTTCGTCGCCTTCAATCGGATGTATCCCGACTCGATGACGGGTCAGGTCTTTACCTTCTTCATCATCGCCGTGGCTGCGGCCGAAGCTGCGGTCGGGCTTGCTATCGTGCTGTCGTATTACCGACTGCGCCAAACCGTTGACAGCGACGCTGGGGACACCCTGAAGCACTGAGCGCAATATGGACACTCTGCTTCGCATCTTTCCGCAGGATAATTTCAGCCTGATCGCGTTGATCTTGGTGTGCCCGCTTCTGGGCGCATTCATCAACGGCGCGTTCGGGAAGCGTCTTGGCAAACAAATGGTCACGCAAATCGCCCTTCTGGCGATCGGCGTGTCGTTCCTTGCCAGCGTCGCGAGCTTCTTCGCCGTGTCGAACATCGAACACGTCGAAGGCGCGGCTGCTCGGGTTCACTGGGACGTTTGGCATTGGCTGACGATCCAGTTCAGCAATCCCGCGCTAGCGACCGGGGAGCGCACCATCCCCATCGAGGTTGCGTTCTCCATGGACGCGCTGAACTCGATTATGGCGCTGGTCGTTACCGGCGTCGGCTTCCTCATCCACCTGTACTCGACGAGTTACATGGGGGAGGACAAGAGCTACTCGCGCTTCTTCGCCTATCTGAATCTCTTCATCTTCTCGATGTTGGTCCTCATTCTCGGGGATAACTTGCCGGTTCTTTTCGTCGGCTGGGAGGGCGTGGGTCTCTGCAGCTACCTCCTTATCGGGTTCTGGTTCGAGGAAGAGGCGAACGCGGTGGCGGGCAAGAAGGCGTTCATCGCGAACCGCATCGGCGACTTCGGTCTGCTCGTCGCGATGGCGATGCTGGCCTACTTCGCAGGTGCCCTCGACTGGGCCGGCATTGACGCGGCCGCGCCGGGGCTCGCCCAGGAGGTCGCCCTCTGGCCCATTGGCGCCGATGTGGCGGCCGGCGAGGGCACGTGGGTTGTGCACGCTTCGACCCTGATCGGGCTGGCGCTCTTCTTGGGCGCCGCGGGCAAGAGCGCGCAGATCCCGCTCTACGTTTGGCTGCCTGACGCCATGGCCGGCCCGACGCCGGTCAGCGCGCTCATCCACGCCGCGACGATGGTGACGGCGGGCGTGTACTTGATCTGCCGGATGTCGTCGGTCTTCGTGATGGCGCCGGCCGCGATGATCGTTGTTGCGACGGTGGGTGCGGCGACGGCAGTTCTCGCTGCGACGATTGCTGTCGTTCAGAACGACATCAAGAAGGT
>PVBE012590912.1_pt1 | contig 11445 bp, 8 predicted proteins | sample 1631181 | NCBI WGS metagenome assembly PVBE01 (sample SAMN08397723, study PRJNA350692) | Marine metagenome, whole genome shotgun sequencing project. | isolation source: water | place: Pacific Ocean | collected 2012-04 | reverse complement strand
GCGATGCGCATCGGCACCAACCACGGCTCGCTCTCGGCGCGCACCCTCTCCTTCTACGGCGACACGCCGCGCGGGATGGTGGAGTCGGCGATCGAGTTCGCCGACATCTGCCGCGCCAACGACTACCACAACTTCGTCTTCTCGATGAAGGCGTCGAACCCGTTGGTGATGGTGCAGGCGTACCGCCTCCTCGCCGCCGAGCAGTACCGCCTCGGCTGGGACTACCCGCTCCACCTCGGCGTGACCGAGGCGGGCGAGGGCGAGGACGGTCGTATGAAGTCGGCCATCGGCATCGGCACGTTGCTCGCCGACGGTCTGGGCGACACGATCCGCGTCTCGCTCACCGAGGATTCACCAAACGAGATCGCCGTCTGCAACGACCTGCTCGCACAGATTCCCGAGTTGACCGATCCGGACGCCGAGATACCAGACGTGCCGTTGGCCTACGATCCGTTCGATTACGCACGCCGTGCAACACCGGAGATCGAGTTGGCCGACGGCGTGAAGTGCGGCGGTGAACAAACCATCCGCATTGCCGTGACGCAAGCGGCCTGGGACAAGCTCGCGCCGCGCATCCAGCCGGGAGATGACGTGAAGCCGGAAGCGGTTTACGAGAAACTCAACGTGATGGAAGTCGATCCGCGCGAGGCGTTTTCCATCAACTGCGACACACAACTTGTCACGGTGAAAGACGACATCGACCTGCCCACCATCACCGCGTTCCGCCTACTGGCCGGTCGGATCAAGGCACTTGGCCGCACGAATCCCATTTTGCTGAAGGAGTGCCTCAGCTTCAGCAACACGCCACTCGAGCCAAACATCGCCCTGCTCCGCGCCGCCGTCGTGATCGGCTCGCTGCTGTGCGACGGCATTGGGGACGCCATTTTGATTCGCGGGGAAACCGGCGCCGGCAAGTCGCTGTGCCTCGCCTACAATATTTTGCAGGCCGCCGGTTGTCGCTCCTTCAAGACCGACTACGTCGCCTGCCCGAGCTGCGGCCGCACGCTGTTTGACCTGCAGGAAGTCACCGCCCACATCAAGGCCCGCACCGAGCATCTCAAGGGCGTGAAGATCGCCATCATGGGTTGCATCGTCAACGGCCCCGGCGAGATGGCTGACTCCGATTTCGGCTACATCGGCGGTGCGCCAAACAAGGTCAACCTCTATGTCGGTCGCGAGCCGGTTCGTTTCAATATTCCCGAGGCCGAGGCAGTGGAGAGCCTTGTCGATCTCATTCGCAAGCACGGCAAATGGGTCGAGCCAAGCGATACCACCGCCTGATGACGAGCCACACTGCCAAGCTGACGCCCGAACAGGCGGAGACATTGCGCGGGATCTTGACCAAGCGTGACTTCGACGCCTCGGACGTGCCGCATGCTGTTTACAGCTTCAAGCGTCTCGGCCTCTCTGTCACCTGGTACGAAAGCGGCAAGCTGCTTGCGCAGGGGAAGGGCACGCGCGAGTTTGTCGAGTTCACCCTTGAGCCGGAGGTCCTTGGTCAAGCGATACTCGGCTATGAGCTTGAGACGCAACCGGAGCAACTCGAGCCCCGACTCGGCGTCGATGAGAGCGGCAAGGGCGATTTTTTCGGGCCGTTGGTTGTCGGCGGAGTCTACGTGAACGAGCCGGTCGCCCGCGCACTGCACGAGATGGGCGTGAAGGATTCCAAGGCCATCTCCAGCGACAAAAAAATCGCCAGCTTGGCCAAGGGCATTCGCGAAACCCCCGGCTGCATCCACTCCGTTGTACCAATCGGCAACGCCACGTATAATCGGCTTCACCAAAAAATGCGCAATGTGAACAAGATTCTCGCGTGGGGCCACGCACGGGTCATTGAGAATCTGCTGGGTCAGCGGCATCGCATGGAGCCGCCGCCGTTGCGGGCAGTCAGCGACCAGTTCGCCCGCAACAAAGCCACCGTCAAGAGCGCGCTGATGGAGGAAGGCCGCCAACTCGAGTTGGTGCAAATGCACAAGGCCGAGTCCGATATTGCGGTGGCTGCCGCCTCGATTCTGGCAAGGTCAGCGTTCGTCGAGCGCCTCGCCGCGCTTGGCCGGGAGTTTGGCCTTGAGTTGCCCAAGGGTGCCTCGTCAAGGGTGGATGCCGCCGGAGTGGAGTTCCTGAAAAAACACGGAATGAACAAACTTGGCCAAGCCGCCAAGCTTCACTTCCGGACCACGCAAAAAGTTCAGGCGCAGCTCGACCCACTGAATGGGTAAGGAAAGAGCAACGCTTTCCCAAGAGCCCTATCGCCTGCCCAAGCCGAGGGTTTGGAGGGCGGCGTAGTAGATGTTGGCAAACTCGTTGGGGGCGGAGAAGATGGTCGGCGTGCCGTATTGTTCGGTCATTACCCGCGTTCGGCCAAGCGGGCCTTTGTTGCCGAACTCCAGCTGGAACCGCCTTGGGCCGTCGGCGGTGTCCACCTCGACGGTGAGTTGATTTGCGCCAAGTTTGATGCCGGTGGCTTGCATCGCCGTCTTGCCCTCGGCCACCCACCCGACGGCGGACAGCACTCCCATCCGGTAGACGGTCTCCTCCAGCATCGCGGACTGAATCTGGTCGAGCGGCTTGTTGTCGGCCGTGCGCCACGTCGCGTTTGGCAGTCGGGCAAACCGGGTCGGCTTGTTCGCCAGCGTCATGGTGACGCCGGCGACCTGATTGGTGGAGAACGACCACAGCCGACGCTCCCGCAGCTTGAACGCCTCCTTGGGCAGCAGAATTGCCTGTTCGCGGGGCAGGCCGATGATTGCCTGTTCGTTGTTGGCGCGTGCGGCGGCACGTAACACGTCCACTGTGCCAAACGCAATCGTCTCCCTCCACGGATCGCCACCGGCTGAAGCGCCGCTGACTTCGAGGTTCAGCCATGGGTTGGCCAAGCCGTGCGTCTCGAAATCAGCCGTCGTGGCGTCATCCTTGATGAAGTCGATTACCTGTGCATTGCGTAAGTTGGTGAGCATGGCATTGACAAGCAGCGCGTCGGCGGGGAACTGGATCGGCTCAGTCACTTGCCAGGCACCGTTCGGTTTTTTGGCCACGGTATATTTCTTGATCGTGTCCACGGTGACCGATGTGATCTCGTCAAACGGCTTCCGGAATACCGCGTGCTCGCGGTACTGATCGTGAGGCAGTCGCAGTAACGCCATCAGTCCGTCGTCCTGAATTACCACTGTACCACGCTCGGAGTGTTTCACGAGCACGGCCGGCTTCTCACCGTTCGGTTTGCGGAGTTCCAACTCGACCACTATGTCGCCGCCTTTGGCCAAGCGAACGGTTGCGTCCGGCTCGCCTTCACCGGCCGCTGCGGTGACCTGCACGATGCGTGCAAGTTGCATCCGCTGGATCAGTTGGTGGATGATCATTTGATCAGCGGGAGAGTCGATAGGTTGCTTCATTCGCCAGGAGCCGTCGCTGCCCTTGGCCAACTCGACGGTGCGGCTTTGGCCCCAGAATCGCAGCTGGTCAAACTCGAGATCCTCCGGCACGAGCCGCAGGTCGCGCCAGTCGTTGGCGTTGCGCGGCACCCAGTTGGCCAAGTCGCTCGCGGCCAAAAGCGCGTCATGCGTGTCGGGCAGCCGTACGTAAGTTTGCCGGCCAAACAACGCCACCGAGCCGACTTCAAGTGACTGTTCTTTACCGCCACTCGTCCAGCTAACAAGCGCCTTGGCCGCGTCAAGGCCGAACGTTTTCTCGTTGCCTGTCTCGGTCCAGTTGGCCTTGTTAAAATGTTGGTTTACAGTGAGTTCGGTAATCCGCTTGGCCAAGCGTGCGATCCGTCCGGGGTGTGCCGGGTAATCAGGATCGGCGACCCGCCATTGGCCGTTTATTTTTTTCGCAGCAATCGTCGTGTCGCCACGGACGACGGTGAACGAGTCGATCGACTCGGCGACGAGCCCAGGGAACAATCGCTCTGCTTGGCCAAGCGCGTTGTCATCGCCCGATGAGAACAAGCTGTCCGCGACGCAGACGATCGCCAACACCGCAGCCAAGCCGCTCAGCCAAAAAAGTTCCCTTGGGTTCATGGTCGTTTCATCTGTCGCCGCCACCAAAGCAGCCCAAGGCCAAGCGTGCCGCCGGGCAGCACCACAAGCAGTAGCCAACTGATCGACGTCATTTCGGCGCGGGTGAGGCTAATGCGATACTCGGTGACCGTACGCGGCGCGATCGCGAGCAGGTGTTCGTGCTCGAGCAGCCAATTGACGGCGAGGCCTGCGAAGTTGCGGTTGGCCCCGGCCTCGATCGCGCTGTTGCCGAGGAACAGCGAGTCGCCGGCGACAACAATCCGCGCCGGCGGCTGGCCTTCGTTCGTGTGCAGCTTGGCAGCGATCAACGGAACTCTGCCCTCCCTCTCGACGATGCCCTTGTTGCCTCGTGTTTGGCCAACCGCTTGGCCGGCGTTGGAGGAGTGTGCGAGGATCTTCACCGGAGCCGGTTCGTCGCCCTCATCCGGCTGAGAAAAACCGACGGATCGGGGGAGGAGCATTTGCAGTCGGCTGCCCAAAATCGGTTTCGTGATCGGATGGCTGCCGAGGTCATCGACGAGCAGTAAACCGTCTTGGCCGGACTGTTCGTTTTTCGAGTCGGAAACCTGGTTGAGGCCGATTTCAAAATCGTAGTCGGCGAGAAATTTCTCAAGGCCGGTCGGGCGTTGCAGTGAGTAAAAATTGAACAGCGTTAACAGACTTCCCCCGATGTCGACGTACTCGCGCAGCTTGGCTAACTCGCCGCTGCTGTATGGTGTTCGCGGGCCGGCGACAACCAACATTCGGCAATCAGCTGGTATACGATTTGTGCCAGCGATTGAGATTTCCTGAAGCAGTAATCCTTTCTGTTGCAGAAGGTTGGCGAATTTCGAGTAGCCCCACTGGCCTCCGGTGTCGCTAGCCTTGTGTTCGCCGTGTCCGGTGACGAAGCCGATTTTGGTCTGCCGTCCCTCGGTCACTGCGACGATGGCGGACGTGAACAGTTTCTCGCCCGCGAAATGGGTGCGTCGCGCTGCACGCGTAGCCATGAACTCGGAAAAATCGAGGATCGAAAGCTCGCTTTCGTTGATCGCCTTGGCCGAGTTGTTGGAGGCGAAGATGACGCGGTTTTCGGGTGAGCTAAGCGGTAGCCGCAATTCCTGCTGAACCGCTTCAGCACGGCCGGGATCGCGACCGGGATCGATCATCTCAAGCTTCAGCCTTGGCGATGTACGCTCGTACTCGGCAAGCAGGTTTTTGACCGGCTCGAACAGGTCAGCCTGCCGGTCAAACAACACCACGGCACGAACGTTGTTCGACAGCGCGCCGAGTACATTTTTTGTGAGTGGCGACAAGCTGTGGTCGGCCGATTGAGTGAGGACGACCCTCGCAGGGTTGCGCAGTGCGAGTAGGTTGGCCAGCACCATGCACACCAACGCCACGGCCGCTGCAAGGATCACGCGCCGCGAGATCACGCGCCGAGTGGTTGGCGAAAAACTGGCGAGTGGTTGTTGGCTGTTCATTGTTTATTTCCAGCGGCGGCTTTCGATCACCTTGTGTGTGAGGTAGAGGAACAACGCCGTGAGGCTAGCGAAGAAGATCACCGCACCGAGATCGATCACGCCGCTCGAAAACGATTCCATATGGTTGGCCAGAGACACGTGCCGGGCGAGTTGCGAGAGCCAGTCCGACCGGTCGCCGGCGAAGTACGAGAAAAACCCGGTGAAGAACAGCGCCGCGCCCATCGCGAAACCGATCACCGCGGCGACGGCCTGGTTACGCGTGAGCGCCGAGGCGAAGCACCCCATCGACATGTAAGGGCAGCCGACGAGCAGAATGCCAAGCGCAGAGGTGAACATCGTGCCGAAGCCCAGCACTGCTGATTCGCCAACATAAAACCGCACGATGACCGAGCAAACCAGCAGCGGCAGCCAAAGGATCGCGTAAAAAACCAGTGCACCGGTGAACTTGGCCAGCACCACCTGCCAGTCACCGACCGGTGCGGTCATGAGGCTTTCGTATGTGCCGCTGGCTCGTTCCATCGCGAAACTGCGCATGGTGATCACCGGCGCGATGATCAGCAGGATCACCCAGAAAAAATAGGTGCCGTAGAAGACCTGCGTCACCGGCATCGGCGTTGCCTGGCCGTTGAGTCCGGAGAGCACAACCACGAAGCCGAGTCCGATCAAAAACAGCACGGCGGCGATGATGATGAAGCCGGTTGGCCCTTGGAAAAACGCTGACAACTCCCGGCGTACCAATGCGCAGAATACGCTCATTCGCTTGCCTCCTTTCCGTGTGTGAGGCTGACGAACAGATCCTCGAGCGATGGGGCTTGCCGCGACAATTCGCGCAGCGGCCAGCCGCGTTCGTTGGCGCTGGCAAAAATCTTTTCGCGTGCGTTGGCGTTTGCGGTGTCGGCGAACCGGCAGCGCACGTAGCCACCCGGTTGCTCCGCGCACTCCGTCTGGCCAAGTGCGAGTTGGGCGGTCCACTCTTTTGCGTTGGCCAATGTTGTTTGAACCTCTGCGACGACGGCCGCGTTGGTCTTGGCCATCAACTCTTCCAGAGCGCCGCTGGCGAGCAGGCGGCCCTCGTGCAGGATGACGACGCGGTCGCAGGTCATCTCGATCTCGGAGAGGATGTGCGACGAGATCAGCACCGTGTGGCCACCGGCCAACTCCCGGATCAGTTTGCGCACGGAGCGAATCTGATTGGGGTCGAGGCCGGCGGTTGGCTCATCGAGCACGATCAACTCCGGCTTGGCCAGGAGTGCGTCGGCCATGCCCACGCGTTGTCGGTAGCCGCGCGAGAGCTGGCCGATGAACCGGCCGGCGACGTCGGCGACCCCGCACTGCTCCATCACTCCGGCGATGCGCTTGGCATTCTCACCTTTGGCCAAGTGCTTGAGTTGGGCGCGAAATTTTAGGTAGTCGCTCACGCGCAGATCGGGTGGCAGCGGGTTGTTCTCCGGCATATAGCCGAGCCGCTCGCGGACGCGCATAGGATTTTCAAAAACACAGTCGCCGCCGATGCGCGCCGTGCCGGAGGTGGCCGCCATGAAGGTGGTGAGGATGCGCATGGTGGTGCTTTTGCCGGCGCCATTCGGCCCGAGAAAACCAACCACCTCGCCGTGCCTGACGGAGAACGACACGCCGTCGAGCGCCACGTGTTGCCCGTAGCGCTTGGTCAGATTTTGCACGTCGATCATTGGCGTTTCCATTTGCAAGCCGCCGCGAACCTAACGGCCACGGGCGGTCGAAAGCAATCCGCGCGTGTCGCGGGGAAACGGCTTGCTGCCCGCGAAGCCAAGCCACTACAGTCCTCGCATGGAGGCGCTTGTGTGGCTGATCGTAGTCCTTGCGGGATATTTGCCCGGCTCGCTGCCGGCCGGATTTCTCGCGGGCCGGCTGAAGGGCGTGGACATCCGCACGGTTGGCAGCGGCAACATAGGTGCGACCAACGCGTTTCGCATGCTGGGCAAGGGCATCGGAACAGTGGTTCTATTAATTGACGTGATGAAAGGGCTATTGCCGTGCCTGTTTTTCCCCTCGTTCGTTGCTGGTTTTTTTCCCGATGGCCAGGCGGCCAAGCCGGAGACACTGCGGTTGCTGATAGGCGTGTCGGCGATTTTCGGACACAACTATCCCTGCTGGCTTGGTTTCAAAGGTGGCAAAGGCATCGCCACGACGGCCGGTGTGGTCGGGGCGCTGGCGCCGGTGCCGTTCGGGATTTGTCTGGGCACGTGGAGCGTTTTTTTTGCGCTCAGCCGCTACGTTTCGATGGCATCGATCGCGGCGGCGCTGGCGCTGCCTGTCAGCGTTGCGGTGTTGCCCGGCGCGGGAGGCGAGCGCTTTGGATTGCTGTTCTGGATTTTTCTGCTGCTCGGCATCATGGCGATCTGGAAGCATCGGATGAACATTCATCGGCTCATGAACGGAACTGAGCATCGCGCGTGGGGCGGGCAAAAAACCTGCAATTGAACAGTGGCCTTCTCAAAAAACATCCGGGCGTTCACCTTCATCCGGCCTTCGGGCAGCTTCCCCCTGAGGGAGAAGGAATCAATAGTCCCTCGCTTGGTCAAGCGGGACGAGTTTGTCGCGGGAAATTGTAACGAATTGCAGTACGCTATTAATTCGACGGACTTACGAATGGAGGCAGTAAATTGAAAACAGCAGTGATCGGGGCGGGCGCCTGGGGCACGGCGTTGGCCAAGGTGGCGCACGCCAACGGCAGCGATGTTTGCCTCTGGGGACGCAACGCTGAGGCGCTGGCCGCGCTTGAGCGCGCGGGACGTAATGAACGTTACCTGCCGGGGATCGACCTGCCAAGCGGCCTGGCGACGGAGGTCGACTTGGCCAAGGCGGTGAACGGCGCGGGCTGTGTCGTGATGGCGGTTCCGTCGCGGGCGTTCCGCGAGGTCACAGCGCGCTTGGCCAAGTTCGACGGTGTGGCAGTAAGCGTGACCAAGGGCATCGAGTTCGAGACTGGCCTGACGATGGGCGGCGTCCTTGGCGAAACGATGCCGTTGGCCAAGGTGGCGGCGCTGTCCGGCCCGACCTTGGCGGAGGAGGTCTGCCGCGACATGCCCAGCGCGGCGGTGGCCGCGAGCGGGGCAACCGGGGCGGCGGAGACGGTGCAGCAGATTTTTCATCGGCCCACGTTTCGCGTTTACACGAGCGAAGATCTGATTGGCGTTGAGTTGGGCGGTGCGTTGAAAAACATCATAGCCATCGCGGCGGGAGCGTCGACAGGGCTGGGCTTCGGTGACAACTCGAAGGCGGCGCTGGTGACGCGCGCGATTGCGGAGATGCGTCGCTTGGGCATGGCGTGCGGCGCGCGCGCGGAGACGTTCGCCGGCTTGAGCGGCTTAGGCGACTTGACGGTGACGTGCTTCTCAAGCCTGAGCCGCAACTATCAATTCGGCCTGCGCATCGGGCGCGGCGAAAAGCCGGAGGCTATCCTCGCCGACTCGGTGTCGGTGGTGGAGGGCTACCCGACCGCGCGGTCGGCATGGAACCTCGCGCGCTCCCGCGACGTCAGCACGCCGATCATCGACGAGGTTTACGCCATGCTGCACGAGGGCAAAGACCTGCGCCAAGCCCTCCTCGACCTGACCACCCGCTCCTCCAAGGCGGAGGATTGAGTTAATGCCAGCATGCTCGTTTCTAGACGGCGGTTGGCCTGTTCACTTGACTTGGAGGAGAAACTTCAGTCAGCATAGCCGTCCTGCGGGTTGTTCATCCAATGATTTCCTCCACCAGCGCATATGCGATTCGAGCAGCGACCTTTTTAGCTCGGCAAAAAACGCCAATGTCAGCAAGTGACATAGCGCAGCAAGTGGATGTGCCGATCAGGTATCTGCAGCAAATACTTAGGGGCTTGGTCAAGGTTGGTATCCTTTCGAGTTCGCGAGGTGTGGGGGGAGGCTTTAGCTTGAAACAGCCAGCGGATGATGTTGCTCTTGGTCGCATCGTATCGCTATTTGATGATGTGGAGAACCGAACCACCTGTCCATTTGGGGATGAGGGAAATTGCGACCAAGCGTTCGGAGCATGCCCCATACACGAACATTGGTCGAAGGTCGTTGAACCTTACAAAAAAATGCTTAAAGAAACCACTTTAAGCGACTTGGCCAAGACATGCCCGTAGGATACATATTGTTACAGCAGGGTATCCGCCCCTAAATCAGTTGCCCGACTGAGAGGGGAAACTTCAAAACCGATATCTGATAATCCCGAAAATTTTCAGCGAAAATTACTTGACATCGGTCAAGGAAAGGTAAAAATCCACCTGCGCATAGACAAATCTATTTAAAGGTTAAGGTTTATCAAATGCTTTCCACCACCAGCGCGTACGCCGTTCGAGCAGCAACATGCATTGCCCAGAACGATAAACCTGTGTCGGCAAAGGAAATTGCCTTGGCAGCATCTGTGCCGTTCAAGTACCTGCAACAGATTTTGAAGAGTTTGGTCAAGGTGGGCATTCTGTCCAGTTTAAGGGGCGTGGGTGGGGGATTTAGTCTTAATCGATCAGCCCACAGAATCGAACTGGGTCAAATTGTTCGTGTATTTGATAATGTGGAGCAGCAAATTTCTTGTCCTTTTGGTGATGAGCACGAGTGTTTGGTGAAACCTACCTGCGCGATCCATGAGCATTGGATGGGATTTGTGAAGCCTTACATGAAACTATTGGATAAGACCACTTTGGCAGATTTGGCAGACACTTGCCCTAAAAAAGGCCTGCTTGAAGGATTCGAATCTGAAGGCGGAAGCTTCAAGAAAAGGATGATAGAAGTTTTTAACATTTTTTCGGACAAAAAAGTTGACACAAGTCAAAAGGACACACAAAATCCACCTGCGCATAGATAAGTACATAAAAATTTGCAGGAAATGTCACATTAGGTATTTGAGATGAGTACAATGATGGAATACTTGAGGGGTATTAGGGATTGGGCACGCCTGAAGCGTATCACAACGCTCATCTGCACAGTCGGGCGTTAACTTTGTAATCCATCATTGATAGGTAATATGATTTTATAAAATACGATAAATAGATCGGTAAGTAGATATATATTGGAGCAGGGGACATCGGTGTGAATCAGTTTTTATGAGTCAAACGTGTTAAACTATGAAGAAACAAATAGAAATTAAAACGGAGCAGTTTGGATTGCTGAAACAAGCGGAAGTGGCACCTGGTTGTCAGGTTCATTTCTGTGGAAGCCGAGAAACGCTTACCCGGCGTCGAATCGGAACGGGATCTTTGGGGTGGGCCATGAGTTGTCTTGCTTCCATTCCTATTGTGGTTTTGATCATGGGGTGTTCCCAGCAGTCGTCTCCTTCCCAGTCGGATTTACAGCAGAGAAACGTCGTCAAAAAGCTGGAGCGCATTGATGAAGTTTTGCAGGTGATCGCGGACAAAGGGTTGTCGCCCGCAGTGGAAACAGCCTCTGCACCAGCGGGATCGCAACCTGCATCCACTTCGATCAGCAATCAGCAGAGGGCAATTATAGAGCAACTTGGTCGCATCGAGGAGGTTTTGAATCAACCCATGGTGGCTCCGCCTGTTCCCGCAAAACCAACGGTTCAATCGGCGGACAACGAGGACAAAATCATCGATAGGCTTAACAGGGCCGAGGCGGCCATGCAGCAATTAGTGTTGGCGGATCGGCTCGAGCGGATTGATCAGGCCTTGAGGCAATCCTTGAATCCTCCCCAAGCCACCGCTCCAGCATTGCCTGGCCCCACGCCGGCGGCATCTGCCCCGGTGGTTGCTGCACAGCCTGCGACTACTCCTGCAGTCGCACCAGCTGTGGCATCACAGCCCAGCCCGGCTGCCCCGGTCGCTCCCGCAGTGGGCAGCAACGGCTATAAGGTTGTCCCGGTAGCCAATGGGGGAATCATTACTGGCAAGATTCAATTCAGCGGAAAGGCTCGTCCCCCGAAGACATTCAAGGTGGAGAAAACCCCGGAAGTGTGCGGCAAGG
>PVBE010462915.1_pt1 | contig 11445 bp, 6 predicted proteins | sample 1631181 | NCBI WGS metagenome assembly PVBE01 (sample SAMN08397723, study PRJNA350692) | Marine metagenome, whole genome shotgun sequencing project. | isolation source: water | place: Pacific Ocean | collected 2012-04 | reverse complement strand
TTTTCGATGGAGCGGGTGCGCGGCGAGTTCGATTACTTCAAGGCCAACGACGCGCGCATCCTGTTCAACGTCGACCCCACCTTCAACTACAGCCATGCTCGCGCCGAGGCCATCCTCGGGCTGGGGATCGAACTCGACATGCACGCCGCGCACTGGTTCGAGGTCTTCCCGACCCTGATCAACCAAGACCTCATCGACCTGATCGACAAGTCACACCTGTGCTTCATCGGCTGCGGCATCCAGACCTGTACGCCCGAGACCATGCGCAACATCCGCCGGGTGTGGAAGCCGGCGAAGGTCGCGCCGATGCTGGACAAGATCAAGTACAAGAAGAACGTGATCTTGTCCTACGAGATCATCATGGGCCTGCCCGGTGATGGCATCGATGAGTTCAAGCACACGATGTCGTGGACCTACGCCCGCGAGCCAGCCGACATCAAGTCCTTCAACCTGGCCATCCTGCCGCGCACCCCCTTGTCGAGCCAGATCGAGAAGTGGGACATCACGTACGATGAGAAGTTGGGCCACGAGATCCGTTCGACCCAGTTCATGACGCCACAAGACGTCGAGGTCGGACGCACGGTCAACGACTGGCACCGCATCCTGCAGAGCCAGTTCTTCCGGCTGATGCAGTTCATCGACCGCCCGGTCGGTGACATGATCGAGGACTGGGCCTACAGGGTCTACCACGCCGGCCACCACGAGCGCATCCCCGACGTGCTGAACCACCGCCTGAGCGCGGAGCTGGTCGAGCCGCTGGCCGAGCTGTGGCGGCAGTTCGTCAGTGAGCAGTGCGAGGCGCACGAGGCCGACGACGTCTCGGACCTGTTCAAGGAGATGCTGCGCTACCACCTCTACCGCCGCGGACGGACCTGGCCGGGCGCCTTCTTCGCGGACGTGCGAGACATCTACTTCAACGAGCCCTATCCCGAGCTGCACCGCTTCTACAAGGCGCGACGCGAGGACGTGATGGAACTCGAGCCCACCGACGGCAGCCAGGTGCCGAGGCTCGGTGGCGACCTCGACTGCCAGGTCTTCAGTCACGACATGCACGATCTGTTCCCGCGGCTCACACCTGCCCAGATGCTGGGCCTGCCGGCGCGCGCGACCGATTACGTGTTCTTCATGGCGCCTGACACCGGCACCGGTTGCGGCATCATCGTCGACGGTATCAGCCGGCGCTTCCTCGAGTTGATCGATGGTTCCACCGACTTGGACGGCATCGACAAGCGATTGGCCAGCGAACTCGGCGAGCCAGCCGCGGGAATCGCTGCTCGCCTGTTCACCTGCCTCGACGGCATCGGCGTGTTCACCGCGCCAGACTTCCTCAATGACCGCGAGAAAGGCAAGATCAGCTGGCAGAGCTGCTACCCCGAGGAGTTCCGGCAATACCACTAGCTTGGGCCAGGGGGCCTGCCCCCGGACGAATCTGTTGGTGAAGACCCTGGCGAGTGCCACTGGAATATGCGCCGCTCTGGTCGGCTTCCGTCTATGTTCGTCGGAGGTGGTGGGGAACAAGTCTGCACGAAATGTCGTGAGGACGGCAACGTGATCTCGTGAATCGAGCAGCCTCCATCGCTTCTCCTGACTGACGAGTTTCTCGTAACAGGTGAAGACAGGGGGGATTCACGGATCCATCGTGGCTGTGGCTTAGGGGTTGCGCTACGGACGTACGCCGCAGCGACTCTGTGCTCCCATCGCGAACCATGCGATCGCTGTTAAATCTCTCGGGCCGTAAACACCTCATATTATATTGGCAGTAACGCTCTCCCCAGGTTTTGGCATGATGGAGCGTCTCGAGACGGACTAGTTGCTCTGTCACTTCTCTTCCCAAATCTTCTCGAAGGCAAACCCATGAAACTCTCCACCTCAGGCCTGCCAGGCATCGCTGCCGTTGCTCTCGCATGCACCCTTCCATCCCAGAACAATCTGGTCGTCAACGGTGACTTTGAGACCACCACGATCGCCCCGTGGGTCGAGTCTGGCTACACGCTCGCCTCCCAGGTCTCCCAGCATAACTGCGCTGGCGCGGGTGCCAGCTACACCTTCAACTGTCTGCATGGCGGCAAGGCCGGGCAGACCCGCCGGCCAAACGGCTACTGGCCCGGCAACGCCATCGCACAGAAGATCCTGTTCGTGCAGACGCTCGAGTACCTGTTCACCGCCGACGTGCAGGTCCAGAATATCCAGAGTCCGGCGACCGGCAACGCCGATGCCGGACTCGTCGAGGTGTTTGTCGACGGCGTTTCGGTCGGCAAGCACGACTTCGGCCGCTACACCGGCAACACCGCGCCGCGGGCGCGGATGTGTTTCACGTTCAAGGCCGCGACTACCGGGCAGAAAGAGCTGAAGGTCGATTTCAGCCGCAAGTACTACTCCAGCTCCCGCACCCCACATGTGTTCATCGACAACATCCTGCTGACGGCATCCCCGATCCGGCCGATCGTCCACCCGCGCGGCGAACGAAAGATCAATGCCCCCGCCAACATCGACATCCATGGCACGGCGAACAACAGGTTTGGTCTGTTCATCGGCACCGGCAAGCTCACGAGCGGCGTGCAGATCGGCGGCTTCGGTGGCGCCTGGTGGCTCTCGGGTGCCATCCATCAGTTGTTTGTCAGCACCTTCAGCGGCGGCTCATACAACTTCAAGCCGGTGATTCCGAACGATCCTGGCCTGGTCGGATTTCTGGTCCACTGGCAGGCGGTTGAGGCGAGCACCGCGGTGAACATCGGCGAAGTGACGAGCTTCGCTTTCTACAAGTAGCGCAAATGACACACGGCCCCTCGGATCACCGATCCGATGAGTCCGTGCGAAACGCGACCGCCGGGAGCCCGGCGGAGTTCAGCCGGAGGAGGTGCCGGCAGTGGGCGGGGTGTGTACCGATCAGGAGGTGACGCCGGAAACGAGGCGGCTCCATCCGCTTCGACTTGGTGACCGGCACTCCGCGCGCGGGGGATGAGCCTCTGGTCTCGGCCTCCGTATCGGGAACGTCACCTGGATACTCCCTCGGCGCTCACGCGCTGCCGCCCAACTTCGACAGCATCTTCCTCTTTGCCTTCGACCAGCCCAACCGAGCGTTCTTTCTTCAGGATCTCCCCGGGGTTGGATTTCCTGTCGGCGTTGGAGACGTTGACGTTCGGCGCGATCCCGAGAGCGTTTACGGCCTTGCCGTTCAACACGACGAACTCGGCATACACGCCTTTCTTGACGAAGATCTGGTCGCTGTCACTCGCCGCATTGACGGTCGCGGTGATCGTCTTGTACTGGCCGGCGTTTCCCGACGCGTCCACCACGTGGATCTTCTGCGCCGGCAGGCTGCACACGAGCAGGAGACCGCCGACTCGGGACGAGATCCTCGGCACGCGCTTTGGCTTTGGCGGGAGAGTGAAGTCGGTGCGAGACGAGAGGTCGTGGAAACTCATGGGGTTGAGTGGGTCGGAATTGTCGGGAGTAGCCTGGCGAGCGCAGCGAGTGAGGGCTCGGGGGAGGTTGCCCCGAAGCTCGGTTGGTTTTACGAGCGCAATTGATTTTCTCAGTGTCGCCCGTGGAGCAATGCGGATTCATGTTGGGTTCCGATAGCCTCGGCTTGGAAAGCCCACCGCTGGAAGAGATGGACGTTCCAAGCTGCAATTTCGGCGACTCCCCCGGCAAGAACCCCGACATCGCCGCCAGTCACGGCCCATCGATGATGCCCGAGCCATGCCGACCATTTGATGGCAGCGAGGCAGGCGCGACGAATCACGGATCCGCTGAGTGAGGCGATTGTGACCCGGCGCGCCCTGGGATATTGTCTGCCGTGAGCCGCGTCCCCCAAGGCTGCTCACGCATGCATCGAATCCTGTTCCCGGTCGTAATCTCGCTCCTGGTGTGTCCCGCTGCCGGTCAGGCCGCGCCGGTCATCGCCGAGTTCATGGCGGACAACAACGCCACGATCACCGACCGCGACGGCGACGCGTCGGATTGGGTCGAGATCCACAACCCGACCAGTGCGTCGATCAACCTGACGGGGTGGTTCCTGACCGACGACAGTGCCAGCCTCAAGAAGTGGGCGTTCCCGAATCCTACGACGATAGTCGCGGGTGGATACCTCGTCGTGTTCGCTTCCGCCAAGGACCGTGCGGTCTCGCTTCAGGAGTTGCACACGAACTTCAAGTTGAAGAGTGGTGGCGAGTACATCGGCCTCGTCGATGCGGGTGGCAAGGTCGTCTCCGACCACGGCTTTCGGTATCCACCACAGTTCGCCGACGTCAGCTACGGGTTCGAGTTCAAGCCTGGTTTGACGACCAAGCGGGTCTACTTTCCAACGGCAACGCCCGGTCGCGCCAATGGCCTGGGTGGCGCCGTCGTCGGCGACGTCACGCACAGCCCCGTCTCCCTCAAGGCCAACACCGACTGCGTCGTTACGGCGGGGATCGTCAACCCGAACAACGCCACGGTCAGTAGCGTCGTACTGAAGTACCGGGTCCACTACGGGTCCGAAGCGACGACGGCGATGCGCGACGACGGCAAGGCACCGGATGTCACCGCCAACGATGGCCGGTGGACGGGCCTGATTCCACAGAGCCTCTTCAGCGCTGGTCAGATGGTTCGGTGGCGCGTCGAGTCCACGATCCAGGGTGGCCCGACGGCGGAATCGCCGCCTTACCTCTCGGCGTCGAATTCACCGCGGTACTACGGCACGAACGTCGAGGACCCGAGCGTCAACCACGACATCCCCGTCTTCTATTGGTGGACCGCGAACCCCGCCGCGGCGATCACCACGACTGGCACGCGCTGCTCCGTGGCGTTCCGCGGCGAGTTCTACGACAACGTGTTCGTCCGCAACCGGGGTGGGTCCTCGAAGTGGTACAAGAAGCAGTCGCTGAAGTTCGACTTCAACAAGGGCAACCACTTCCGCTTCGATCCCAACGTCGGGCGTGCCGAGGAGATCAACATCAACTCGACGTACGCGGACAAGGCGTTCCTTCGGCAGATCCTCGCCCACGAGACGTTCCGGGATGCCGGCGTCAAATACAGCTTCACGTTCCCTGTCCGGCAGGAACTCAACGGACAGTTCTACATGGTGTCGATCTTCATCGAGCAAGTCGACGAGGACTACCTCGACCGTCAGGATCTCGATCCCAATGGTGCCCTCTACAAGGTCTACAACACCTTCACGACCGCCTCGAAGAGTCGGAACGAGAAGAAGACGCGCCGCGGGGAGAACTGGAACGACCTCATCAACTTGATGGCGGGAGTCAACAACTCCAACACCGCCCTGAGGGAGACGTATCTCTGGGACAACATCGATATCCCGGCGTGCATCAACTACTGGGCGTGCATCGTGATCATGCACGACAACGATGTCGTCCATAAGAACTACTACATCTACCGTGACACGGAGGGCGACGAGGAGTGGCGGTTCTTGCCCTGGGATAAGGACCTGACCTTCGGACGCAACTACACGCGCAGTGGCGGTGTCCTGAACGATGTCATCTACTACAAATGGGACCCACAGAGCCATCCGTTGTTCGGCGATGCCAGCCACCTGAACTTCGATCGTTTCTACAACCGGCTGGTGCATGCGATGCACAGCGTGCCGCGGATCCGGGAGATGTACTTGCGTCGTCTGCGTACGCTGATGGATCAAATCCTGAATGAGGCGTCGACGCCCAAGGCGAATCGCTACTTCGAGAGGCGCATCGCCACGCTGAAACCGCAGATGACGGCGGCGGTGGCGCTCGACCAGAAAAAGTGGGGCGTGCCTGCATACGGGAACCGCACCCTCGACTTCGCGAAGTCTCTCGACATCCTGGCCAACACCTACCTCGCGGGGCGGCGAACCCACCTGTTCACGAAACACGGCGCGCCGGCGGGCATCATCCCCGCCAAGCAACCCAGCCTCGGGTTTGGGATGGGCTTTGGTCAGATCGAAGTCAATCCGGTGTCGAGGAACGTGAAAGAACAGTTCGTCGAGATCGTGAACTGCCACAAGCAAGCGATGGACATCTCGGGATGGTCGTTACGTGGTGCGGGGAGTGGGATCGAGTTCACGTTCGAGCCGGGCACCGTCCTCTCCAACGGTGGCTCCGTGTTCGTGGTTGCCGACCCCAAGGCGTTCCGCGCGCGGACGACGAGCCCCAAGGGCGGCGAGCGACGCCTTGTCGTCGGTCCGTTCGTGGGCACGCTGCAGACACATCTCGGTCTGGTGCTCTACGACGAGCGGGGCTTTCCGACGACGGCGACGGGTGAGTTTGGCTACAGCCTCTCATCGACCGGTAAGGGCGACGTCAAGTTGTCCGTGAGCGGGGCACGCCCGTCGAGCCACCTGTGGATCCTGTTCTCTCTCGACAACAGCGGTGTCCCGGGCTGTGGTCCGATCATCGGGCTCGGTGTCGACGTGCTTCCGCTGATCAACCTTCCTCTCGGAGCGGCGCCCGTGCACGTGCTGACCGATGCGAACGGAGGCTACGCGTTCTCGGCTCCGAACAACACGCTGCCGATCGGATCGGTCCTGACCAGTCGCGCGGCGTACGTGGACAGCAAGTCGCGAATCGTGGTCAGCGAAGTGCGACGCCAGAAGTTCTAGTGGGGTGTAGCCGATGGCGAATTCGCCGTGTTGATGCGCGCCCAGTCCTGGCCGTTCCATTCCCACGTGTCGGCGACATGGGTGCTGGTTTGTGCGTGTCTGTTGCTCACTACCTGGCGATCGTCGTCCGCAGCGCGTCGGACGTCGCGATCGGGGTCGGCCGCCGGATCGCCGGATCGTGCATCCAGGCCTGCCAGAAGATGGTCCGGCCGGCGATCACCGGGTTGTTCGGCACGTTGATCCCGAGCCTTCCGGTCGCGGGGATGGTGCCGACTACGACATCGAACGCGACCCACAGCCGGCAGCCGGTGGCCCCGATCAACCCCAGGTCGAGCGGCAGGGGGATGGAGCCCCAGAAGCGATCGCTGGCACCCGCGATGACGATCGCGGGCCGGGCCACGGCGGAGTTGACGCTCAGGTCGACTCTCCGCGCGACCCGGAACTCGCCGGTGAAGTCGAGGCGCAGATCGCGCCCCAAGGAGTCCGAGCATCCGCGACCGAACCGAACCACGTGCGGCACCAGCGCGATCTCGACCTGGACGCCGCCGCTGGTCACCGTCACCGGGACGTCCTGCGTGACGTAGCCCGGGTGCGCGAATCGCAGCGTGTGGCGACCGTTCGGCAGGAAGGCGTGGTAGCGTCCGAACAGCGGTTCACTGCGGTTCCGCTCGCCCTGGGTGAACGGGTTCTCGACGTAGCTGATGTTCGCCATGAGCGGTTTTCTCGAGACCGCGTCGATGACGTGACCCCACACTGGGATCGGCCGCTGCAGCATCCAGACCGTGCCGGGCCAGAGCCGCGTCGCTTCCGCGTCCGCACTGGCGCGCGTCGGTCGCTGCGTGTTGCTGATCTCGGTCAGGAACGCGTAGTTGCTGAAGTTGCCGAGTTGCCACTGGTAGTGCTCGCCGTTGGAACTCGGACCGCGGTTGCGCCCGCCATAGCTGGATGCCTGCGACAGCGCGATGGCTTCGCTCTGGAGATAGGCGCGCAGCTGGTGCAGGTTGCAGCGGTACCCGTGCAGCGTCTCCCGACCCGAGCTGTGGTAGTCGAGTACCTTGGTGAATCGCTGGTCCTCGGACCACGCGATCATCGTCTTGGTCTCCGGCTCCGACCCCGCACTCGGACCCTTGACGCCGGTGTTGCAAGCCGAACTCCACAGGAATGGGTAGTTGCGATTGAGATCGACGGTGCCTCCGGGGCGCCGATTGTGGCGTGAGGTGTGGTAGCCGTCGACGTTCCAAAGCGGTGCGATCCAGATCTCGTATCGGTCGACGAGAGCTGTGATCTCCGGGTCCTTGCCGTAGCCCTTCGTCAGGCGAGAGATCGCGTCGAGGGGGACGATCGGAGTGCCGTACTCGTTGCCGTGGTGTGCGGCGACCATGAGGAACGCGGGCTCGTCTTCCTCCTGCCCGACGTTGTCGCTGATCTTGACGGCGTAGATGCTGCGCCCCTGGTGCGTCTTGGGCGTGCTGTACTTGGCGGTCAGATTGACCAGTTGGCAGATTTTGGGGAAGGCCTTCGCCGCGGCGTCCATCTCGGTGACCATCTGGGTCACGCTCGGGAATCCTGTCGGCTGTGCCGGTGCCGCGGGTGCGAGAACGAGGGAGAGGGCGAATCCGAGAAAGATGACGAGGTGGCGCTGCATGGTATGATCCGTTCCGATGTAGCGGGCGAGGCGTAGCGAGAACAACTTTATTGGACCCACCATACCTCAGAGTCGTGGTCGCGTGTAACGACCCAGCAATCACTTCCGCGCGCGGCGTCTCTTTCTCCAGGCGTGTGACTGGCCCGGTGACGTTCTTGTCGCTGTTGGCGGCGTTGCCATCCTCGAGTCAGAACCCGGCCTTCAACACGATCCCGTTGCTCAGCGCCAACCCGAACGGGCCGGTGGCGGCATCGCGCACCGCACCCTGTGCGCCGACGACCGTGCCGAACATCGACGTCGTGATCGAGAACCCGGTCGTGATGATCAGCCCGAAGTTCGTTGTCGTGCCCGTGAGCGGAATGGTCGGCAGGCCCGGGTCGATGTAGAGATTGCAGCCGAACCCGACGCTGAGGCCCGCGTGGGGCACGCCGAGGAGGATGAGACCCGGGATGTTCTGCTGCACGTCGAACAGGATCAGTATCTCCTTCGTGCCGATCGTGGGATCCGAAGCGGTCAGGCGCGGCAACTTGCCGGACGCGATGCAACCCTTGCCGACTTCGGTCACGCTGGCACCCTGGTTCGGGAAGTAGATCCGGATGATCTTGCCGATGTTGGCGCGGACGAGTTCGGCGTGCTTCTCGTCGTACGTGTTCCAGATCAACGCGTGGTCCCGCTCGGTCCAGTACCCGGTGCTGCGTGGCACGTGACCCCACCACGAACGCGCGAAGCTCTGGAACGCCGCGTTATCGGACGGCACGAGGGACATGTACTTGCGCAGCACGGCGAGGACCGCGGGTGATGACGGTATCTTCGCCTGTTGGATACGCAGCCGCAGCGCGCCGCTGTTGTTTGGGTGGATGCCCCAGAAGTGGAAGAGCGGCGTCACGTCGACGCCGACGTGCTTCGTCATCCGGAACAGCAGGCTGTCGGTGTCCGTCTTGATCGAGACCTTGTTCTCGTAGTCTTCGTTGAACGATTTCCAGTAATCGCCGAGCACCTTCCAGCCGAACATCCGCGCGACCTCGACGAACTTCGCGTGGCCCTTGAGCTGGTAGGCCTTCTCGCCGGACGCCATCGGCCGCTGGTACTTGAAGTTCTGCACCGTCATCCAGGCGACGGCGGTGTTTTCGAGCGTGCGGTATGCGTTGCTGCCAAACCCCATCGAGGACCGGAACGCCGTGTCGAGGTCGTAGCCGAACTTCTGGTTCCACACGGCGACGTGCAGGAGGTTGACGTTGGACTCGGTCTCGCCGGAGAACTTCTGGAACAGGTAGCCGTGCCCCATCTCGTGGAACTCGTAGTAGCCTGCGTTCTTGGGACCGCGCACGAGGTGATGGGTGTGGTTGCCGTTGTAGGTCGTCTTCGGGTTGTAGGTGATGTTCACCGAGGGGTAGCCCGGCGCGTAGGCGGACGCGCGGAAGATCACGTCGACCTGCGCGTAGTGCGCCTCCTTGCCCCGGATGCGCGGGAAGCCCATCAGGTCGTTCGTCGCGTCCATCGCCGCGTCCCACTTCTGCATGAGCGTGACCGGGTCGCTCAGGTTGTAGATCCACCCGGTCGGCACCTGCATCATGAACTTGTCGGATTGGAAGTCGGCCCACGGCCCCTTGTGGTGGCGCTCGACGTTCCGCCACTCGGTGAGCGTTGTCTTGTGGAAGCTCTTCGCCGAGAAGTACGGCGAGCGCACGGCGTTCTTGACCGAGACCTGTACGACCCCCGCGTTTGCGCCGGGCGGGACCTCGATGTAGATCCCACCGCCCAGCGGGCTCGCCACCTTGGTCGTCGTCGACTTGATGTCGTAGAGGGTCGTCGAACGGTCGAGTCGCCGAACCCATGGTCGCTTCGTCATGTCCCAGGAGTGGGCGCCGACCCGGATCTGGTAGCCCTTGCCGACAAGCGAGCTCGGGACCGTGACGATGCCGATCGATCCGGGGGCGAGGTACGTTCCGGTCGGTTTGCGCGCCGCCCGGTCCTCGTGCATGACCATGCGGCCCCAGGTGTCCGGAAAGCTGCCGTTGACGTTGACCGTGTGCGCCGTGTTCGGATTCGATGGTGGGCTGACGGCACCGGGAAAGTTGGCCGAGCAGCCGAACTTGAACCCCTTCAACACGCTCTCGTGTTGCGCGAGAGCGACCGGCGTGTAGATCTCGTCCACCACGTACTGCATCACGTGGTAGATGGTCCAGTGGATGTCGTTGGTCGCGGTGCGTCGATCGAACTGGCCGCGCGACACCCAGAGCGGACCGATCAGGCGGTCGTAGGTCGACACGAGTCGGAAGCATGCCTGGATCGTGATCTGGCTGCTGGCGAAGTAGTTGCGGTTCGCGTCGATGGTCTTTTTGTGTGCATCGATCTGGGTCGCGGACAGCGGCGTGGTTCCCGTGATGTGTCGCTCGAGGGCGTCGACGGACTTCAGGAGAACGGACGCCTGGGCGGCGGCCGGCGCGACAAACGCGAGAAGGAACGCGATACCGAGAGTGTAGGTATGCATGGTCGTTCAGAATGCTAGGCGATTCGTCGCCCGGGCGCGGACTCAAAACCCCACGACGAGATCCGGATTCCACGCCGTGGGATATCGACCCGTGGAAGACTCGGTGCGCCGAACTGCCTCTTCCGCACGGCGATTCAGATCGAAGCGGTCGCGTCGACGGCGGCGGGCAACGCGTCCCGGGCCGAGGGAGCGTTCACGTTGCCGGTGCCGATCCCGGGCAACGCGCCGAAGGGTCTCGTCTTCGCCGTTCAGTTCGGATTCATCGACTCCAAGTCGAGGCGCCCGTTCCCGTTCACGGTGACGAACGGCCTCGAGTACACGGTGCAATGGCTCGGGCCACGGCAGCGGCCGGCGCGACCTACACCAAGGGTACTCCAAGCACAGCTCGAGCACCCGGCCCCGGAACGACTCGGGGTTCTCGCCGCGGATCATCCCGGTGGTCTCGTCGACGCCGTGGTGCGCGGGTTCGAAGATGCGCCCGGTTTGGCTCATCTTGAAGCCTCAGCTCAGGTGACCGCCCGCAGCCAATTCCATGCCGGGTCGCGCATCATCGACGGGCCGTGACTGGCGGCGATGTCTTGCTGGGGGAGACGCACGGAATTGCAGCTTGGAATGCCCATCCTCCTGGGCCGCAGGAGCCCCGTGAGCAGCTTGATCGTGGTGGACTTGCCCGCGCCATTGGCTCCCAAAAAGCCCAGGAAAGTCCCCGGCGCCACGGTCAGGTTGAGCTTGTTGACG
>PVBE010635745.1_pt1 | contig 11446 bp, 4 predicted proteins | sample 1631181 | NCBI WGS metagenome assembly PVBE01 (sample SAMN08397723, study PRJNA350692) | Marine metagenome, whole genome shotgun sequencing project. | isolation source: water | place: Pacific Ocean | collected 2012-04 | reverse complement strand
GCCTACACGCACTTCATCCGCAGCCAGCTGTATCGCGAGGCGGGCAAGATCCGGCAGGCGGTCCAGGAGCTCAAGGGCGCATTGGCGTTCGATGCCAACAGCCCCTACCTGTTGGTCGCCTTGGGCGAGCTGCGGTTCGAGCAGGACCGGCTCAACGAGGCGCTGCTGCGAGTGCGCGACGCCCTGGAGATCGACAGCTCGTTCGCGCCGGCCTACCTGCTGCGTGGCCGCATCCATCGAAGCGGCCGCAACTACCCCCTGGCGGTCGAGGCGTTCACCGAGTCGATCCAGGCCGCGTCCGAGGACCCAGACGGCTACCTGGCGCTGGGGGAGCTGCACCAGGAGTACGGGCGCAACACCGAGGCCGCCCGCATCTACCAGAGCATGGCGACCCGCATCCCGGCGTCGGCCGAGGCGCGGTTCCTGCTCGGCGGGCTGGCGCTGGAGCGCGAGGACTACGAGGCCGCGGAGCGCCACTACCGGTTCGCCCTGGAGGCCGACACGATGTCCACGGCCGCGCGCCTGCGCCTGGCCGCGGTGCTCGAGCGGCTCGACCGGACCGGGGAGGCCATCGCCGAGTACACCGCGGCCCACGACGAGGCCCCCACCGACGAGGAGGTCGTCTACAACCTGGTCCGGCTGCACCTGCGCCAGGGGCAGCCGCTGCAGGCCGATCACTACATCGAGGTGCTGCGGGAGGGGTACGCCGGCGACACCGAGACCCTCACGCGCATAGGCGAGACCTGCTTCGAGGCGCGGGACTACCGGCGCGCGGCGAAGGCGTTCGACGAGGCGCTGCAGGTCGACACGGAGCTGCACATGGTGCGGGTGTGGCTCGGGGCCTCGAGGTACGCCGACGGGCAGCCCGAGGACGCGCTGCGCGACCTGGCGAGGGTGCCGGTGACCAGCGAGTGGTTCGACGACGCCCGCCGTCTGGTGGCCCGGATCCTCGGCGACCGGGGCCGGATTGAGGACGCCGTCAGCATCTACGAGAGCCTGCTGCCCACCCACCGGCGGGACCCCGGCCTGTACGAGGCGCTGGCTGAGCTGCGCGCCCGCCAGGGTGACTTCGCCGAGGCCCACTCCGTGCTCGACGCCGGGCTGAGGGAGATGCCCAGGCAGCCCCACCTGCGGCTGCAGGTCGCCCGTCTCAAGGCCCGGGACGGCGACTGGGACGGCGCGGTGGCGGGCGTGGAGCAGCTGCTGCGCGCCAACCCGGACCACTTCGGCGCCCTGCTGTTCCTGGCCCTGGCCTTCGCAGACCGGGGCACCCGCCTCGAGGAGGCCGAGCGCTACGCCGAAAAGGCCCAGGTGCAGCGTGGCGAGAGCGGCGAGGCCCTGGACGTGCTGGGCTGGGTGCACTTCAAGCGGGGCGAGCTCGACGACGCCCTGGCCCACCTGCTCGAGGCCCGGCGCCTCGCACCCGAGTCCATCGCGGCGGCCGACCACCTGGCGGAGGTGTATCTCGAGCTCGGCCGCAAGGCTGAAGGCCAGGCCGAGATGCGGCGGGCGGCGGACCTGCGGGCCGGGATGGGCGCCGCGCTGACCGATCTGCCCGACCTGGAATGAGGCGCCTCCTGGTCCTCGTGGGCGCGCTCACCTCGATGGGCGCCCATTGCGCTCACGTGGCCCCGGCCCCCGGCGGCGGGCCGGAGGTGGCGCTCCAGCGGATGGCGGAGCGCTCGGCCAAGATGCGCAACCTGCGCGGATTCGCCTCGGTGACCGGCTGGGACGCCGAGACCACGTTCAAGGGCAAGCTGCTGGTGGTCGCCGAGCGGCCCGGCCGGGTCCACATCCAGGTGCTGTCGCCCTTTGACCAGCCCATCGCCTACCTCGCCACCGACGGGAAGACCCTCGATCTGTACATGCTGCGCTCCGGCAGGTTCCTGCGGGGGGCGGCGACCAGCGACAACCTCGCCAAGCTGCTCCCCATGCGTATCGAGCCGGCGGTCTTCGTCGAGGCGCTGCTGGGCGCGCCGCCGCTGCCCCACGGGGCCGACGCCAAGGCCGCCCTGCAATGGGATCCTCAGGCGGCGGTGTACGTGCTCCGGTACGACGATCGACCCTGGCCGGTCGCCTGGCTCCGCCCAGACGACCTGGCGCCCACCCACGCAGGCTGGCTCGCGCCGGGCGACCAGCGGGGCTGGACCCTGGAGCTTTGGGACTACGAAGGCGGCGCTCCCAAGCGGCTGGCGTTCGATCATCGGACCTCCGGCTCGGGGTTTGAGCTGACCTGGGACCAGGTGGAGTTCAACGTGCCCGATCTGCCAGCGGAGACCTGGCGGATTGAGGTCCCAAGAGGCGTTCAGCTCGAGACGCTGGACGGGTTGCCTGGAAGCCGGTAGCGAAGAAGCGGTAGATCCTTTCTTCGGGGCGAACGTCTACAGAGGCAGGTGGCAGGGTTCGTGGCGATCTTCGGCCGCCGGGCGCAGACCGTGCAGATCCCCCTGGGGGACTTGGCGGACGAGGACCTCATGGTCCGATACGCGGCCGGCGACGTCGCATCTTTTGAGGTGCTCCTAGAGCGCCACAGGACTCCTGTCTTCAACTTCGTCTTGAGGAGCTGCCGGAGAAAGGACGTAGCGGAGGAGCTGCTGCAGGAGATCTTCCTGCGGGTCGTGAAGCAGGCTGGCGGCTACAAGCGCAAAGCCAAGTTCACGACGTGGCTGTACACCATCGCCCGCAACCTCTGCATCGACCACGCCCGGCGCATGACCCACAGGCAGGAGAAGTCCTTGGACGAACCAGCCGGAGGGCGATCGGCAGGCGACACGACGGGCGCTCCGCTGGTCAGCCTGGTCCCCGACAAAGGGTCGGGGCCGGAGAGCCTGCTGGCGGACCGTCAGTTCGCTGGAGCGCTGTACGAGGCGCTCGACGAGCTGCCGGAGGAGCAGCGGGAGGTGTTCCTGATGCGGGAGCGACAGAACCTGAAGTTCCGGGAGATCGCCCAGATCGTGGGCGTGCCCGAAAATACCGTGAAGTCCCGCATGCGGTATGCCCTCGAGTATCTGCGTGAGCGGCTCCAGGAGTTCCAGGCGCCCGCTCAGGTGTTGAAGTAATGCAAGCAGGAGGCGCCTCACGGCGACAGAGTTCGAGATGACGCACGACCCCAAACGCCATGAAGGCTACGACGAGCGGCTCGTGGACTACGTCTACGGCGAGCTGTCGGAGCAGCGGGCGCTCGAGGTGGAGCAGCGGCTGGAGCGCGATCCGGACGCACGGGCCGAGGTCGACTCCCTGAAGGCCGTGCGGGCCGCCTTCTCGGCGCTGCCCGATGCGCAGCCGTCGCCCAAGGTCACGTACGACATCCTGCGGGAGGCCCGCGTCGCGGCCGCTGATCGGGCCGCGCAGCGCAAGTCGTGGTTCGGCGGTGGCCTGCCCAAGCTGCTCATGCACCCGGCGTTCGCCTCGGTGTGCGCGCTGGTGCTGGTGAGCGGCGCAATCCTGGCGCTCCAGAAGACGGGGGCCGACCGCCCGATCGCCCCGGTGGCGGCGGACGAGGAGCTCGGGGTGTTCGCGGCGAAGAGCGAGGCGACGACGGGCCGACCCGCGCTGGCCGAGCCGGCTGCCGTCGCCGTCACGGGCGCGGCCAAGGGCCTCGATGAGGTGGAGTCGGACGGCAAGCTGGATGCGGCTGCCGACCCCGCACGAGCGCCCGCAGCCGTCGCCGCAGCGAAGCCCGCCGAGCCGGAGGCTGAGGAGGGGCTCCTCGACGCCCTGCTGGGACGCTCCAACCGAAGGCTCCGGGCGCCCAAGCCGGAGGGCTCGGCCAAGCGGGGCGGCGAGCTCAAGCGCAAGGCGCCCCCTGCGCGACCGGCGCGGGAGGTGGCGCGCAGGAAGGCCCCCAAGGCGCAGAAGGAGTGGGCGCCGCAGGCGGACGCCCGTGAACGGCGCGTTGCGAAGCCGGCGATGGCGCCCAGGGCCTTCCGTGGCGGAGGCAAGAAGGCCGGCGTGCCGCGCGGCGCGGTGGCGACCAAGGCCAAGGGCAAGCCCCAAAAGGCCGGCAAGATGACGGCCGAAGACATGCGGGGCTTCGGGCAGCGGGCCGACCTCGGCGGGGGAGGGGACTCGCCGGCCAAGGACAAGGGCGCGCAGCTGGGCGAGGACGATGGGTGGGCCGTGTCGCAGGCGCCTTCGCCCAGCCCGACCATGCCGCAGGCGCGGCCGTCGGCGGCCGAGGCGATCGACATGGACGAGCTCATGGCGGCGGGCAGCGCCGACTCCGCGTCGGCCGGCTCGGCGGGCAACGTCGGCTCGCTGACGACGGCAGATTCGGCGCCCGCGACCAGGGCGCCCCAGGCCCAGGGCCCGGCTCAGGCCTACGGATACGAGGTCGGCGACGGGGTGCTCGGCGGTGTGCGTGCCGGGGCACGGCATCAGGATCTGGGCAGCCGGGAGCTGAACCTGCGCATCCGCGATCTGGATCGCCTGCCCGCCGGCCAGGCGTGGGGAGACAGCCTGGGCGCGGTGGCCCGCAGCAACCAGCGAACGAAGCTGGTGGACAGGGTGCGGCGCAAGCTGCTGACCATGGACTTCCGGGCGCGGGCGAGCTACGCCCGGTACATCCGGGAGCAGATCCGGACGCTGCAGGGGCAGGGCAACGTCAAGGCCGCCGCTGAGCTGCGCGAGCTGCTCGAGCACATCGAGTTCGAGGAGGCCAAGGAGCCCGACATCGATGCGGAGCAGGCCGGGGCGGAAGATGACGCGGACTATGGCGACGCCGCGGAGCTCGAGCGTATGCGGGATGACAAGGCCGCGCCCAAGTCCGAGGCCTACCGCCCGGCCGATCGCAACAAGCGCAGCTCCAAGAAGGCCAAGGTGAAGATGCTCCGGAAGAAGTCCCGGTCGGCGCCGGTGCCCGCGGACATGATGGAGGAGCAGAAGGCTGACGAGGCCCCGGTGCCAGCCTCGGCGTTCTAGGCCCACCACACGATCCATGCGACACCCCGCCCTGAGATCGGGTTAGATTCACCGGGTGAGTCGCATCGAGATCCGCTGCACCGAGTGCGGCAGCCGAGAGGTCCGGGAGTTCACCTTCCACGGGCTGGAGCCGCCGGCCCTCGCTGAGCGCTGTGAGCGCTGCGCCGCCGTCCCCGTGGCGGTGGTGACCATCGCCGACGATGAGCTGACCGACGACACGCGCAGCGCGCCCCACCCCGCGGGCGGGGCGTACCGGGTGTCCGAGGCGGCCGAGGCCCTGCAAAGGGCGCTGCTGCGCAGGACCCTGCGCCACCTGGCCGACGATGCGCACGCCCACTGGGATCGTCGGGTGTCGATCCCGACCCCGGGAGGGGCCGTGCTGCATGCGCGGGCGTTCGTCGATCGCAAAGGGGGCAACTCGGGGATCGAGCTGTTCACGCCGCTCGGGCCGCGGGCGGCCGTGGACGCCGGCGTGCTCGCGGCGGCCCACGTGCTGTCGAACAGCCTGCAAGGCGAGGTGGTGCTGGTCGCCCGCGACCTGGACCTGACCCGTCGGACCGACCTCGACACGCCCGCGGCCCCGTTCTACCGGCAGCTGTCGCCTGCGGATGAGCTGGAGGGCGACGGCTTCGAGGCTCGCCTGGCCCAGGCCTGCGCCGAGGTGGACGCGGCGGTGGCCGTGCTGGCGATCGCATCGAAGAGCGCGTCGCTCGAGGGCGGCGAGATAGACGAGAGGGCGTTCGTGCCCGAGGTCGCCGAGGTCGGCGATCTCACCGATGACGCCGTCACGGCGGCCGAGGTGGAGAGCCTGGTGTGCCGCCTGCTCCGGCGCTTCGGGCTGGAGGTGGACGACGACGCGGCGCTGCCGCTGCGGTTCCGCCACGGCAGCGCGACGGTGAGCGTGAGCGTCGAGGAGGAGGGAGCTGCGACGTTTGTGGTGTTCCGCGCCCGTCTGGCGCGGCACATCGACCGGTCGCGGGCGCTGCCGTTCGTCGCCGACTTCAACCGCGCCGAGGAGATGGGACGGTTCGTCCTCGATGACGGCGCCGGCGTTGTCTACGAGCTCGCCTTGCTGGGCGAGGATCTGGACGCCGGCGAGCTGCTCCGGGGCCTGGTGCACGCGGCCGAGGTGGCCGACGACCGCGACGACGCCATCGCCGAGCTTGGCGGCGGCTCGCTGGGCGACGGCGAGGCTGGGGACGGTGGGGCCGGACCCGTGCTCGCCGCTGGGCTGGGGCCGGCGTTCGAGCAGCTCGATGGTGACGGTCTGCTGGAAGACGTCGATCTCAACGCCGGCTCGGCGATCGGGCTGGTGGACCGCTACGTCCGTCAGCTGGGCATCTACCCGACGGTCGACGCCCGAGGGGTTCGCTGGATCCGCTCCGGCTCGACCCAGGTGGGCGTGTGGACACGCGACGCCGGCCGAGGCGCCGTCGTGGTCTTCGAGGCGCCGGTGCTCTACGAGGTGTCGCCCTCCGAAGATATCCCAGCGGTGCTCGACGGGCTGAACGGCCAGGTGCGCAGCGGGGCGTTCGTGTACGACCCGGCCGCGGCCCGGGTGTGGTTCCGCGATGCGCTGTTCGCCAACGACATGGACCTGTCCGAGTTCGCCCGGGCCTTCCTGGACGCCGCTCAGGTGGCCGACGATCACGACGACGATCTGGCCGCACGGGTGGGCGGTCGGCGGACGCTGGACGTGGTGGAGGAGCACGCCCGGGAGGCAGCGGACCACCAGCTCGAGGCGCTGCTCGCCGAACTCCAAGCCTTGGAGGTCCCGCGGCGCGTCGGCGCGGCCCAGGCGTTGGGCGGGCTGACGTCCGCGCGGGTCATCGACGGCCTGACGGCGGCGCTGACCGACGGGTCCGAGGACGTCGTGGCGGCCGCGCTGCGGTCGCTGGTCGCGGGGCCTGCCGTCGAGGCGTTGGATCACGTCGTGAGCAACCTGTGCGGGGTGGCGGTCTCCCAGGCCTATCCGGCCCACGGGCGGCGCCAGGCGCTGGCCGGCCTCGAGCTGCTGGCGAGCGACCAGGCCCTGCCGGCGGTCCGCACGGCGATGAAGGACCCGGAGTCGACCGTGCGCGGCCGCGCAGCCCGGGCGATCGGCGGTCTGGCCGAGCGGGGCGTGTCGTCATCGGAGGTGGCGGACTCCCTGGTCCGGCTGCTGGCCGAGGCCGACCCCTGGGTGATCCAAGAGTCGGCGCGGGCCCTGGCCAAGCTCGCCCAGCACACCCCGGACGCCGTGACGCCGACCGACGCCCTGGCCCGTCTGGCCCCAATGCTCGAGGAGGCCCCGGCCGACGCGCGGCCCGCCTTGTACGAGGCGCTGGCGCAGCTGGGCGGGGGCGGCGCGGACATCGCCGCAGCCTACGCCACGGCCGCGGACGACCCGGGCGCTCGCGCAGGCGCCGCCAGGGTCCTGGCCCGATCCGCCTCGTCCGCCAACCCGACCCACCTGACGGCGCTGGCCGCCCTGGCCGGGGACCCGTCGGAGGAGGTTCGGGAGGACGCCGTCGCCGGCCTGGCCCGGATCGAGGGCGCCGCCGCCCGGAAGATCCTCATCGGCATCCTGCGCGACGACGAAGACGTGGACGTCCGCCGCCTCGCCCTCGAGGAGCTGGTGGCCCGGCAGGGCGCCCGCGATGACGCAGAGCTGCGCGAGGTCCTGCAGGCCGCTGCCGACCAGTCCGACGACCCGCTGAGGAAGGAGGACGGCGAGTGGGGCCTGCACGCCCTGGACCTGTCCACGGGCGAGGGCGTCGGAGGCGCCTCGGCGAGCGTCGTCCGCCGCGCGTTGGGCGCCGATCTCCCCGCCCTGCTGGCCGATCTTCCCAGCGAGGCCCGTCGCCGCTTGTTCGTCGATCGCGCAGGCGCCGCCTCGGTCGCGGGCGATCTCATCCGCCCGCTGGCCGCCTCGCCCACCTACCCCACGTACGCCTTGGGCCTCATCCGCCTGCTCAAGCGCCTGGACGATCCCCAGGGGGTCCTGGGAGCGGTCGCTGCCGGCGCCACGGCGTTGGCCGCCGCGGCCAGGCGGGGCTAGGACCGCGGGGACGTGATCACGCCCCTGTAGTGGCGGTGGCGAGCCTCCGGCAGGGCGGCATGGGGGAGGTCTACCTAGCGCGCGACGTCGACCTGGGCCGTCGGGTCGCGCTCAAGCTGATCCTGCCGGAGCGCCTGAAATCCCAGGGGGCCGTCGATAGCTTCCTGCAGGAAGCGCGGATCACCGCCCGCTTCAACCATCCGAATATCGTCACCGTCTACGGCGCGGGCCGACATGAAGACAGCCCGTTCGTCGCGCTCGAGTACGTCGACGGGGAGGTGCTCAAGGATCGCATAGCGGACGAGCCGCTCCCCGCGTGGGCGGCAGTCCGCCTCGCTCTCCCGATCGCCCACGCCCTGGCCGAGGCACACAGCCACGGAGTCCTGCACCGCGATCTCAAGCCCGACAACGTGATCGTCGGCCGTGACGGTCGCGTTCGGGTCCTGGACTTCGGCTTGGCCACGTTCGTTCGTCAGGGCGATCTGCGAGCGGCCGCTGGGGGAGGGGAGGAGGACGGCGAGGAGGACGCCCGACAGCTGCTCCTGTCCCATACCGGGGGCGAAGGCGGCGGCTGGAACGGCACCCCTGCGTATATGTCCCCGGAGCAGTGGCGCGAGGAGATCTGCACGGAGGCTGCGGACGTGTGGGCGCTCGGCGTCATCCTGCACGAGCTCGTCACGGGGCGTCGCCCCTACACCCAGCGGTCGGCGTTCGCGCTCGGCGTGAGGGTCGTGGGGGAAGAACCCACGCCGATCGCCATGGATCCGGACGACGCACCAGAGCTCGCACAGCTGCTTCGCCGTTGCCTTGCAAAGGGTGCGGAGCAGCGTCCGACCGCCCAGGAGGTGGCCGACCGCCTCGCGGAGATGGGCACCCCGGGCATGGCCGACCGGGAGGGCGAACAGAGCCCGTACCGTGGCCTGCAGCCATTCCTCGAGCGCCACGCAGCGTTCTTCTTTGGCCGTGAGGCCGAGATCGCCGAGTTCGTAGAGCGCCTGCGGGAGCAGCCGGTTCTGCCGGTGGTCGGTCCATCCGGCGCAGGCAAGAGCTCGTTCGTGCAAGCGGGGGTGGTGCCCCGGCTCCGTGAGCATGGGCGATGGACCGTCCTGCGCCTGCGACCTGGGAACGAGCCGTTTCGAGCGCTTGCGGGCCGGCTCGTCTCCGGCGAGTCGACGCTGTTGTCGGGTCCATCGAAGGCCCAACCGAGCGCGTTCGGCACGGACGCCGCTGACCTGCCGGGACGCCTGGCGGAGCACCCCACCCGCCTGGCGCTCGAGCTTGAGGCGTTGGCCGACCGGACCGGCAGCAGCGTGCTCCTGTTCGTTGATCAGCTCGAGGAGCTCTTCACACACGCCGCGGATCTGAGCACGCAGCGAGCGTTCCTTGAGGCGCTCTGCACGGGGGCAGACGATCCGTCCACGCCGGTGCGCATCATCTTCACCGTCCGGGATGACTTCCTGGGCCGAGTGGCCCAAAGCGCAGCGGTCCGTCGAGCCGTGGGCGGCGTCACGCTCGTGCGCGCCCCCCGGGAGGACGCGTTGAGGGAGCTCCTCACGCAGCCTGCCAAGCTGGCCGGATACCGGTTCGAGCGCGACGAGACCGTCCAGGGCATGATCGACTCCGTGGCTGGCGAGGCATCCGGCCTGCCCCTGTTGGAGTTCGCGGCCGACGCGCTCTGGCGGCGGCGGGACACGGCCCAGCGACTCCTCCTCCACTCCGCTTATGAAGCGATTGGGGGAGTGGAGGGCGCCCTCGCCGACCACGCAGACCGTCTGCTCCAGGGCATTGGGGCCGATGAGCTGGCCGTGGCTCGCCAGATCCTCACCCGGCTCGTCAGCTCGGAAGGAACACGCAAGGTTGTCCCGAGGGCCGACCTCGTAGAGGACCTCGGGACGCGCGCTGACGTGCTCGTGGATCGGCTGATCGAAGGCCGCCTGCTGTCCTCCCGCCGGCAGAGGGGCGAGGCCGACGCCGGGGCGCAAGTTGAGCTCACCCACGAGTCGCTGGTCACCCGCTGGGCCCAACTCGCACGTTGGCTCGAGATGACCCGGGAAGACAGGCAGTTCCTGGAGGAGTGTTCGCACGCTGCGCAGCTCTGGGAGCGTCACGGCAGACGCCGCGAAGATCTCTGGCAGGACAGGTCACTCGCCGACGCCGCCGAGCGTCTCGACGGGCTGACGACCCCCGTGCCTGCCGAGGTCCGGCGGTTTCTGTCGACCAGCACACAGCTGGCTCGTCGGAGGGCACGCCGCCGTCGGGTCGGCCTCCTCGTCGCCTTTGTCGCTCTCGCGCTCACCGCCATCGCCGCGGGGGTCGTGGCGCTCCGGATGAGTGCGCTCGAATTCGTCGCAAACGAGGAGCGTCGCGAAGCGGAGATCAAGCGTGCGGTCTCCGAGCGCGAGGGGGCCAAGCTCGCTCGCGCCAGGGACAGGACCGTCGAGGCCAAGGCCAAGGTTCGGGCTGCCCTCGAGGTCGAGGATTCGTCCGTAGCCCGTGGCCTTTGGCGAGCGCTGCGGAGGGACCCCATCCGCTGGCGATACGAAGCCATCTGGCACATCGCCGCATTGGTCTACAGCCCCGACGGTCAGTGGATCGCGATCGGGATGCAAGGGGGTCACGTCAAGCTGATCAACGCCTTGACCGGGCGAGCACGACCCCTCCGAGGTCACCGGGACAGCACCGGGAGCCTGGCCTTTTCGCCCGACAGCAAATGGCTCGCCTCTGCGGATCGGCCCGGCGAGCTACGTGTTTGGGACGTTGTGTCGGGGGGAAGCCAGGTTCTTCCTGCACGCGAAGGTAGGCCGGGCCGCCTCGCGTTCAGCCCGGACGGCCATGCGCTGGCGGTAGGCTACTCGGACGGCGAGCTCGTGCTCTGGGACGTACGGACCAAGGCGGCCTTGCTCGAACATCAAGCGGACGGACGGTGGCCGGAGGTCGCCTTTCTGGACCGTGACCGGCTCCTGGTCGTGTCGGGCGATGCGGGCGTTCTGCTCGATGCCAAGACCGCCCGACCGCTGGCGCCCGCGTGGCAGGGCGGGGATGTCGTCCACCTGGCGCTTCACCGGGGTTCATCCCGTGTGGCGCTGGCGCGGGCCGATGGCCGGATCGACGAAGTGGATCTTCGCAGCGGTGACAGTCGGACCGTCGGCCGTCGCCACCTGGAACGTACGATCGGCTTGGCCTTCGCCGGAGACCGGCTGCTCACGGCTGAAGCGTCGGAGGGACTGTTTCGGGTCTACGCGGTGGCGCCCGCCACATCGGGGGCGCTGTACGAACGGCACAAGGGCGCCCTGAGAGCCGCTTTCGACCCCGCTGGGGGCGCGGTGGTCACCGATGGCGACGGACTTGTGCTGCACGATCTTGGAGGCGGAGTCGTCGCCCGGGACGTCTGGCACGGATCGGCCGACCGGGGCTGCGTCCTCGCCGACGGCTTGCAGGGTGCGACCGCCGGCGACGACGGCCACGTGGTGATCTGGGCCCTGAAGT
>PVBE010072333.1_pt1 | contig 11447 bp, 6 predicted proteins | sample 1631181 | NCBI WGS metagenome assembly PVBE01 (sample SAMN08397723, study PRJNA350692) | Marine metagenome, whole genome shotgun sequencing project. | isolation source: water | place: Pacific Ocean | collected 2012-04 | reverse complement strand
GATGCCTTGACCCCGGGCACACGCTTGGCCAAGCTGCGCGGCCCGCTCGGAGAGATGGCTGAGTGGTTGAAAGCGCTCCCCTGCTAAGGGAGTATAGGTTAACGCCTATCGAGGGTTCGAATCCCTCTCTCTCCGCCACTTCTTTTTTCACTCGCCAACGCCGCTAATCACCCCCCGCACAGCTTGAGAAACTTGGCTTCGTCGAGGATGGTAATTTCGAGTGACTTGGCCTTGGCCAGTTTCGAGCCAGCTTTTTCGCCAGTGAGGAGGTAGTCGGTATTTTTGCTGACGCTGCCGGTGGTTATACCGCCGTTGGCCTCGATCTTCGCCTTGGCCTCGTCTCGATTCATCGTCGGCAGCGTGCCGGTGATGACGAACATCTTCCCGGCGAACACGCCGCCGCCGCTTGGCCTGCCGCCCTTCGGATCAATGCCGAGCTTGGCCAAGCACTCGAGGGTGGTGCAGCCAGTCTCGGACGTGAACCAGTCGAGCACGGAACGCGCCACCGACGGCCCAACCTCGGTGGTGTAGTTGGGCGGATGGTCGCCGTTCTCCTTCGTGATCTTCGCGAAGCCAAGCGATTCCAGACGACCAAGCAAATCACGGATTTCTGAAATCAAGCCCGTGTACAACTTCTCTCGCCCGGCTTTGTCGGCGTCCGAATTCGGCCGGTTTTTTCGCGAGCGCGGATTGATCCGTACCGTCTCCGCGACTTTTTCTTCCAGCGCGATGACGTCGCGCAGCAACGGCGACGCGGCGACGGCGGGCAAGTTGTCGTGAAACTTGGCCAAGCTGCCGGCGATCGTCTGGCCCATCTCGGGAATGGCCAGCGCGAACAGCCAGCGATCGAGTCCCATGCCGCGTGCACGCGCAACCGACTCGACGAGCTTGGTGGCATTTTTCTCGCCGAACACGCGCGGTTCATCTTCGGTGCCGAGGTTGAGCGGGCCAAGTTGCTCCACGGTGAGGCCGAACAGGTCGAGCGGCTCGCTGGCCAGGCCGCGCTCGACGAGCTTGTCCGAGACGATGTCGCCGAGACAGTCGATGTCGAGCGCGGTGCGGGTGGCAAAATGCTCGAGTCGCTGTGCCGCCTGCGCAGGGCATTGCATGTTCATGCAGCGCCACGCGACGAACGCCTCGTCCTTTGCGATTCCGGCGCCGCACTCGGGGCATTGGCCGCCGGTGACGCTTTGCATGTCGAACGGCTCAGCACCGACAGGCCGCAATTCCTTCACAACGCTGATGACGCCGGGAATGACGTCGCCGCGCTTCTCGATGATAACTGTATCGCTGACGCGGATGTCTTTGCGGGTGATTTCGTCCTCGTTGTGCAGCGTGGCGCGACTGATGGTGGAGCCGTCGAGGAAGATCGGCGCGAGCTCGGCGACCGGCGTGAGCGTGCCGGTGCGGCCGACCTGCACGGTGATCGAGTTGAGTATGGTCTGCGCCTGCTCAGGCGCGTATTTGTAGGCCATGGCCCAGCGCGGCGCCTTGGCGGTGGCGCCGATGCGCTCGCGCAGGGTGAAGCTGTTCAGCTTGATGACTGCACCATCGGTGTCGTAGTTGAAGCCGCCCCGGACGCGGTCCAGCTCCGCGATGGCGTCTAGCACCTCGCTGACTCCGGAGCAGTGCCAGGTGTGCTCCGGCGTGCAGAAGCCAAGCCGGCCAAGCGCGTCGAGCAAGCCGAATTGCGAGTCGATCGCCGGGCCGCCAACGATCTCGCCGCTACCATAAAGAACGATGTCGAGCGGCCGCCTGGCCACGAGAGCGGAGTCGAGCTGCTTGAGCGACCCGGCGGTGGCGTTGCGGGGGTTGGCAAAGAGTGGCTCGCCGTTAGCCTCGCGTTTGCGGTTGAGCTTCTCAAAACCGGAGCGCGTCATGATCACCTCGCCGCGCACCTCGAACACCTCGGGGGCGTCCGCTTGGCCAAGCGCGTTGAGACGGAGCGGGATGGTGCGGATGGTGCGCAGGTTGGCCGTGACATCGTCGCCGGCTATGCCGTCGCCGCGGGTGGTGCCGCGGGTGAACAGGCCGTTCTCAAACCGGAGACTGATCGCGACGCCGTCGGCCTTCGGCTCGACGAGCCACTCTAGCGGTTCGCCAGGCAGCAGCTTTTGCACGCGGACAACGAACTCGCGCACCTCCTCCTGCGAGTAGGTGTTGTCGAGGCTCATCATCGGCAGCACATGCCGAACCGTCTCAAAGCCGTCGGTCGGCGCGCCGCCGACGCGCTGGCTCGGCGAGTCGGGGGTGCGGAGCTCCGGGTGCGCCGCCTCGAGGTCGAGCAGTTCGCGGTAAAGCTGGTCGTACTCGCGGTCGCTGACCGCCGGCTGCGCCTCGACATAATACGCCCGGTCATGCCGCCGAATTGCCTCCGCCAACACCGCATGCCGCTGCTGTGTTGTGTCAGGCATCAATCAAACATCTTGCCGGGATTCAATGTGCCCTTGGGGTCCAGCGCCTTTCGCAGGTCTCGCATGACTCGCATCTGGGCCCCGCCAGCGAATTTCGGGAGGAATTCCTTCTTGGCGAGGCCGATGCCGTGCTCGCCGGTGATGGTGCCGCCGAGGCGGATGGCTTCGTCGAAGATTTTCGTGAACGCTTCGTGGATGCGGTGCATTTCGTCCTTGTTTCGTTCGTCGGTGAGGAAGGTGGGGTGGAGGTTGCCGTCACCCATGTGGCCGAAGGTGCCGATTTTTAACTCGTGCTTTTTTGCAGCCTCGGCGACGAAACGAATCATGTGCGCCAGTTCGCTGCGGGGCACGGTGGCATCCTCAAGGATGGTCGTGGGCGCGAGACGGGCGAGCGCGCTGAAGGCACTGCGGCGGGCAGTGGCGAGTTGGTCGGCCTCGGCGGCGTCTCTGGCCACGCGCACTTCCATCGCGCCATTGGCCTTAGCCAGTTCCTCCATCTTGGCGGCTTCCTCGGCGACGGCAGCGGGATGGCCGTCGGTTTCCATCAACAGCAGCGCCTCGCAGTCGAGCGGCAGGCCGACTTTCGCGAAGTCCTCCACACAATGGATCGTGGTGCGGTCGAGGAACTCCAGCGTGCACGGGATGATCTGCGCGGCGATGATGTCGCTGACGGTTTGAGCCGCGGCATCCATCGCGCTGAAGGTGGCGACCATCGTTTTTTTTGCGGCCGGTTTCGGGATGAGTTTGAGCAGCACTTTCGTGATGACGCCGAGCGTGCCTTCGCTGCCGATCATCACGTCCTTGAGCGAAAAACCGGCGACGTCCTTCACGCACTTGTTGCCGAGCCACATCACCTCGCCATCGGGCAGCACCACCTCAAGGCCCATCACGTAGTTGCGCGTGACGCCGTACTTCAGTCCTCGCAGGCCACCGGAGTTTTCGGCGACGTTGCCGCCGATGGTGGAAATCTTCATCGAGCCCGGATCCGGGGGATAAAACAGCCCCGCCTTCGCGGCGTCCTCGGCAATTCTAACCGTCGTCACGCCCGGTTCGACCATCATGGTGAGATTGGCGGCATCGACCTCGATAACCTGCTCCATCTTCACCGTGCAGAGCACGATGCAGTCGACCGCCGGCACACTGCCGCCGCTGAGGCCGGTGCCCGAGCCGCGCGTGACCACGGGCGTCCCGGTGTCGTTGGCCAGTTTCAGTACGTCGCTGACATGCTCCGTGCCGGCCGCGAACGCCACGCAGCCGGGTGTTTCCTTCAGCGCCGCCGTGCCGTCGAAGGCGTACGGGATGAGGTCCTCCTTCGCTGTCAGCACATTTTCGGCGCCGACGATGTCGCACAGCTTGTTGAGTATGGATTGATTCAGGGCCATCCTTTTAAACAGGCGCGTAGCTTCTGCGACTTGGCCAAGCGGGGTCAAGCGCGGAGACGCTTGGCCAAGCTGCGGGAAATCAACTTGTACCTGTATCTCGTACTTCCTCCTTTGTATTCGGTTTCGTTCACCTATTTGCCAGAATCTTTGACCATTTATCCGCAGATGACGCAGATTTGCGCCGATGTGATTGCACTGGCTCATCTGCGGCATCTGCGGATTGATTGTCTGGCTCCCGCCCCTTGCGGCTTAGCCAAGCGTTGCGAATACCGTGTTAATAAGCGTCGAGCAACTTGCCAAGTTCTATTCGTTGCGTCGCAGACCAGTTTCCGTTCTTCTTGGGTCATGCCTGATGTGCTGGAGATACCGCCCGCTGAATCCGCCGACCTGAAACAAACCCCGCGAAAAAAAGATCCGCTCGCCGCTGCGCCGCTCGACCGCACGCCGCCGCACGACACCGGCGCTGAGCAGGGCGTGCTGGGCTGCATCCTTTTGGATCCGAACGAAAATCTCCCCGTCTGCATCGACAAGGTCAAGGACGAGTCGGTGTTTTACGACCTCCGGCACCGGGCGATCTACTCGGCATTGTTGAAGATGAGCGAACGCAACGACCCGATCGATCTGCTGACGCTGTCGCACCAACTGCGCACCGACGGAGAGCTGGACAACACCGGCGGCGTGGCCTATTTGGCTGAATTGCAGGACGGGGTGCCGTCAGCGGCGAACTTGGAGTATTATCTCGACATCGTGCGGGGCCGGTGGTTCCTGCGAAAAGTCATCCATACTTGCACCCGCGCGATCGCCGACGCATACGAGGGGAGCGGCGAGGTCGATGCCTTGATCAGTCAAGTGGAGCAGTCGGTGCTGGATATCCGCAAAGAGCACAGCATCGAGGACATCGTCGGCATCAAGGAACACGTCACGGAGGCCGTAAGAAAGATTGAGGAGATCTTCAGGGATCCAAACGCCATCGGTGGCATCAAGACTGGTTTTGATGCACTTGACAAAATGACCAACGGGCTGAAAAGCGGCGAAATGATCGTGGTTGCAGCCCGGCCGAGCATGGGCAAAACATCACTGGCAATGAACATTGTGGAGCACGTTGCGCTAAAGGGAGGCCTGCCGGTGGGGGTGTTCAGCCTAGAGATGTCGGCAGACTCGCTGGTCATGCGCATGATCTGCTCAATGGCCCGCATCAACTTGAGTGAAATGCACGAGGGCCTCCTCCGGAGGGGGGATTTCCCAAAAATCGTCGATGCCTCCGGCAAGTTGGCGGCATCCAAACTGCACATTGACGACTCGGCCGGCCTCTCGATCCTGCAGTTGCGGGCGCGGGCGCGCCGCATGTCGCAGCAGCACGGCATCAAGTTGTTTGTCATTGACTACATGCAGTTGCTTCATTCTACTTCCCGGCGCGGCACTGAGAACCGCCAGCAGGAGATTGCGGAAATCTCCAGTGGCGTCAAGGCGATGGCCAAGGAATTGGGTGTCCCGGTGGTTGTCCTGAGCCAACTCAATCGCGAGCTTGAGAAGGACAAAAACCGAAAGCCGCGCCTGTCAGATCTCCGTGAGTCTGGCACGATCGAGCAGGATGCCGATCTGGTGGGCCTGTTGTACAAACCGGGCGGAGTGGATGACGACACCGATGATCCCGAAAGCGACGCCCGGCAGGTGAACCTGCTCATCGCCAAGCAACGCAACGGCCCGACCGGGGATGTGCGACTGACTTTTTTGAAGAGTTACACGAGATTTGAGACTTTATCCAATTTTGGCAACGATGACGTCCCGCAGGGTGACTAGCACTGCGCGGTGGCTGCGGGTGCTTGGCCAGGCGCTAGCTGTCGTAACGTTGTTGCTGTGGTGCGGTTCGGTCTTGGGGCAGGTCGGTGGCCCGGTTCCCCGGACGGCTATTGTTCAAAAAATCACCCTGCAGCACGTTGGCCAAGCTGCCGCCAGCGATGCACTCATCCGCGCCAACATCCGCCTCAAACAGGGCGATTCCTATTCACAAAAAGCCAGCAACGATGACATCCATAACCTACGCAACACCGGCTTCTTCGAGAACGTCTACGTGACCGAGAAAAAAGTCGCCGACGGGGTGGAGGTGACCTACACGCTCGTCGGCAAGCCGATCGTCACCGAAATCCTCTTCGAGGGCAACACAGGGGGACGCAAGTTCCGCGACAGCAAGCTGCGAAAGAAAATCCGCGCCCGAACCGGCGAGACCCTCAGCCGGCCAAGGGTTTTCTCTGACACCCGCACCCTCCTGAAGGAGTACCAAAAGGGCGGCTACCATCAGGCCAAGGTGGATTACGAGATCCAGCACGACGAGGAGCTTGGCCAAGCAACCGTCGTCTTCCAACTCGAACCCGGGGTGAAAGTGAAGATTGACGATGTTGTGTTCGAGAACACCTTGGCCTTCTCCCAGCGCGAGCTTCGCAAGGTGTTCAAAACGCGCCGCCGCTGGTGGATGTCGTGGCTGACCGGCAGCGGAAAATTCGAAACCGAGCAGTGGGACGAGGATCTGGAAATGCTCACTCGATTTTATCAGGACGAGGGCTACATCGATTTCAATGTGAGCGAGATCAAGTTCGAATACCCCAAGGAAGGCAAAATGGTGATCCGCTTGGACCTGTACGAGGGCTATCGGTACCAAGTCGGCAATGTTACCTTCGAGGGCAACACACTTTTCACTGAAGACCAGATACGACGCGGGGTGCAGGTTCTTGAGCGTCCGGTGGTCCCATACATGCTCGAGGGCGCCATCTTCACCCCCACCGGACTTAACGAGGATCGGGACGCCATTCGGGACTTCTACGAAGCGTACGGCTATCTCGACACCCGAGTGCGCGTGACCAAGGTGCCCAACACCGACCAAGGCACAATGGACCTCGCTTACAACATCACCGAGGGCGAATTGAGCTACGTAGAGAAGGTGGAAATTCGCGGTAACACCCGAACCAAGGACAAGGTGATCCGTCGCGAGTTGGCAATTTCCCCCGGGGAGGTGTTCAACATGGTCGGCGTGGAGTTAAGCAAACGCCGACTTGAGGGCACAGGGCTTTTTGAAGGGGTTGATACGCAGATCGAGAAAATCCCCGAACTGCCCAACCGCCGCAATCTCATCGTTGGCGTGGAGGAGGGACGAACGGGGAACCTCATCATGGGATTTGGGTACAGCTCCATCGAGGCGATGTTCGCCCAAGCCGCGTTTGTGCAGGGCAACTTCGATCTGTTCAACCCACCGTTCTTCACCGGCGGCGGGCAGAAATTTCGCCTGCAAATCACCGCCGGCACGCGGCGGAAGGACTATCAGATCACATTCGAAGAGCCTTATTTTCTCGACCGCAAACTGCGGTTGTCCGTCGACTTGTACCATCGCGAAATTGAGTATTTTAGCCGTTACTTTCAACAGCAGCAAACCGGCGCCAAGCTTGGTCTCTCCCGGAGACTCTGGAACGATTTTGTCACCGGGGGGGTCGACTACACCATCGAGTCCATCGGAATCCATGACCGTTCCACCTACGCCGAAATGTTAATGGAGCACGACATCCTCGCGAACGGCTTGTATGAAGTGCCAACGGGTCTCTCTGACAACAATCCCTTCGACAGGGCCTACGACATGGACCGGAAGGCAGAAGGCGAGTACTCTGAGTTGAACCAAAACCGTCTGGTGTCCAAGCTGGGCCTGTTCTTCGCCTATACCACCCTCAATCACGGATTGACCCCCACCCGCGGCCAACATACCCGACTGAACGCAGATATTGCCGGCGGCCCGCTGAGCGGTGACACAGAGATGTACCGCCTCGAATTGGAGACCGCCTACTTTTACCCCGGCTTCGCTGAAGGGCATGTCTGGGAGGTTATCGGCAAGCTGGGTGTTGTGGACACATTCGGTGACAGCAGGCGCGTACCATTGTTTGATCGTTTCTTCCTAGGCGGCGCCTACACGCTCCGCGGCTACGACTACCGCGACATTGGTCCGCGTTTGAACAAATGGAAACATGGCTGGGATAATGACACATTCGGCTACTATGTGAAGGATAAGGACAACGTGGAAAAGTTTATTCCGGTTGATAGTAAAAGTGACTATCCGTTCTTTGTAGAGAATTCAAGCGTTCCAGGCAAATTTGATTCTTGGCAGACACCGTACAATCCCGACGACCCAGCAGAACAATGGAAACCTCAGGAAAAATGGACCCCGGTCATCACCAACGGCAGGGAGGCCTTGGGGGGCAACAGCTACTGGTTCAGCTCGGTTGAGTACAAAATCCCGATCATCGACAAGCTGAGTTTGGCTTTCTTCTACGACATCGGCATGGTGTACGAGGATCCCTACGATTTTGATTTATCCAACTACGCCGACAACTGGGGCATCGGCCTGCGGCTCACCGTGCCAATGCTCGGGCCATTGCGGCTCGACTACGGCTTCCCGATCACTCATCCAGACTACGTCGGCGGGAGTGGACAATTTAACTTCGGTATCGGTACCAACCGCGCATTTTGATCCAATTTGATGAAAACAGCACAAAACATGATGTACATATCCTTGACTAAAGTAGGCCTCCTGTTGATGGCGCTGGCCTGTCTCACCACGAGCGTCACCGCGCAGCAACCAGTTAAGATCGCCACCATCGACCTCCTCAAAGCCTTCGACAGCTACTGGAAAACCAAACTGTCCAACGAGCAACTCCAGGAACGCGGGAGAGACTTCGACAAAGCCCGCGCCGGCCTGGTCAAGGACTTGGACCAGCTCCGTGAAGAGTACAACCGCCTCAACGCCAGCATACAAGATCCGGCCAACTCCGATCAAAAACGCGCCGAAGATCAAAAAAAAGCACAGGAAAAACTCGGCGAGTTCGAGCGACTCAAGCAGCAAATCATTGATTTCAATAAAAACGCCCAGAAAACCCTCGGCGACCAAAGCTACCGGCTCCGCAAAAGCCGCCTCGACGAAATCAAGGAAATCATCAACGCCAAGGCCAAGGAACTGGGCTATGACTGGGTCATCGACTCCTCACAGGACGTCCCACTGCCTCGCACTCCCACCATCCTCTACACCAACGGCAAAAACGATATCACGGACGCCATCATCGAAATCCTTAACGTGGACGCCACCGGCAAATACAAACCGACTGAACCGACTGAACCGACTAAGCCAGCTGTTGATTTCCCGGATCGGGACCCTGCGCCAACGGACAAGTAGCCAGGGCTGGCACCTGGCCAAGCGCTCAGGTGTGCAGCGACCGACCAATGGCGATGTGAGCCGCCTCCCGCAGGCCCTCCGACATCGTAGGATGCGCGTGGATCGTCCGGGCCAAGTCCTCCGCACTACCGTCCAACTCCATCAATAGCACCGCCTCAGCGATCAGCTCCGAGGCGTTGGCCGAGAGAATCTGCACGCCTAACAACCGTCCGCTACCCTTGTCGGCGATGACCTTGACCAACCCGTCCGCATGTCCGCCCACGACAGCCCGTCCGTTGGCTTGAAATGGAAACGCTCCCACCGCGACCTCGTACCCTTCTTCCCTAGCCTCCACCTCGTTGAGGCCCACCGCTGCCACCTCGGGCGAAGTGTAGACGACCGAAGGTATGACATCGTAATTTACTCTGCCCACCCGCCCAACCATCCGCTCAATGGCAGCAACCGCCTCCTGCTCAGCCTTGTGCGCCAGCATCGGCCCGCCTGAGACGTCGCCGATTGCAAAAACGCCAGGCACACTGGTCTGCCACTCATCGTTGATCTTGATGCAGCCGCACTCGTCCAGTTCCACACCGGCCTCAGCGACTCCGAGACCCTCCGTGTTCGGCTTGCGGCCAACCGCGACGAGCACCTTCTCGGCTTCGAGTTCGATCATTTCGGCACCTTTGGCTGCCGTCAGTTTGACGCCACCCTCCGTCTGCTCCGCAGACTCAATCCTGGTGCCAAGATGAAATTTCAGCCCCTGCCGCTTCAGCAGTTTTTGCAGCGTCTCCGTAATGTCCTCGTCGAACGTTGGGGCAACTCGCGGCAAAAACTCCACCACCGTCACCGCAGTGCCAAGCCGGGCCCAGACGGAGCCCAACTCGAGCCCTATCGCCCCGCCCCCGATCACAAGCATTGATCCCGGTGCCTGGCCAAGCGCCAACGCGTCGCTGCTGCTCAACACCGTGTCGCCATCGAACTCAAGAAACGGCAAACTGGCGGCCCGACTGCCGGTGGCGATCAATATGCGCTCGGCCTTCAGGCGCTGTTGGCCCCCGTCGCCGGTCACCCCCACCTCGTTCGGCCCAACGATCCGGCCATGGCCGGCGAAGCGCTCGACGCCATTTTTGTTCATGAGATAGTCGATGCCCCGCGCCATCTTGCGAATCACCCCGTCCTTGCGCTTCATCATCACACCGACATCCACCGCCAGCCCGTCCATCTTGATGCCGTGCAGAGCAAAATGCTTCTGTGCCTCATAATACAACTCGGTCGATGCAAGCAGCGCTTTGCTGGGAATACAGCCGACATTGAGGCAGGTGCCGCCGAGATTATGTTCCTTCTCGACGATGGCCGTCTTCATGCCAACCTGCGCCGCCTTGATCGCGGCAGTGTACCCTCCCGGCCCGGCCCCGATGATAACTAGGTCAAACTCCATGTTAAGCGCCACACGATCGATTCCACTGCCGAAAGGCCATACCACCGGCCGGCAAGCGATTTCAAAAAACGGCGGGCAGATTCTGCCCCCTCGGTATCTTTGATGCCAACCTGAAAAAGGATTCGCAAAAATAAAAAAACTCCGCCTAGCAAAGAGTCGTCTAGCAAGGTTAAATGGCCCGCCACACACATGATGCCGCTCGTACACAGCCTCACCTCCTCCATCCGGGCCGGACTGACGCTGACGATGCTGGCGGCTTGGCCCTCCGTCAGCCGGGCCGAAGCCCCGGCCGACGACAAATCTGGTGACTCGGCCATGAGCGCGATGCACCTGCTGCGCGACCGATGCATCCGCTGCCACAACGCAAAAAAAAACAAGGGCGAGCTGAACCTCACCAAGCGGGCGCTCGCGCTCAAAGGCGGTGAAGAAGGCCCAGCACTCATCCCCGGCAAATCGCCGGAGAGTCGGATCATCCAATTCCTGAAACCAGACAGCGACTCCCACATGCCCCCGAAAAAACAGCTGGACGACGAACAGATCGCCACGCTTGGCCGATGGATCGACGCAGGGGCCGAGTGGCTACCCGCTGAGCTCGTCATCAAGGCCAGATCGCTCGATCCGGCCAAGCTCGGCCAACTGCCCGGCGGCTACCGGCCGGTGTTCGCCCTCGCCCTCTCGCCGGACGACAAACAACTCGCCGCCGGCCACGGCAACTTCGTCACCGTTCATAACATCGCCGAGAAAGACAAACCGCCTCTGGCCAAGCTCACCGGTCACCGCGACGCCATCCAATCCGTCGCCTGGAGCGCCGACGGCAAACACCTCGCCACCGGCGGGTATCGGAAGGTGCTGCTTTGGAACAGCGCCGAGTGGTCGCTCGTCGGGGAGATCAGCGACCTGCCGGGACGCGTCTCTGCGATGACCTTCACCCCCGACAGCGCCGCCCTCGTCACCGCCTCCAACGCCTCCGGCCAAGCGGGCGAGGTTGCTCTTTGGACTATCGCCGGCTTGGCCAAGCGCCTGGGCTG
>PVBE011480132.1_pt1 | contig 11448 bp, 9 predicted proteins | sample 1631181 | NCBI WGS metagenome assembly PVBE01 (sample SAMN08397723, study PRJNA350692) | Marine metagenome, whole genome shotgun sequencing project. | isolation source: water | place: Pacific Ocean | collected 2012-04 | reverse complement strand
GGCTAGGGTTGGAGCTTAGGGCTGCGAGGTCTGCGGCTGATCGGCGCGCGGTCATGTCCCTGTTGACCATCGCGACGATCTGCTCTTTGGGGACCGGGAGCAGCGCGCAGATAGCCTTGCTACCCAAGAGGCCGTCCTCTTCACCGGCGAAGGCGCAGATGATGATGGAGCGGCTTGGCCTTGAGATGGACAGCGCCTCAGTCACAGCCAAGAGGCCAGTGGTCCCAGAGCCGTTGTCATCAGCGCCTGGGCCGACCCGCCCTCCGGGGTCCACGCCGATGTGGTCGTAGTGCGCACCGACCACGACGTACTCCTCTACGAGCGCGGGCTCTGAGCCAGGCAAGATGCCGACGACGTTGTCGATGCGGACATCTTGAAGCCTCAAGGAGGACTCCACATCGACCGTGCAGGGCTGACAGTTGACCTTCTTCGGGCTCCCGCTCCGGTCTACCTTGGTCGCGACCTTCAACAAATCATCCCCGGTGAGGAGCTCAGCGAAGGCGGGGGTGATCTCGATCACTGCGGGTCGTCGTCGTGGCGGGCGCCGGTCCCTCACGCCTGGAAAGCTCGCGTGGGTGTAGCGGTACTCGAGCGGCAGCGGCTCAAAGGAGGGGCGCTTGCCTTTGGGCAGCTCAGAGCCCCGGCGCACGACCATCACCCCGCTGACCCCCGCCTCATTCAGAGCCTCCAACTTGACCCACAGGGAGGCGAACTCGCTCTGCTCTGGGCCGTCAAACTTCCTCTTATGCCGAGGTTCGCCGCCGATGATGACAGCGACCTTCCCCTTGAGGTCCTTCTTGCCCGCGAAGTCGTCATAGCGATCACTCGAGGATTGAATCCCAAAGCCTGCGAACATCAACTCGCCCTTTAGGCTGCCAGCGCACCCAACGACTGGGACCCAATCGACGCCCATCACCCCGACCCCTGGCTCCTCAGCGCCCTCTATGGAGTAGGTGAAAGAGCACTCCTCAGAGACGGGCGCTTCGAGGCCCCTGGTGAAAGGCCGCAAGAAGAGGTTCAAAGAGACCGCGGTGGCCCCCTCCTCAACAGCCGGGCCTCGATAGCGCTCGAGCCGCGCCTCGGCGTCGGGGGCTGGGACGAGCCCATGCTCAGCGAAGCGAGCAGAGATCAACTCAGAGGCCCTCCTCAAGGCGGCGCTAGGAGAGTCGCGGCCTTCCATCTCTTGGCGGGAGAGGACGAAGAGGTCTTCCTCGATGGCCCGCTCATCGATCACTTTGGACCCTGCGAGCACATCTCCGGCGAGGGCGAGAGTGACGAGCCCTGCGATCATAATCACGAAGACTTAACGCCAGGCTGCTGCGCCTTCTCGAAGCGCCAGGCGTCCTCGACGATGCGGTCAAGCTCTCCGCGCTTGGGGACCCAACCAAGGACCTCCCCTGCGTAGCGGCCCCCGGAGACGAGGACGGGCGGGTCTCCCTCGCGGCGATCCCCGGTCCGATAGGAGACGTGCAAGCCTGTGACCCGCTCTACAGAAGAGATGACCTCGCGGACAGAGAATCCGCGTCCTGTCCCGAGGTTGCACGCGAAGCCGCCTTTGTCCTCACAGCGCTTGAGCGCGAGGAGGTGAGCGTCAGCGAGGTCTTCCACGTGAACGTAGTCCCGAATGCAGGTGCCGTCGGGGGTGTCGTAATCCGTCCCAAAGATGGTGAAGGGCTGCGCGCCAGGCTGAGTCGCGCGCATAACAAGGGGGATCACGTGTGTCTCAGGCTCATGAAGCTCGCCGATGCTCGCGTCTTGAGAGGCGCCTGCGGCGTTGAAGTACCGGAGCCGCCCGACTCGGAAGCCGTAGGCGCGGGAGAAGTCTTCGGCGAGGAACTCCACCGAGAGCTTAGATCTCCCATAGGGCGAAATGGGCCGACGCGAGTGATCATCGGGGATCGGGAGCTCTTGAGGGACCCCGTAGACAGCGCAGGTGCTTGAGGTGACGAGGGTCTGGCAGCCGATCTCATTCATGCATGAGAGCAGGTTCCAGGCACCGATCACGTTGGTCTCGTAATAACCCTCAGGATCTCGGACAGACTCCCCCACATAACATCTCGCGGCGAAGTGCATGACCGCGCGGGGCTTGTGGCGGCGCATGACATCAAGCAGCGCCTCCTTGTCCCGGAGATCTACCACCTCCAAGGTGGCCGAGATCAAGCGATCAAAGCCGGTGGAGAGGTTGTCCACCACGACCACGTCGATGTCATTTGCCTGCAAACACCTGACGGCGTGGCTACCGACGTAGCCAGCACCACCTGTGACAAGGACGGGGCCGGAGCGCGTGGGCTTTGCGAAATCCATGAGAGGGGGAGCATAGGAGACGAAGTCCCCCACTCCTATTGGAATCCATATAGGACCCGTAGAGCACTTAGACGACGCTCAACCCATGGAGGTCCAGAAATTCGGCCAGGATTTTGCAATGCAATCTGGGCTCCCAACCGACACAGAGCCGGCACTAACCCCAAAAAGAGCAAAAGCGAAGGCCATGCGGTGGTCGCCGGCTGAATCGATGACCTGCTCTCCCGTCGCAGATGCCGTCCCATTGAACTCCATGACTGGATCGCGCCATTCGCAAGCGACCCCTGCCTCCTTGAACCCCTGACAGAGGACCTGGCCGCGACGGGACTCTTTCCCGTCCAAGGTGTGAAGACCAGAGAAGGTGCTCGCCGCCCCACTCTTGAGCGCGACGTGCGCCGCTACGGCAGCGAGGGCTGGGGCGAGATCGGGCTCACCGCTGAGGTCGAGCTCAGCGCCGCCTTGAGGTCCGCCAGCGGCGACGAGGCGACCCCCTCCCTCTTCGATCAAGCAGCCAAACTCGCGCAGGTGTTCAACGACCTTCCAGTCACCTTGCGCAGAGCCTATGGAGGGAGCGGGGACTTCAATCCGCACACCAGAGATGACTCCTGCGCAGAGGGCGACAGCGGCGGCGGACGCGTCCACCTCTGCCTCGATGACGGCTTTGGGGCTGTAGAGCACAGGTGACACGATGTAGCGGCCTGCGCTGTGCTCGACGCGGGAGCCAAAGGCCTCCAGGACACTCTGAGTGAGGTCGAGGTAAGGCGCGCTAGGGACATCACCCGAGACGCGGACCTCACCACCGCCGCTGGAAGCGAGGGCTATCCATAGCGCGCTCAACTCCTGGCTAGAGCCGGCGCCTTGCAGGTGCAGCTCGCCTGCCTCCCGCGCTCCTTGGATCTCATTCGGCCAACCGAGGTCATCCTGAACCTCAACGCCAGCGGCGCGCAGCGCAGCCCAGAGCGCTGGGCTGCGCCTCCCTCGCAAGCTCCCCGCCGCGTGTATCAACCAACGCCCAGATCGGCAAAGGGCCGCGCATGTGGGCACAACGCGGCCCAAGAACCCGGCCTCGCCCACAGAGAGCCCGCCCCCTGACGGCACCTCTTCGCTGGGAGAGAGCCTCATGGAGCCGCCCTGGACATCGACTTCGGCGCCGAGCGCCTTAGCGCAATCGATCCCACGGAGGATGTCTTCCCCGGCCTCACCCCACCCAGAGCCATGCTCATACCTAAGCTGGACCGTCTCCCCTGAGGAGGCTGCCAAGATGAGGGCCCTCAGGACGTGTGACTTTGAAGGGGGCAACGCCACGAGGCCTGGCATGAGGGCCGGCAGGCGCATGGTGTGTGAGCTTTCCTCTACGTTCCGCACGCCTCCATTGTAGCCCCGAACATGGGTTGCCATACTCCCTTGTTCGCCACTCACCAAGGAGCACTCCATGCAAAACGACAGCGTATTTCTCGGACGAGACGAGACCGTCCCCGGGCTCGAAATGATCGCCTCAGGGAAGGTCCGTGACATCTACTCGCTCGACGAAGAGCACCTCCTCTTTGTCACCACTGACCGCATCTCCGCCTTTGACGTCATCATGAACGAAGGCGTCCCGAACAAAGGGCGCGTCCTCACGTCGATCGCGGCCTGGTGGTTCCAGGAATCACAAGACATCATCCCCAACCACATGGTCAGCGCCTCTGTGGACGATGTCCCCGGCCTCGACGACACGTGGCGAGACCACCTCGACGGGCGAATCCTCGTCGTCAAGCGCGCCCAACCGACGCCTGTCGAGTGGGTCGTCCGCGGCTATGTCGTCGGGAGCGGCTGGAAGGACTACCAGAAGACACAGTCCATCTGCGGCATCGAGCTCCCTGCGGGGCTCGCGCAGGCAGAGGTGCTCTCTGAGCCGATCATGACCCCGACCACGAAGGACGACACCCACGACGAGCCGATCACGCAGGCCCAAGCCCGCGAGCTCGTAGGTGACGAGGTCTTCGAGACATGCCTCAAGGCCTCGATGGACCTCTTCAAGCGTGGCACCGACGTCCTCGCCCGCCTCGGCATCATCTTGGCCGACACCAAGTTTGAGTTCGGGATACGAGACGGCTCCGTGATGCTGATCGACGAGATGCTCACCCCGGACTCATCGCGCTTCTGGCCCTCAGAGGACTACAGGACAGGCATCTCCCCGCCGAGCTATGACAAGCAGATCCTGAGGGACTACCTCGAGACGCTTGACTGGGACAAGAACTACCCCGCCCCCGAGCTCGACCCCGCGGTCTTGGCTCGCGTCGGTGAACGATACGTCGAGGTCTGCGAGAAGATCGTCAACAGCACCACGGGGGTCACCTCATGACCGTCGCCCTGCTGATGGGGTCCGATTCGGACTACGGCAGACTCGAGGAGTGCGTCGCGACCCTCAAGGAGTTTGGTGTCAGCGTTATCGCCAGAGTGCTGAGCGCGCACCGCACCCCTGATGACGTCGTCAAGTTCGTCGAAGAGGACGGCCCCAACGCAGGCGTGAAGGTCTTCCTCTGCGCCGCCGGCGGCGCCGCTCACCTCGCCGGAGTGGTCGCAGCGCACACGAGCCTCCCCGTGGTGGGCATCCCCATGGACAACCCGCCCCTCGGCGGCCTCGACGCGCTGCTCTCCACCGTGCAGATGCCTGGCGGCGTCCCCGTCGCCACCGTGGGCGCTGGTCGGGGTGGCCCTGTCAACGCTGCGCTCCTCGCCGTGCGGATCCTCGCGCTCAGTGACGAAGACCTCGCCGAACGACTGAAGGAGTTCCGCAGCAGCCAGACTGAGAAGGTCCACGCCAAAGACGCCTCCTTGCAGGCGAAGCTTGGCTGAGGCCGCAGAAGAGAGGGACCCCGCCTCCGGGCTCCCTGAGACGCTCTCCTGGCAGGGTGGGCGTCCAGGTTTCGTGCGCATGGTCGAACAGACGCTCCTGCCTGGTGAGTTCACCGAGCTGGAGGTCAAGACGGTCGACCAGATGGTGGACGCCATCTATCGGCTCGCTGTGCGTGGGGCCCCAGCGATCGGCGTCGCCACCGCTTACGGCGTCCTCTTGGGGGTGCAAGACCTCATCGCGCGTCCTGCGCCAGAGGTCATGGAGGCCTTCGCCGACACCTGCAGCCGCCTCGAACGCGCCCGCCCCACCGCGGTCAACCTGTTCTGGGCTCTAGACCGGATGAGCGTGCGCGCAGGCCAAGAGGTCGCAGCGGGAGGCAGCGGAGACGAGGTCATCGCCGCGCTCTTCGCCGAGGCGATGGCCATCCACGCCTCCGACAAAGACACATGCCAACGCATGGGCGTCCACGGCGCTGAGCTCATTTCAGATGGCGCCCGGATCCTCACTCACTGCAACGCTGGTTCCCTCGCCACAGGCGGGATCGGGACAGCCCTCGCGCCCATCTACGAGGCCACCAAACAAGGAAAGCGAGTGATGGTCTTTGCGGACGAGACCAGGCCCTTGCTCCAAGGCGCCCGCCTCACCGCGTGGGAGCTCAACCGCGGCGGCGTTGACGTCACCTTGATCACCGACAACACGGCCGGGTGGGTCATGAGGGAGGGACGGGTCGACATGGTCATCGTTGGCTCTGACCGCATCGCTAGGAACGGTGACGTCTGCAACAAGATCGGCACCTACTCCGTCGCGGTCCTCGCCCGCGAGCACAGCGTCCCCTTCTTTGTAGTCGCCCCGCTCTCCACCTTCGACCTGAGCTTGCCTGATGGCTCGCACATCCCCATCGAAGAGCGCCCCGCCGAGGAGGTCACTGAGCCCTTTGGCCGGCGCATCGCTCCGGATGACTGCAAGGTCTATAGCCCAGCCTTCGACGTCACCCCCGCGAGGCTCGTCAGCGGGATCGTGACTGAGACTGGCGTGATCCATAGCCCCACGAGCACCGCTATCGAGGCCGCCTTCAAAGAAGCGGGCCTCGACATCCCCCCCCTCGCAAGCGCCGGCGAGATCAAGGGGTCAAAGGCCGTCCGCTGAGCTAGTCATACCAAGCGAAGGCCTAGGCATTCTGGCTCAGACTCGCGCCGTAAAGGCGACACGGCAGCGCAGCGGACGTCGAGCTCGCAGGCCTCTTGAGGACAAGAGAGGCCCCAGTCAATCGGGTTCGACCCAGGGCATCGGAAACTGCCGGGCGCCAGCCTCGCGAGCCTTCGCGCGCTCCATTGTGACGCTCTGTGCGTGATCCTCGCTCCAGACCGGATCGCGCAACTGTTCGTTCCATGAAGCGTGGCGAGCGAGCAGAGCTGTGACGAGCTCAGGATTCTCGCTGGCCAAATCCCTGTCCTCGCCCGGATCTGCTGCCAGGTCGTAAAGGGCCGGAGACTCCATCGAGACATCGCTCACCAGCTTCCAGTCGCCGCGACGGATCGCCCAACCAGCACCTCCACACACGCGCCAGTGCAAGGTGTCACGAGGAGCCCCCTCGGCCTCTCCGCGCAGAAATGAGTAGACGTCGACTCCGTCGAGGTTCTCCGGGAGCTCGATCCCAGCGCGCGCGAGAGCGGTCGGCAGGACATCCAGAGCGAGCACCGGCTCGTCATAGGTCACGCCTGCTGGCAGCTTGCCCGGCCAACGGAACAAGAACGGCACACGCAGACCGCCCTCGTGAAGCCAACCCTTGTTGCCGCGCAAGGGTCGATTGTCGGAGACACCTCGGCGACCGCCATTGTCGCTCAGAAAGACGACGAGGGTGTCCTGATCGAGGTCGTGCGCCTCCAGACTCGCCATGAGCCGCCCAACCCCAGCATCGACCCCGCGCACGAGCGCCGCGTAGCGACGACGCCCATCGTGCTTGATCTCCCTGACCGAGCTGAGGTAACCAGCGGTCGCTTGATTCGGAGAGTGCGGGGCGTTGTACGCGAGGATAAGGAAGAAGGGGCGCTCTTGATTGCGCTCGATAAACGCCAGGGCCTCATCGGTGAGGTCGTCAGTCAGGTATGTCGGCTGCTGATCGATGGGTTCGGCGCCACGCCACAAGGGTGAGCGATACTCGTCCTTACCATCTGCCCTGAAGTAGTCATGTCCTCCACCGAGGAATCCAAAGAACTCGGTGTAGCCACGAGCGAGTGGCCGAAAGGGTTCTCCCGCGCCGACGTGCCACTTGCCGATGTGAGACGTAGCGTAGCCAGCCTTGGCGAAGAGCTCGGGCAGCATCAGCTCACCCACGTCTGTTCCGGTGGAGTCATCCGCTTCGTCGTAGCGCGGATTGTGCTCGTGACCGAAGCGCTGCTGGTACCTGCCAGTGAGGATCCCCGCCCTGGACGGGCTGCAGTAAGGATGGGAGACATATCCCTGCGTGAGCCGAACGCCAGCCTCCGCTAGGGCGTCGATCTCAGGCGTCTCGAAGTCGATGCAGCCCTGACAGCCAAGATCCCGAAAGCCGAGATCGTCAACGAGAATGACCAGGACGTTAGGCGGACGCTCCTGTGAGGCGAAGAGGCTCCCTGCGAGCAAGAGTGCGCTAGTGATCATTCTCCGAAGCCTACGAGCCTCGCCGACCCGGCACCACGGCGGAAAAACAGGCCTGCGCGCTCACGCAGTGACAGAGCCCTCTAAATGCGAGCGCAGGAGCGCTGGGGATGATTTCTGCGTGGCTATAAGCCCACTGTCCGTCAAAGACCATGCGCTTACCCGCCCTGAGACATGTTTCTGCGACTTGGGTTACAGAGTTGCTTTTTCCGGCGCCGATCAAACTGGAGTCACCCCGGTTCACCCTCTCCCCAAAGACCATGACACCCACCCCGCAGAAGACGAAGAAGGCCAAGAAGGCCACGAAAAAGACGACTAAGGCGACGACGCGCAAGAAGACGGCCAAGAAAAAGGTGACGCCTGAGAGCCGCAAGCGCGCGCGTAAGGCCGCCAAGACCGCCCATGAGAACAACCGCAACCCGATCAGGCCTGACGAGATGTCAGGTGATCTGGTCGAGTTCATCACGGCGATAGATTCCTACAAGCGCATTCACGAGCGCCCCTTCCCCAGCTGGTCTGAGGTCTTGGAGATCGTGAAGGCCTTGGGCTACAGCCGCAGCGCCTAGCTAAAGCACAGCGTCCCAACCCCGACGGAGCTCGTCGGGATCGAGATCTTCTCCGATGATCACAACGGAGGAGATCTCGGGCGCGTTCATATCTAGCGGTCCGAACTCAAGCCACTCGTGGATCCCGTGCACCGCGACCGCTTGCTCGCACCCGACCACCCGGAAGACCCCTTTGATGCGCAAGAGCTGCTGGGCTCTGCGCGCGGCGAGAAATTGAAGCCACATCTTCAGGGCGTGCAGATCGATCGGCTCATCAGATGAGAAGGAGAGCGTGACGATCCCTTCAGAGTGCGAGGCCTCTTCGACATCACGGCGAGCGCTCGAGCCCTGCTCGTCCAAGAGCCAAGAAGGGTCCACCTCCCCCATCTCCGCCACCGCGACCTCTGCGTCTGGACGGACACTCTTTAGCTGCACGACGAGCTCATCAAGGGCGGGGGCATCGACCCTGTCAGCGTGGGCGATCAAGAGCCTGTCAGCGCACGAGATCTGATCTCTAGCCTCTGGCCTAGACTCGAGCTGAGTCAGCGCGTGCCGAGCGTGCAAGACGGTCACAACACCTGAGACTCGGAGCCTTGACCTTAGGTCCTCCAAAGCGCCGATCGTTCTGACAACAGGACCAGGGCTCGCGAGCCCGGAGGCCTCAATCAAGATTCGATCAGGGACGCCGTCGCCTGCCTGAAGGAGCCCGGCGAGCGCTTGGGAGAGGTCACCAAGGACCGTGCAGCAGAGGCATCCATCGACCAGCTCAACTAGGCCCCACTCAGCCCGCTGTACGAGCATCCCGTCGACACCGAGCTCTCCCACCTCGTTTACGACGACGGCGCATCGGCCGGCGGCCCCACCCTTTAAGAGTGCGTTAAGGACCGTGGTCTTCCCCGAGCCCAGGAAGCCACTGAGGATGGTGACGGGGACCCTGTCGTCCACTCAGACTCCGCCTACCGTGGCGGCCTGATAGATCGGGTATCTCCCAGCGAGCTCGCCGACCTCTCCGCGCACGCGGGCCGCGAGGGCCATATCGGCCGGCGCTTCAAGGACGTCAGCGATCCAATCAGCGAGCTGCGTGCAGTCTGCGGCGTTCAGGCCGCGGGTCGTGATCGCGGCAGAGCCGAGACGCACCCCGCTCGCCTCCATGGGGGGGCGCTCGTCGTAGGGAATGAGGTTCTTGTTGCAGGTGATGTCCACCGCGTGCAAAAGGTCCTCCGCCTCGCGTCCGCTGAGGCCCTTGGCACCGACGTCTAAGAGCATGACGTGGTTGTCGGTGCCCCCTGAGACGATGCGCAGGCCGCGCTCGTGGAGCCTGTCAGCCATGGCCGAAGCGTTGGCGACGACCGCTTGAGCGTACTTTGAGAACTCAGGCGCGAGGGCCTCCCGGAAGGCGATCGCTTTCGCTGCGATCACGTGCATGAGGGGGCCGCCTTGGCCTCCTGGGAAGAGAGCTGAGTTCACCTTCTTGATGACCTCAACCTCGGCTAAGACGGCGCCACCGCGGGGCCCTCGGAGAGTCTTATGAGTCGTAAAGGTCGTCACGTCGGCGTGGGGGATGGGGCTCGGGTGAACTCCTCCAGCGACGAGGCCCGCGATGTGGGCCATGTCGACCATGAGCTTTGCGTTGACCTCCTTCGCGACAGAGGCGAAGGCTTCGAAGTCGATCGTTCGGGAGTAGGCGGAGGCCCCGGCGAGGATCACAGCAGGGCGGAGCTCGAGCGCCAGGCTGCGCACCTCGTCCATGTCGATCGTCTCGGCGTCCTTGCTGACCCCATAGTGATGGAAGTCGTAGAAGACACCTGAGAAGTTCTTGGGGTGCCCATGCGAGAGGTGCCCGCCGTGATCGAGGCTCATGGCTAGGACCTTGTCGCCTGGATCGCAGAGCGCCATGAGCGCAGCCATGTTCGCCTGGGTGCCGCTGTGGGGCTGAACGTTCGCGCGCTCAGCGCCGAAGAGCTCTCGTACCCGATCTCTAGCGAGGTCTTCGACGGTGTCGACGTGCTCACAGCCGCCGTAATACCGTCGCCCTGGGTACCCCTCGGCGTACTTATTTGTCAGCGCCGTGCCCATCGCGGCGATGACCTCTGCGCTGGCGTGGTTCTCAGAGGCGATCAGCTCGAGCTGCCGCTCCTGGCGATCCACCTCTAGGCCGACAGCGGTCCATACCTGTTCATCTGATCTCATGTTGGGTTCCTCCTAGGTGCTTGCTGTGGCCTAGAGCGGCCCCGTTCGATTGCCCGCCTCGTAGACACCGCTCATCTCTTGGTTGAGCGCTCCGTTCTCATGGAAGAACTGCCAGGGACCTGTGCGTACACCGCCCGAGAGCTCACCGCGCATCTTGACGACGCCTCCCTCATACCACGCCTCTGAGAGCCCATCACGGCTAGCGCCGGCCTCACGGAGGCCCCCGCTCTCATACCACACCTTGCCGCTGCGAACCTCCCCGCCATCCCACACAGTCTCGCTCTCAGGGCTGCCAGAGCCAAACCAAGTCTTGACCGTCCCAGACAAGACGCCGCCATCGAAGGGCTCCTCGCTGCGGAGCTGTCCGTTAGGGTGCCACGCGCGCCAGAGCCCGACCTGTGCGCCAGACTCCCACTGACCGGAGACCTTCTCTTCGCCCGTGCCCCAATAAGAGGTCGAGGCGCCGTCAAGCCTCCCAGCTTTGTACGAGCTCTTATTAGAGATCTCGCCGCCTGGGTAATAGGTCGTGGAGTCGCCCTCGGCGCGACCGTTGACATAGACGGACTCTCTCGAGAGCTTGCCGTTGTCATGCCACTCCTGAACTTGCCCGTCGGCACGACCCTCGACCCACACGCGCTCGGACTTCTTCTGTCCGTTGGGATGCCACTCATCCCACTGCCCCACCTCTTCACTGGTAGAGACTCCGTCACGCTCTAGGATCTCGAAGGACCCACGGACAGCGACCTGCCCGTTGGGATGCCACCACGTCCACTCGCCGACCTTCCTCCCGTACACGAGGTCCCCCTCCGACTGCTTGATGCCGGCTCCTTGGTCGTGCCAAGTGGTAGTGAGCGAGGGCTCACCTTCAGCCTGGCCATCCCCGTCCCCGCAAGCGGGAAGCAGGAGCGCCGCGCACAAGAGAACCCGTGACAGATC
>PVBE010386861.1_pt1 | contig 11448 bp, 10 predicted proteins | sample 1631181 | NCBI WGS metagenome assembly PVBE01 (sample SAMN08397723, study PRJNA350692) | Marine metagenome, whole genome shotgun sequencing project. | isolation source: water | place: Pacific Ocean | collected 2012-04 | reverse complement strand
TCGCCTCCATCACTCAAAAGCGCATGCCGGGCATCAAGGTCGAAAAATCCTGGCTGTGAGGTCATCATCTATCCTCCGGGGCGGGAGGATTCTATTGGATCACATCAGAGATGAAATAGGGGAGGTTTTTAGAGGTGCCCATAAAATACGTAATCGACCTCGCTCGCCTTCCGGACATCGCCGATGACCTCCTCGACGGTCGTCTCCTCATAGAAGGCAGCGAAGGAATCGGACATGATGCTGCCCGCCGAATCGGGGGCGTAGGCCATGATGTCTTCGATGGCGAACGATTCATGAACGTCCATCTGCTCGACCACTTGGCCGGCCCGTTCCTCGGGAAGCGCCTCGAGAATATGGCGGGCGTCGTCGCTGCCGATCTCCTTGAGGAGGGAGACAATCTCCGCATTGGGCATCGGTTCGAGCAGTTCGCTGACGATGTGGTCGTCACACTCGGCGAGAATCTCGGCCCGCTGCTCATCGTCGGCGATGACGGCGAAGGCCCCCTGCCTTTCCTCGGTTTCGAGGTTGCGGAAAATCTGGGCCGCTTCGGCGGGGTGGACTTTCGCGAGGGCGTTGCTCAGGTGGACATCCGCCTTTCGCCGGAAAAGGCGACGGATCATATCCTCGTTCTGAAAAAGCCGGGTGTCGCGCTCCTGAACCATGACGCTCTCCGCAAAAAGGTTGCCGCCTGATCCCTAAAACCCATTGAAGACACATCGGATCGGCCGAAAGGCACTGCACTCTATTTTACGCCCGCGCCAGCTGTCAAACACGGGGCTTCCCTGAGGATCATCGTCCTCGGCCCACCTTGCGGCGTTCCGGGCAAGACACTAATATTACAGAATAGCATCGCCGGAATACTCTGTTCGTCCCAATAAGGAGAGCGGCCCTATCGCCAAACTGCACGGCCGGATGACAGGCCTGAAATCCAAGCAGATTCGCGCCCTTGAGCGCCTCTACCGCCGGAAAATACCCGCCACCCAGCTGGTTCATCTGGACCTGGGGCGGGAACTCGCCGCCCTTTCCTTTGAAATCGCACGCCAAATCGGGATTCTCGTTGACCGCCAGGGAGCGGTCCGCCACGTCATCGTGGGCGACGCCCGCGGAATCGAGATTCCGGAACTGGGCCGCGCCCGCGCCGGGACCACCCGCCTTCGGGGCCTGAGATGCATCCACACCCACCTTAAACCCTCCCCGCTCTCCCAGGAGGACTTGACCGACATGGCGCTTCTTCGTCTGGACGCGATGGCCGCCATCGAGGCGCTCGGCGAGGAGGAGACGGGCCGCGTTCATGTCGCCCATATTCACCCCGCCGCGGGTGGAGACATTGGCCCCGCCCCCGACCAGGTAGGGGAATCCGCGCAGAACGGCTCAGCGCCGCCCTGGGAGCAATTGGTCTTCCCCGACATGGGGAAGCTCGATCTCGACATCGCCGCCCTGATCGCCTCGATCGAGGAGGAATTCGCCCGGCTCCAGCACGATTCGACCCAGTTCGATACGGGCGAGCGCGCCCTGCTCGTGCTCGTTGATCTGGGTAACCGCGAGGGCTGGGGGACGGACTCTGAATTGACCGAGCTCGAAACCCTCGCGGAGAGCGCCGGGTTCATCCCCTGCGGAAGGGTGATACAGCGCCGCAAGGCGGCCGACCCCCGCTTTGTCATCGGGCGGGGCCGCCTCGCCGATGTTCTGATGCGCTCGATGCTAACCGGAGCCGAGGCCCTCGTCTTCGCGCAGGAACTCTCCCCCTCTCAGGTGCGGAGTCTCGCCGATTTCACGGATCTGAAAATTCTCGACCGCACCCAGATCATTCTCGATATATTCGCCCAGCGTGCGAGGAGCCGCGTGGGCAAGCTTCAGGTCGAACTCGCTCAGCTTCGCTACATGCTCCCCCGCCTATCGGCCAAGCACACGGCGATGAGCCGCCTCACGGGCGGCATCGGCGGGCGCGGCCCCGGGGAAACCAAGCTCGAGGTCTCCCGGCGGCGCGCCAACGAGCGGATTCGCCGCCTCGAGCGCGAACTCGATCAACTTCAGCGGAAACGCGCCCAGGGCCGGCGCCTCAGGAACCGCCGCAGGGTGCCGATTCTCTCGCTGGTCGGCTACACGAACGCCGGAAAATCCACCCTGGTCAACGCTCTGACCAAGAGCGAGGTTTCGGTGGCCGATCAACTTTTCGAAACCCTCGACACGTCAAGCCGAAGGCTTCGCCTTCCGAGCGAGCGGGAGGTCCTCATCACCGACACGGTCGGCTTCATTCACGATCTGCCCAAGGATCTGGTCGGTGCATTCAAGTCCACGCTCGAGGAACTCAAGGACGCCGACCTGCTCCTCCACGTAGTGGACGCCTCCGATCCGGGATGCGAGGAAAAATTGGCCGCCGTGGAACGGCTCCTCGTCGAAATCGGACTGGGCAGCACGCCAATTCTCCATATCTTCAACAAAATGGATCGAACCGGCGTTATTCAGCTCGCCAATTTGTGCCGCCGCCATAACGGGGTGGGCGTCAGCGGAATCGATCCGGAAAGCCTTCCTCCCCTGATCGAGGAAGCCTCGCGCCGCCTCGGAGAGTTGGGCGACGCCGAAGAGGAAACCGAATTCGAACAGGCCGCCATCTAATCGCCCTCTTGCACCCCCTCCCCCGCCCGGTTTGGATCCGATATGTGGCTACGAAACCATCGACGCAATTTCGTTTTCACCGTCTCGCTCGTCTTCCTCGCGGGATGCGCCAGCGGCGCCGGGGGCAATTCCCTTTCGGGCTTCTGGGAGCGCACCCGGCAAACCGTGAGTTCGGCCTACGAGACCACCAAAAACACCGTATCGTCGGCCTTCAGGAAGATGTCCGTTTCATCGGATGAAAAGGTGACGGTCAAGACCACCTCCTCGGACGATCGGGCGTCCTCGAAGGCCACGCCGTCCTCGCAGGACCCGGCGTCCTCGGAGGACTCGGCCCGAGGAGCCTTCGCCTCCCGCCCCTCCGCCGGTTTCGAGGAGGACATCAAATCCGGCCGCCTCAAGCCCATCACCGAGCCCCAGGTCCGCGGCAGCGGGGACAAAAAATTTCGCGTCATCCCCCGCAAGAAATCCGCCGGTGAATTGGGCAGCCAGGTTGCCGAACTTGATCGTCAAATCGCCGGAGAGCGCGATTCACGGCGGAAAGAATCTCTCCTCAAGAAGCGCCGCCGTCTCGCCCGAGCACGCGCCATCGCCCTCAAGGAGGAAAACCTCGCCCGCGCGGTGGACAAAGAGCGGGCAAAGCTCAGGAAAATGGAGCAGGAACTCGAGAACATGAAGAAATTCGGCAGGTGAGGCAGGCCGCCCGAAATGCCTTCCAGAAATTATCTTGAGGCCCGCCTTCTTCTTCGGTCCCTGATCGGCGGGCCAAGCCGGACCATCGCCCCCTTTTCGGGCGCGAGAAAGGTCCGTGCCACGGCGAGGACATCTTCCGCCCTCACCGCCTGAATTTTTTTCCGGAACGCGTCGGTCCCTTCCCTCTCCAAGCCATAGAGCGTATCAAAAGCAGCCTCCGAGGCCTTTGCTCCGGCGCGCTGGAGCGAGCGCAGGTGCTCGCCGATGAGAAAGGCCTTGGCCCGATCAAACTCCTCCTGGCCGAGGCCGCTCTCGCGCACCCTGGCCAGTTCACTGTGGATGACTTCGACGGCCTCCTCTTCGGCCTCGGGCACGGTGGCCGCGTAAAATGAAACCGGCCCGGGGTCAATCCCCTCCTCGGAGGAGGCGAACACCGCGTAGGCAAGCCCCCGCCGCTCCCGGAGTTCCCAGAACAAGCCGCCCCCCTGGCTACCCAGCGCGGTCGTCAACACCGACAGGGCATATCGCCTGGAGTCTGAGAAATTCGCTCCAAGAAAAGCGAGTTGAATATGGCTCTGGGAGGCTCCTTCCACCACCTGGCGCCGGCTGCGCCCCCGAGCGGGAACCACCGGAGGGGAGGGCGGGAGCGGGGGCCGCCAGGCAAGAGACCTGCCCGTCCATCCTTTCAACAACCGCCCCAGTTTTTTCGAGATCGCCGCCGGATCGACATCCCCCGCCACGCTGAGGACCAGATTTCCCGGAACGACGCATCTGCGCCAGGCCCGCCGGAGCGCGCGGGGGTCGATGCGGGAGAGCGCGCGGGGATCGCCCAGCGGGTGGCGGCCGAAGGGGTGATCGCCATATAGCAGTGCCATCGCCCGAAGCCGGGAGACGTCCGAGAGGTCGTCCATGTCGCTCCGCCGCTCGGCCCTGATCTCCCGGAGCGTGAGCGAAAGGTCTCCTTGGGAAAAGGCGGGCTCGGTGAGAACCCCGATGAAAATCTCGATCAACTCGTCCGAGACCGGAGAGATGCACGAGCCCGAGAGGCCGATGCTGTTGCGGCCCGAGAAACCCTCTAGAACCGCTCCCAAACCGTCGATTCGGCCCGCCAGTTTGTCCGAGTCCATCGAGCGAGTGGCCTGAGCCGCCAGATTACTCATCAGGTAGTGGAGCCCCGCCCGTTTTTTATCCTCAAGCCGCTGGCCGCCCAGGCAGACCGCACTGATCGCGAAAACGCGAGCCACCCCGCCCGGCTGGACGATCAGCCGCGCCCCGCCGGGAAGACGGAACACGACCTCCCGCTCCCCCCTCCGGACACGCTTCGGCCCCCGCCGTCCCAGCCTCGAGGCGAGAGCCTCGCCCCGCTCTCTGGCCGCCGTCCCCGTCTTTTTTCTTGCTCCGGTGGGACCAGAGGCCTCCGAATTTTCCTCGGAAAAACCCCGCAGGATTCCGCGCAGAAGTTCCTTTCGAGTGGTGCCGCCACCCGCGTTTAGGGGGATAAGGACGCCGGAGGTCGCTCCCTCCGGGCGCAAATACCGCTCCGCCACGCGGGAGACCTCCTTCGCCCCCACCTTCATCAGACGGTTCAGGTAAACTTCGGCAAAGCGGGCGTCGCCCGCCAATAGCTCCGCGTAGCCTGCAATCCTGGCATAGCCGCTCAACCCCTCGCGGCGAAACTCCATGTCGGAGAGGAAATTGAGGCGGACGCGCTCGAGTTCCTCCGGCGTCGCGGGCGAGGTCCGCACGATCTCCCTTCCAATCCGGACAATCATTTCGGCGGCGGAGGCGGCCTGGCCCGAAGCGGCCGTCCCCCCCAAGAACAAAAGCCCCGCACCGAGCGAAAAAAAGTTCTCCGCCGACACCTCGTGCATCAGGGAGGTCTCGACACACATTTTCTTGTAGAGCCGCGAACTCTCCCCCATCCCCAGGATCATGGCAAGGACTTCAAGGGCGGGCGCGTCGGTGTCGGCGAAGGAAGGAATTTCATAGGCGACCACAAGATGAGCGAGGCCCGAGCGCTCCCTTAAAATGGACAGCCGGGGCGCCGCTCCCACGGGCCGGGGGGCGGGGACCCGGATTCGCCTGCTTTGTCTCACTGATGAAGGAAGCTCCCCCTCGGCGCGGAATTTTTCCCTGAGAACACCGCGTATCGCAGACATGTCCACCCGCCCCGAGACGGCGACGATGCTGCGCGAGGGCGCGTAGCAGCGGCTGTGAAAACGCCTGAGCTCCCGGCGGCCGAACCCGCTCACCGCCCGGCGGGAGCCCATGATGGGCCAGCCGTAGGGATGGTCTTTTCCGTAGGCCTTCTCGAAGAGGCGATGCTGGAGCACCTGATCGGGCTGGTCCATCGACCGGTCGATCTCGGCGAGGATAACGCCCCGCTCCCGGTCGGCCTCGGTCTGATCGAGCCGGGGCCACCAGACGGCGTCGGCCAGCATCTCCAGGCAATCCTCCGCGGTCTCGGGGAGGCAGGCGAGGTAGTAGTAGGTTGCGTCACTCATCGTGTAGGCGTTGATGTCCCCCCCGGCGGCCTCGACCCTCGAGGCCAACTCGCCGACGCCTAGATTCCTCGAGCCCTTGAAGATCATATGCTCGAGAAAATGGGCCAGCCCCGCCTCGTCCTTTTTCTCGGCCGAGGTGCCGGCGGGGAGCCATATCTGAATCGAAACCGTCGAGGCGTTTTCGTCCGGAAGACAGATCAGCTTCGGTCCCACCGGGAGACGCCGCCGCCGGAGGGTTTTGAAAAGGGAGATTTTACTCTGCATAGAGGGCAAAGGCCGGAGACCTGCTTGCGTTACAAAAGCAGCGTGGGCATCACGATGCTTTCCCGAAAAACTTCCTTGACTTCAACCGGCCCGAGGTTATCATTTGCCTCTGGCAAAGTCATCCGAAAGGAATGATCGCCTTCGCTCATTCGCTTCAAGAAGGAGAGGGTCTTCTTCCATGGAGCGGGCTTGGCAGGCCCGGCGGAAAATTAATCCCCCTATCACCAACAGCCGCTCCACCGAGGATTCACCGGATCGCTCGCATAATCGAAAGGTGCCACATGGAACACATCAAGCGTCATGTTTTCGTCTGCATCAACCAGCGTCAACCGGACCACCCGATGGGCTGTTGTCAATCGAAGGGAAGCATCGAAATCCTCCAGGCGTTCGGCGAGGCCGTCAACTCTAGCGATCTGGCCGCCACGACCGCTATCTCGGGCGCGACCTGCCTCGGCCCCTGCACGCTGGGGCCCTCTGTCGTGGTCTACCCCGAGGGCGTCTGGTACCAGGGCCTCAAGGCCTCGGACGTTTCCGAGATCGTCGAAAGCCATCTCAACGGCGAGGAACCCGTCGAGCGGCTCCGGCTGCGTCTGCCCACCGTCGAGTAAAGCGTGCCCCGGCCGGCGGCACGCCCTGAAAGGTTCGCCGTGGAATCATCGAACCTGCTCATCATCATGGACGATAAGCACAGCCAGCAAACACTGGGCTGCTACGGCCATCCGGCGGCCCTGACCCCGAGCATCGACCGCCTCGCCGCCTCGGGCACCCGGTTCAAGGCCGCCTACACCAACTGCCCGATCTGCATCCCCTCGCGGGCGAGTTTCGCCACCGGCCGCTATGTCCACGAAATCGGCGCCTGGGACAACGCCTTCCCTTACGAGGGGAGCCCGCCCGGCTGGGGTCACCGCCTCACCGCCGCCGGCCGCCGCTACACCTCGATCGGAAAACTCCACTACCGGAACACCGAGGCGCCCACCGGAATCGGCGAGCAGATCATCCCCCTCCACGCGCCGAACGGCGGGGTCGGCGACATCTTTGCCTCCGTGAGGGACGGCGAGGGCCTCCCTGTCCGCCTGAACAACGAGCGGATGTCGAGTGAGATTGGGCCGGGCGAGTCGAGCTATACCAAGTACGACCGCGAGATCACCGAGCGCGCCCGCCGCTGGCTCGGGGAGGAGGCCCTCCAGCACGCGGATCGGCCCTGGACGCTTTTCGTCTCGCTCACCTGCCCCCACTTTCCCTTCATCGCCCCGCCCGAGTTTTACGAGATGTACCCTCTGGATGAAATCCCCATGCCCAGGGAGCACCCCTCGGGCGGGAGGGCCTGGCACCCCTGGATTAAATGCCTCGACGATTGCGCGCCGTATGAGGATTATTTCGACGACCACAAAAAGAGGGTCGCCATCGCTTCCTACCTGGGGATGTGCTCCTACGTCGATTCGAACGTAGGGAAGATTCTCGCGGCGCTGGACGAGGCCGGGCTCACCGGCGAAACGCGGGTGATCTTCGCCAGCGACCACGGCGACAACCTCGGCGCGCGGGGCCTATGGGGAAAGTCCACGATGTACGAGGAGTCGGCCGCCGTTCCGTTGATCATCTCGGGGCCCGGGGTTCCCGCGGGAAAAGTCTCGAAAACCCCGGTCTCGCTGGTGGATCTTTACCCTTCCGCGCTCGATTGCGCCGGCCTCCCGCTCACCGAAGAGGAGGCCTCTCTGCCGGGAGACTCCTTCTTTAAAATTGCCGGTGCGCCCGATGAGCCCGGGCGCGAAATTTTCAGTGAATTTCATGCACTCGGCGCAGTCTCGGCGCTGTTCATGATTCGCCGTGGGCGATTCAAGTACATCCACTACACGGGCTTTGCGCCCGAGCTTTTCGACCTGGAGGCCGACCCCGGAGAGATGAATAATCTCGCCGGCGACCCGACGCACCAGGGCATCCTCCGGGAGTGCGAGGCCGCCCTCCGGGCACGGTTCGACCCCGAGGAGGTGGACCGCCGCGCCAAGGCGGATCAGGCCGCCCTCGTCGAGCGCCACGGCGGCCGGGAGGCCGTCATCGCCCGGGGCAACTCCTTCGCCTCCCCCCCGCCCGGCGAAAAAGAGTAAAGGGGGCATTTTTCGAGGAGTTCTTTATTGCATTTTTCGAGAGGATGGAGACTTTAACCTGGAAATTTCTAGCTGATATTTCTACTTGAAGACGGCGATAATGGCGTTCCAGACAAACGGGACCACGTAATAGCTAAACACCAGGAAAATGGCGAGGTTGACATACCCTCTCAACCACCCCCGCCCCTTTCCCATGTATTGGCGAGTCGCCTCTTCCATCGCGCGGATGTTTTTTTGAGACTCCTTGGTTACATAGGCTCCGTCATTGCTTCCGAACAGCACCGCTCATCCTCCTTGAAAAATCCGGACCGCCTCCCCGGAACAGGGTCTCACATCTGGCGGCGGCGCGTCAGTTCACTTTATTGAGAAGATAGGTGCCGAAATCGCCGTTTCTCCCGAGTAGAACGGCCTTTCCGCTCGAAAGACCCCGATATAACGAGACGCCGCGCACCAGCCCCTCCCGGCGCAAAAGCACCCTTCCCCTCTCGAGGACAACTACCCCCTTGGTGGACCTGTGAACGGAATCGAACACATAGCCACCGTCCGGGCGGATTGATAGCGAGATCGGGTAGCTCCTCGACTGATCGGGCCAGGTGAACCGCCCCTCCCAGAGACCCGCTACATCTATTAGATGCTTGACCCCGTCCGTGAGCCGGGGCGGAAACGTCACGGCCATCAGCGCCACGAGCAGCGGCGCGGCCGCGAGGTAAACCCCGTTTCGCGCAAGCCATTTCCAGAACATCCAGCCCCTCCCGTAGGGTTTCCGGGAAAAGCCCATTATAATCCATGGTGGCCTTGGCGAGGGGGGGTAGGATAAGGGAAGGTTTTTCCCGCCAAAGAGGATTCTGCTAGAATCCACTCCGAAATTCATCATTTATCCCTCTATCGGGAGCGGCGTCGTGCGTTTCGGGATTCAGATCAGCTCGTTCGGAGAGTTTCCGCCGATCGATGAGTTTCTGGACTTCGTGAGGGAGGCCGAGGCGCTCGGAATCAACCCGATCACGCTGGCAGACTCGGTTTCGACCTCAAGGCTCCACAGCCGGGATATTTACGTGATGCTCGCCCTCATGGCACGGGAGACGAAGCGGGCCCAAATCGGCACATCGGTGACGAATTTCGTGACGCGCCACATCATGACGACGGTGAACGCGATGGCCTCGGTGGACGATCTGGCCGAGGGGCGCGTGATGATCGGGTTCGGGGCAGGGGATACGCCACTGTACTCGGTGGGGCTGAAAAGCTCGAGTTTAAATGCGATGAGGGAAGGACTCATCGCGGCGCGGGCGCTCCTGAATGGGGAGCCTGTCGAACTCGGAGGGACGCCGGTGACCTCGAACTGGCGGAAGCCGCACCTGCCGATCTTCCTGGCGGCGGACGGGCCACGGACGCTCGAGCTCGCCGGGGAGCTGGCGGACGGAGTGATCCTCGGTTCGGGAATCACGCCCGAGGTGGTGAGTTGGGCGCGGGGGCACATCGCCGCCGGGGCTGAGCGCGCGGGCCGGCGGCCCGAGGAGATCGAACTCTGGTTGAATGCGATTGTCCACATCGAGGAGGACGGGGCGGCGGCGCGCGAGACGGTCAGGCCCCGGCTCTGCACCCGGGCGAATCATAATTTCCGGCTGGGGATGAACGCGGTGCCCGTGGAGGAGCGCGAGGGGGTCGAGCGCTTCCGGGCGAACTACGATGAACTGAACATCGGCGCGGGGAGCCCGAACGCGAAGTTTATTACGGACTACATGATCGACCGGTTCGCGGTGGTGGGCTCGCCGGACGAGTGCCTGGACCGGTTCCGGGAGATTGCCGGGCTCGGAGCGAAAACGTTTGTGTTCGCGATGTCATACACCCTCGAGGCGCGCCGGAAGATTGTCCGCTTCGTCGGGGAGCGGGCGCTGCCCGAGTTGGGGGGCTGAAAAAAGGGTCCGCCCCGGATGGGATCCGTCCCGGGCGGAGCGATCATGGGACGCCGGCAATTCACCGAAACCCCGGAGCCTGAAATTTGCGGAACCGCGGGGCATTTCGGAGAAGTGCGGGGGCATTTCGCCAACAGTATCTAGAAGCCCAGCGACACGATCAGGCGGTTCCACATGTTGATGACTCCGATCACGCCGAGAAGCTCGACGACCTCCGCCTCCGAGTAGTGGGACCTGGCTCTCTCGAACGTAGCGTCCGACACCTTAACGCCATGTGTGCTCTCCTCGCACAGTGCCAGCGCGGCTTTTTCCTTTTCATCGAAAACCCCGCTGGCCGAACCCTCCTTCGCGCCCTCGATTTTCTCGGCCCGAACCTTGTGCATCCCCGCCATCTGCGAATGCATCCCGGTGCAATACCCACAACCGTTCAACACCGAGGCGCGGATATTCAACACCTCTTTGAATCCCGGGTCGATATCGCCCGGACCGTCCGCCACCGTGGTCAGACTCAGAAGAGCGCGCAGCAAATCGGGTTTGTGCGCCAATGCCTTGACTGGGTCGATTACCACCCCGAATTGCTTTTGAAGATTATCCATTATCCTTTTGGCGCTTGCCTCGGCCATATCGCTTTCAATCAATGAAATTCGGGGCATACGGCACCCTCCTTGCTAAATACTGCGAAATGATGTTCTAGAAATGAATCAGAAAGTAGCGCATTTATTCATTTTCCCTTGCGTTTCGAGATAATTTTACACGGTAGCTATGACTACACACTCATAGGCTCAATCATACAATCAATTTTTCCTGCTGGCATTACCGTTTTCATGAAGATATCATCCTCGAAGAGGCCTAGTCGTCATCCCCAATATAGAGCCAAAGATTCCTCATTCACATTAAAGAGCCTGTGCTCCTTGTAGAAAAAAGACAGCCGATCTTAAATGAGGAGAGATCATCACCTACGCTTTTTCAAATATTACGGGACAAAATTGCATGTAAATTATTTGCATTTCTTTCTTATTTAACCTAAAAACCATTGCGCACAGTGGGAAACAAGCGTCAAATCACTTGTTTTTCTTAGGTTTCAATGACTTTCAATGGGTAGGAATACGGGCTCAAAATATATTTTTCCTTCCCGGTTTTCTTCTTGTTTATTTCCACATTATGCGGCGGGACGGAGCAAAAAGAGGCTGGAATCTATGTAACCATATGATATAATTGGCCAAAATCGCCCGAGCGAGAGGATATCAGATGCCCGGAGATGGTGGCAGCCAAAAAGAAGCCCTTCGGCCCAGCTTCGACCGATCCATCATGATTGATTTCCAGGGTGCGAAGATCAGCTCCGACACGGGCTTTCTTCTGCTG
>PVBE012381494.1_pt1 | contig 11449 bp, 9 predicted proteins | sample 1631181 | NCBI WGS metagenome assembly PVBE01 (sample SAMN08397723, study PRJNA350692) | Marine metagenome, whole genome shotgun sequencing project. | isolation source: water | place: Pacific Ocean | collected 2012-04 | reverse complement strand
TGGGGAGGGCCAGCAAACACGCGGTGAATTCGTCCCAGAACAGCACACGGATTTCCTCTTTTCAGTAGTTGGAGAAGAGGTAGGCTTCATTGGGGCTATTGCTGTCCTATGCCTATTTGGTGTTGTGATTTGGCGTGTCTGGAGAACAGCAAAGAAATCAGCTGACCTTCTGGGAACCCTAATATGCGTTGGGGTTTTGACGATGATAGTTTTTCAAATGTTCCAATCCATCGGAATGACACTGGGGATCATGCCTATTACAGGGATTCCCTTGCCTTTCGTTTCCTATGGAGGGTCATCTAGCATTACGAGCTTTGTCGCAGTCGGCTTAGTCTTGAATGTCCATATGCGTAGGTATGAGGTTGTCAGGTGAGGTATAGAGTATCCTTGGAAACCGACGTTAAAAAGGTGCGTTCTTAGGATGAGCTCTATCTGGCCCGAAATAGAAGATTTACTTCTCGACGTTGAGAAGCCGGCTCGTTATATAGGACTTGAGAAAGGGGCTATCGAACCTGATCATGACCCTCAAAACGTAGCTTGGCTTTTAACTTACCCTGACGTGTATGAAGTTGGTTTTCCAAATCAAGGGCTGCAGATTCTCTATGAGATTATTAATGAATCAACAATTGGCGAAGCAGAACGAGCCTATGCGCCGTGGCTTGATTTAGAGGAAGCAATGCGAGTGAGGCACATACCACTCTTTAGTGTCGATACGCATCGTCCAGCTAACGAGTTCGATGTTTTGGCATTCAACCTATCCTCAGAACTGGTCTATACGAATGTCTTAAACTGTATAGATTTGGCAGGGGTGCCTTTGCGAACGGATGACAGAAGTGCGGAAGACCTTTTGGTTGGGGCAGGAGGGCACTGTACTTACAACCCAGAACCATTAGCTGCGTTTGTTGACTTCTTTGTATTAGGTGATGGTGAGGAAGTTGTGTCAGAGCTGACTTCTACCATTCACCAATGGAAAAGCGAAGACATCCATCTAAGGGATAGAGAAAAACTGCTGGTAGAACTATCACAAATTGAAGGGGTTTACGTACCCCGCCTGTATAACCCAACAAAAGATAAGAATGGGTTTCAGCGTCTAGAGCCTCGACATGACAACATTCCGAAACTGATAGAAAAGCGCACGATATCTAGCCTAGAAGAGTGGCCGTATCCGAAAAATCAGCTCGTTCCGATTTCCGAAGTCGTTCACGACCGACTAAACGTCGAAGTGTTTCGAGGATGCACAAGAGGATGCAGATTCTGCCAAGCTGGAATGATTACTCGACCAGTTAGAGAACGGTCACTTGACCAAGTTCGAACCATGGTATCTGCAGGTCTTAAAAGAACAGGATACGATCAGGTTGCATTAACGTCATTATCAACGGCCGACTTTAGCCATATTGAGAAAGCGGTTGCTGCTGTCGGAGACGACTCTTTGTCATGTGGTCAGACGAGCGTATCCTTGCCTTCTCTGCGCGTAGATGCATTTACTGTAGGGATAGCATCGACGATTCAAGGTGGGAAACGCTCAGGTCTAACTTTTGCTCCTGAGGCAGGTACTTGGCGCATGCGGCAAGTCATTAATAAGCTGATCACTGAAGAAGACCTCTACGGGGCTGTTGAATCAGCATTCTCACAAGGGTGGCGAAGGGTAAAGCTTTATTTTCTGATTGGTTTACCAACTGAAACAGACGAAGACACACTTGGGATAGCGAGCTTAGCGAAGAATTGTGTCGACATTGGGAAAAAATACAACAAACAAGCCTCGGTCACTGTAAGCGTTGGAGGTTTTGTGCCTAAACCCTTTACGCCTTTCCAATGGTTCGGACAAAATACTATTGAGGAGCTACAGAGAAAGATAAACCTGTTAAAAGATGCTACGAGCCGCATGAGAGGGGTTCAATTGAAATGGCATGACCCCAAAGCCACGTTAATTGAAGGCATCCTAAGTAGAGGTGACCGGGAACTCAGTGACCTTATCGAAGAGGTCTGGAGATCAGGTGGGACCTTTCAAGAGTGGAGCGAGCATTTCGATTTAAGCCGCTGGCTCACATCAATGGACGACCTAGGTCTCTCAGTTGAAAGTTATGCCTACCGACATCGCGATAAATCTGAGCCATTGCCTTGGGACCATCTCGATGCAGGCCTCTACAAAGACTTTCTCTGGCAAGAATGGAGAGACGCCTTAGAGGAGGTGGGGCTTGAAGACTGCCGGTGGACACCATGCTATGACTGTGGCGCGTGCACTGGATACGGCCTTGATCATGTTGTGGCTTCTACATCACCACCAGTTGGAGGAAGTCAAGGAACTTGGCAGGACTTAGAGAGAGGATCTGAAGCTCCCCAGCTCTTAACAATCCGCAAAAAAAGAGAAACTGTTTAGTGTTATGATTCATCTTCGACTGAGGTCAAGCAAGACTGGGAAAATACGTTTTGCAAGTCATCGTGATATCGCGAAAGTTTGGGAAAGGAGTTTGCGAGTCTCCAATATTCCAATGATCTACAGTCAAGGGTTCTCTCCTCGACCTAAAATTGCCTACGGGTTAGCTCTTCCAACCGGAGCCGAGTCAGACTGTGAGTACATTGATATACAAATCGATGATTCGGGGGAAGGGCCATTTGTCGTCGAAGAAATCTGTAAGTCGTTGAATATGAATTTGCCGGTCGGGATGAGGATCAACGGGGTTTCAACCATGGAAGGAAAGCTTCCTTCATTGCAGCAAACCGTAACGTCTTGTGTGTGGGATATCACTGTTAAAGAAGATGACACCAAGGTTGACTCGTGGCTAGATAGAATGAATACTGAAAATACAATCGTTTTAACGCGAGAGCGAAAAGGGAAAAAAGTCGTTGATGACATAAAGCCCTTAGTGCATTCATTGAGTAAACAAAATGAAAAGATTGATGGGAGAGTAATTGTGAGAGCAGAGCTAGGGACACAACCTAGATCATTGCGGCCAAGTGAATTACTTCGTTCCATAGAACCTCATTTGAGTGAATTTAAGCTCCGCAGAAGAAAACAAATAGTCGAAGAGGGGGCTCAGCGACTCGATCCACTAGAAGTTGCTGGAGCCACCCCGATGCGTTCTCTGGTAGGCGCATTATGAGAAGGGAAAATACCCATGTCCGAACAAGCCGAAGCCCACAAGAACGGGGCAAAAGCGCATGTTGAAAACAACAGAGAAACCAAGAGAGGTGACTCTGGAAATAGTGAGAGCAGAGAGAATAAAAAACCGAAGATAGGGGATACGCGACCAGCGCCCGTAGCTGGTCAGGCTGGAAAGAGCTCTTCTGAATCCGAAGGGAAAAACACCAATCGGAAAAGAAGGAAACGTCGTAAATCACGGACAAATGCGGATAACAATAGATCTGCAGCTGGAGCCGGAAAGATTGAACTCGATGAAGCGAACCTTCGGAAAAGGCGCGGGCAGGAACGTAAAGGTAAAGCAGTTGGCCGATATACCATGGCCGTCCATGTTGAAGATGGGGTAACTCAAATTGCTACCTTGGAGGGACGTTCACTCCTTGAGTTCTTCGTATCGCAGCCGGCAGATGATGTAAGTGAAATTCACGGAAACGTATACTTGGGGAGAGTGGAAAATGTTCTCCCTGGAATGGAAGCTGCATTTGTTGATATAGGCACCCCGAAAAATGCTGTTTTGTACCAGAGCGACTTACTATCAGAAAATGAATCAGGAAAGAAGGGCGCCCCTCGGATCGAAGAAGCGCTAAAGAATAAACAAGTCATTATCTGCCAAGTAACAAAAAACCCCATAGCTCATAAGGGTGCGAGACTCACCCAAGAAGTCTCACTAGCCGGCCGTTTCGTTGTTCTTGTCCCAAATAGCTCAACATTTGGGATATCTAAACGACTCCACGAAAAAGAGAGAAAACGGCTTCGTCAAATACTTGAGAAAGCTAAACCTTCTGAACATGGCGTGATTGTTCGAACCGCCGCAGAAAATATTACGAAACAAGAAATCCAAATAGATGTAGAGAGACTCGTAGCACAGTGGAAAGAAATCGAGAGTATGGCAAGTAAAGCTTCTGCTCCAGCTCTTTTGCACAGAGAACCAGAAATGCCATTTCGCGTTATGCGGGAAGAATTCAATAAGCAATACCGGTCAGTTGTTGTCGATGACGAAGGCCTCTATCTCGAAGCAAGTAAATACTTGGAGACTGTTGCTCCCGCCTTGGCCGACCGCATAGAGTTTCACGACCCGGCAGGTGAAGATCTGCCGCTCTTTGAGAAACTCTACGTAAATGAACAGTTGACAAAAGCATTAGATTCAAAAGTCTGGTTGCCGTCAGGTGGATCCTTGATCATCGAGCATACTGAGGCGTTAACTGTAATCGATGTGAATACAGGGAAGAACGTCGGTTCATCAAATCTTGAAGAAACCGTATATAAAAATAACCTAGAAGCAGCGAAAGAAGTAGCTCGGCAATTACGTCTAAGGGATATAGGGGGGATTATCGTGATCGACTTTGTCGATATGGAAATTCAAAAAAATCGTGATGATGTCCTTCGGGTATTCCGCGAAGCTCTATCACGAGACAAGACGCGAACCCAGGTTCTGGGTATTTCTGAGCTCGGACTTGTTGAAATGACCCGTAAACGAATAGGTGAAGGTTTGTTGCAGTCTTACGAGAAGGCCCAAAATTAACATCTGTTTGAATTATCTGCTTCGTTAAGTGTCGGTATTTGATAGAGAAAGTACTAGGCTGGTGACTTATGTATGCCGTAATTAAGACTGGTGGAAAGCAGTACCGCGTTGAACAAGACCAAGTAATTAAAGTTGAACTCTTGGGTGATGTTGGCGCTTCTATAAACTTGTCTCCAGTGATGATTGTGGATGGGAAAACAGTTTTAGCGACTCCATCAGAGCTCAAAGGAACAAAAGTAACGGCAGAAATTGTCGGCGAGGGCCGCGGTAAGAAAATCAATGGTTTTACATACAAAAATAAGAGCAATCAGCGACGCCGCTGGGGGCACCGCCAAAACTATAATGAAATACGAATCACTGCGATAACAAAGGACTAGTAATATGTCAAAGACTAAAGGTGGCGGGTCTACCCGTAATGGTAGAGATTCAAATGCTCAACGTTTAGGCGTCAAGGCCTACGATGGAACTTTCGTTTCTGCTGGGTCGATTCTGGTGCGCCAGCGTGGAACGCGCTTCCACCCCGGAAATAATGTCGGGCGCGGAGGGGATGACACTCTTTTCGCAACTGCTGATGGCAGGGTAAAATTCGGTTCGCGGCGTGGCAGAAAACTCGTTGACGTCGTTCCTGAATAGCATCTACAGCTGACATTTCTATATAGTCGATCACTTTCGGTGGTTTCAATCTAAGGTAGTACCGTGTCCAATTTTGTTGACGAATGTGGCCTCAACGTAAGGGGGGGTGACGGGGGCGCTGGATGTGTTGCCTTTCGGCGAGAAGCCCATGTCAATCGTGGTGGTCCTGACGGCGGAGATGGGGGCGATGGGGGAAATATTTGGCTAGTTGCAGATCACAATACCGCTTCGCTCCTTTCATTTAGAGACTATCCCCACCGCAGGGCAGAAAGCGGGCGTCATGGCGAAGGGAAACGCAAACATGGGGCAAGGGGAGAGTCTATGGAGGTACCTGTTCCAGTAGGGACAATCGTTCGTAATCAAGAAGGGCAAATACTAGCGGACCTATCTTCGTCAGGAATGAAATGGGTTGCAGCTAGGGGCGGTGAAGGGGGTAAAGGTAACGCAAGGTTTTTAGCTAACAACCGACGCGCCCCAAGTTTTGCCGAACAAGGAGAGTCAGGTGAAGAGCAATGGCTTAGGTTGGAGTTGAAACTTCTGGCAGATGTTGCGCTAATAGGATTTCCTAACGTGGGGAAAAGCACTTTGATATCCCGAATTTCAGCAGCGCGCCCAAAGATAGCCGATTATCCGTTTACTACATTGGTGCCCAATTTAGGAGTAGTTAAAACCAGTGAAAATTTTGAAATGGTAGTAGCAGATATTCCTGGGCTTATTGAAGGAGCATCTGCAGGGAAGGGGCTCGGACATCAATTCTTGAGGCATGTAGAGCGGGCGAGAGTCTTAGTCGTTCTTCTTGACTTAGCATCTTATGACGGGACTCAACCGCATGAGCAACTTGAAACATTGTTGACTGAGCTAGGAACCTATAACCCTGAGCTCCTTGAAAGACCACGATTGCTTCTGGCGTCAAAATATGATGTCAAAGTAGCCGAAATTCCAGATTCCTGTATTCCAATTTCTTCAGTAACCGGATACGGGCTTCCAACCGCACTTGCTGAAATTGAACAGCTAGTTCGCTATGAAAGAAGTCAAACCGTTGTTACAAGTCGTGATGAAGTAATACACCGCCCATTGCCACAAGGAGTTCAGATACAGAGAGAAGGTGATAAATTGTTCACAGTTCATGGACGTAATGCTGAACGTGCAGTTGCTTTGAATGACTTAACGAATATTGAAGCCTTGCAGTATGTCCAGGTCTCTCTTGAGCGGCTAGGGGTTAACAAAGCCCTGAAACGAGCTGGAGTTAAGGAAGGGGATATCGTGAGGATCGGCGAACTTGAATTTGAATTCCAAGAAGACGGAAACTTCGACTTCTAGTTACTTCCACGAAAATACAAGAATTTGTACCGTGACCCTGCGACAATAGACATGTGACAGTTGTAGTAAAAATAGGGACATCTTCATTAACAAAAATTGATGGATCGATCAAACGCGAAGCAATCGCAAAACTCTGTGATGAAGTAGCCGAAGTTAGAGAAAAATATAGGGATATTATTCTAGTTAGCAGTGGCGCTATCGGAGCTGGCTTACCAACATTAGGCTTTATGTCTAGCCGCCCTGATGATTCGCGTATACTCCAAGCAGCTTCTGCTATTGGGCAGCCAAAACTGATGGCAATCTACGGAGAAGAATTAGCGAGACACAACTTAGAATACGGCCAACTCCTCCTCGCGCCGGACGACTTTTTTATTCGAGATCGTTACCTTCATGCGAGATCAACTCTCCAATCATTACTAGCAGCTGGGATTATCCCGATTGTTAATGAAAATGATGCTGTTGCAGATGATGCAATAAGATGGGGAGACAACGACCGTATAGCAGCGTTATTAGCTCATCTTGTTCATGCGGAAAAATTGATAATCCTCACCGATACTGATGGTATTTTTACCGCTGATCCTCACTTGAATGAAGAAGCAACTTTTATTTCTGAGATCGATTCAACATCTGAATTAGGAGTGGTCTTGGGTGGGTCTAGCGGAGAGCAAGGTAGCGGAGGAATGAGTTCAAAGTTAGCTGCAGCACGTATGGCTGCATGGTCAGGAGTTACTACGACTATCGCTTCCGCAACTCGAATCGGAGTTTTGCTTGATGCATTGAATGAGGTTCACGGGACAGGAACTATTGTTCGCCCAAATCTAAGGAAACTGTCCGCAAAAAAACTGTGGATAGCATTTGCATTAGAATCCAACGGAACTCTTCAAATTGATAAAGGCGCTGAGGAAGCCCTTTCTGATAAGGGCGGTTCTCTTTTAGCTGTAGGTGTGAAGCGCATTTCAGGCCAGTGGGAAAGCGGTGATGCAGTCTCTGTTATCAGTGAAGATGGGAATGATATAGCGCGTGGCTTGTGCGCGGTTGCTTCTGATGACCTTGCGCCTCTACTTGGACTATCTACCAAAGATCATCCTCAGGGGTTCCCAGAAGCTGTTATACATCGCGATGATTTAGTTTTGCTATCTGGCTCGGACGACTAATTCTTTGCTGAGAATTTCGCTAAATCAACTAAGTCACTGGCTGGGTTCGACCCCTTCAAGTAAGACAAGCAAACGTAAATACTGCCAGTCGCGATCAGAAGTAATGGGCCTAATATTAGATTATGGAGGTCATCGAGAATCCATGCGAGAACCCCGCCGACCGAACCGCTCACAAGAAGAGGTAATGCCAGACGACGGAGTGGTTTAGGTAGTTGATAAGTCGGAGGAAGGGTTTTTACAACGCGTTTTTTCAGCCGCACGTATTCGACCCAGGACCCGCAGGCGCTCCCTAAGGCAAGTCCCACAGCCCCTAGAGCCTGAGGGCCCATGTCGTTTGACCTGATGCCTTCAGGAAGCGGTTTGAATGTAGGCAAATCGCCTATTTTTACTAGTTCATTAATGTCGATAGCAAAACGGTCGAATTGGAACATCAAAACCACACCAATTACTCCTGAAATGCAAACTCTTAGCGCAGCAAACTTTGCAGGGCCTTTAGTGTCTCCAGCGGCATAGCAAGCATTCTGAAAAAGTCTACTGATGCTAGAAGTAATCAATCCAAAACTATATGCACATAGTATGAGCCATACGAAAAAGGTGTCTTCTTCAGTAAAATTCCCACGTTCGAATAGAGCTCCTATGAGTGGCCTCCCTATTGCAAAAAATGCAATAGTCGAAAATGCGACGTAGAAGGTAATTCGCTCTTGACTGGTTTCCAATCGGTTAAGAACTTTGGCCGTATCCTTTTGGTCACGCGATAATTCCGGAAGGTCAGCAGAGACAATAGACATTGCAAAGATCCCTATCGGCAGAAGATAGATAATTTGCGCTATGGACAAGCCAGCGAATGCTCCGGCGGCTAAGAAACCTGCAAGAAAAAGATCAAAGAAAGCTGAAAGCTGAATGACTCCACGCCCTAAAAGAGCTGGAGTGAATCTTTTGAAAATATCTTGAACTGGTTTAAGGCGGATCTGAAAACTCGCTCGTATCGTGGGCGCTGCTTTAATCACTGCGGGTAGTTGAATAACGAACTGGAGAAAACCTCCAATCAAAACTCCCCACGCGGCTGCTTTAGCTATATCTGCATCGCTCCAATCCTTTGCCCACGCAAAAATAGCAAGAAATATTTGGGCAGCGTTCCATACGATAGGAGCAGCGAATGAAAGGAAAAACTTTCTATGAGCGTTGAGGACACCTAAGCACCAAGCTGATAAGACGATAAACCCCAAACCAGCCCACATGACACGAACTAGATCAACAGTTAGTTCGAAAGTAGCATCAGGTAAGACGGGCAGGAGGAGTTTAGTGATAGGACGTGCAGCGATTATCCCCAAGAAGACGATTACTCCCGTAAATAATGCAAGGGCAGAGACGACCACTCCAGCAACAACCCCTGCGTCGTCTTTACTTTGAGCTTCCTCGTCTTCTATGAGCTGGCTATATACGGGAACAAATGATGCCGACAACGTTCCTTCACCTAAAATATTTTGCAATAAGCCAGGAATTTGTAATGCTGCCTTGAAAGCATCAGCGGCTATACGCGTTCCGAGAAGCCCTGCAAGAATAAGTTCACGAATTAACCCAGACAGTCTTGAGAGCGTTATTCCAGCCCCGACAAGCAGAGCGGGCCTACCGCTTACTTCAGTACCGTCCTCCTCTGAATAATTCATACTCACATGTCCAAGCGTACCCGTTATGGGTCTTTCTGTGGATAACCTAACATATAGTCAATTTTGACTACAGTTCGTATCAACCCCACTACCCCCTCTACTCTCAAAATTATGCCCTATAGATTCAATGATGTTCCAGAAGTCCGATCCAGTTTAGAAAAAGTCTCCTACCTTGCTGACGATGGTATTGCCGGAGTTGTCTATCTGGGTGACCGTTTGCAAAAGCCTGTCCTTATCGAAGGGCCTGCAGGAACAGGGAAGACGCAATTAGCAAAGAGCGTTGCTGAGATGAGCGGGGCTCGGCTCATACGGTTGCAATGCTACGAAGGTTTAGATGAATCAAAAGCGTTATATGAGTGGAACTACAAAAAGCAATTACTGCGAATCCAAGCAGAACGAAATCTCAGTGGAGATGGATCATGGGACGAAATTGAGGATGATATCTTTTCCGATGAATTTCTCCTGACCCGACCTCTTCTAGAGGCAATTCAAAGTGAAGATCCAGTTGTGCTGCTTATTGATGAAGTTGACCGAGTGGAGATAGAAACAGAAGCCCTCTTGCTTGAAATCCTTTCTGATTATCAGGTTTCCATTCCTGAGTTAGGAACTGTCACAGCGAAACAAATTCCCCTAGTATTTTTGACTTCAAACAACACTCGCGAATTATCGGAGGCATTGAAGCGAAGGTGTTTATTTCTCCACATTGACTATCCGGACTTGGAGCGCGAACGCGAGATTATCCTTACAAAGGTTCCAGACATTAATGAAGCTCTTTCAGATCAAATCGCACGTGTTGTGAGATCCATTCGGCAATTGGATCTAAAGAAAGCCCCATCAGTTTCCGAAACATTGGATTGGGCTCGGACTCTTGTGCATCTTGGGGTTGAACATATTGATGCACAGACTGCTACAGATACTGTAAATATACTCTTAAAATATAAATCGGATATAGAAAAAACGGTCAAAGAATTTGCCGTAGACGATGATTTAAATATCGATACAAGTAGCGATGGATAAGGTCAGTTCAGTCAGGGAGGCATCTCCGCTGCTAGAGCTGTTAAACGGGTTTATAGTCGAATTAAGGCAAGCGGGCCTCCCAGTTAGCTTGACTGAGAATCTAGATGCCGTAGCAGCTGTAAAGCATATACCTATAGATGATAGAGAAGCATTTAAGTATGCGTTAGCAGCCACGCTTGTCAAGAACCATGCGCATTGGCGGGCTTTCGAGACTGTCTTTGAAGTCTACTTCTCTCTGCGCGGCGAGGAATATAACCTATCAGACGATGAATCAACTAGTGCTTCCCCAGAGGATGGCATGGCAGCGGACAATGAGCAGCAACTTGGGCAAATGCCCGGGCAAGGAGGAGGGCAGGAAGGTTTAAGCCAAGAGCAATTGGCTGAGATGCTGTATAGATCCCTAATGAATTCTGACCAAAATCTAATGCGAGCTGTTTCAAGAGTAGCTGTTCAGCGTTTTGCTGGAATGGAACCAGGGAGGCCAGTCGGAGGGACATATTACCTTTATCGAACGTTACGGAACTTAGACCTAGAAGGAGTATTGGAACGGATGTTGGAAGAGGTCGAGTCAGAAAACACTGGCCTTGATTCATTAAATCAGCGATTACTTAAAGATGAGTATGAGCACAGGATCGAAGAACTCAAAAAACAAATAGAAGCAGAAATTAGAAGACGCTTGGTTGCTGATAGGGGTATTGAAGCTATGGCCAAGACGTTACGGAAGCCTCTTCCTGAGGATGTTGATTTTATGCATGCAAGCAGAGAAGAGATGGTGGCCCTAAAGAGAGCTATTTGGCCATTGACAAGAAAGTTAGCTGCTCGCCTTGCTAGGAAAAGACGCCATGGAAGAAAGGGACCGCTAGATTTCCGAAATACGGTTCGACACTCGCTTTCATATGGGGGTGTTCCTGCAGAGCCCAAATTTAAATACCCAAAACCCGCTAAGCCAGAGATAATGGTCATCGCTGATATTTCCGGTTCAGTAGCGGCATTCGCC
>PVBE011944937.1_pt1 | contig 11449 bp, 2 predicted proteins | sample 1631181 | NCBI WGS metagenome assembly PVBE01 (sample SAMN08397723, study PRJNA350692) | Marine metagenome, whole genome shotgun sequencing project. | isolation source: water | place: Pacific Ocean | collected 2012-04 | reverse complement strand
CTAAACATCTCTTGCCAGTTGGCCTCTGAAGCCAACAACCGGTTATCAGCCGTATTTCTGCCCTAAGCTAGTAGACTAGCTACGATGGCACCACCAGTAAAACCAATCGCTAATTATTCTTCAGAGCGATCGCCATCCATGCCAGCTGTTTTGAGCTCGGCATGCCTAAGACGTAAAACAAATCCTAAGCCAATGCAAGCACAACAAATGTTGCAGACAACAGTTTTTGGTGATGAGGAAATCACTCAACACATTGTCTCAACAAGACTTGAACGATCAGCATCGGCGGACGCTATGCTCTCATACGATAGTCCAACGCCAACACTGCATCAAAACACAAATCCGATCAGCATGAGAGGCAGAACCAACGACCCTAGTGATAACGATAGGACGGGCAACGGAGGTGAAACGATACCTATCACGGATACTAACGAACGAGTCACCCCCTCCTATCATGCTCTAACCCACTTCTCAACACATCGTGGGTTAGGAGCGCTGCCACCCATGACGCCTGTTGCATCGTCGTCCGATGCACTCATTGCTCGAAGTTCAGCCGCTGGCGACATGGTGCCAGCAGAGAGTCCTGAGGAGATTCTGATGACAAGAGCGAGAAAGTTTTGCACGGGCAACACAGACGAGACTCTGCCAGACACAGTGGCGCGCTATGACATGAGCACACCACAGGCAGGATCGCCAAGCACAATGGTACCTCTACAGAACGGTCCAGAGACTGAGGATTTCAATTTGGCCGATCTCGCCGAGCTTGGCCAGGCCATATCACGTGGCTCGGATGAAGTTCAATCGGCTGCAGCATCTCGCTGCGCTTCAGCCGCACAGTCTCAACGTGCGAGTCCAAGAGCACTGAGAAACGTAACGGATGAGAGTCCGCATGCACTTATTGCCATGATGCAGCCTTCCACAGCTGCCACTGGCACGATGGCTAACCCGACTGCTGGGCCATCGACTGTGGATCAAATTGTCGACACTGGCGTTGAAATGGCTTTCACCGCTGCCAGCTCGGCCACATTCGGAACAGCAGGCTCCATGATTGGAGAGATGGTGGGCGGCGACATGGCCGCCCAGACTGTGGGAGAGTTCACGCGTCCAGCGGGCTCTTTCGCTGGCAAGTACTTCGGAGGAACGGTCGGCGCACTCGCCGGCGCAGCGGCCATCCGCTGCAGCTCCAGAGCCAAACCTCTGAGTCAGCCACCAGCATCAATCGAGCAGCCTCGATCCGTATCAAATCGCTCATCACATGCCGGATCGATGGTCAGTTCAGGTGCAAATATTTCGAGGCTCGAGCAACAGCTTGCTCTGAACGCACAGACAAACGAAAATCAGATGAATAAGCTCGCTACGATGATTGGCCAGATGGGCCAAGGCCTCACACAGATGGGCGAAATGTTCCAAAGTGCCCATAAGGAGTCGCAGAAGAAAATGGAGGAGACTTCAGCCAATGTTGCAGCCATGCAGCTACGGATGAATGTCCATGAGAAGAATCTTTCTGACGGCCAGGATACCATCACTGAACTAGTGATGGAGACACGAAGTGAGGCCGCTAGTCAAGTGACCGATCTAAGGCAGGAGACCGCCGCGAACTTCGCGGCAATGGAAGCTAAACTGATGAATTTCATGAAGCTTCAGAGTTCTCAGCCTACGAACGATCAAGGCAACAGCTTGCCAGTTGACACTGGCGCTCGATCCTCTGCGAGTGGAAGCATCAACGTTGATCCTTCACAAACCCCGCAAACGCAGCAGCCTGCGCCGCACGTGACTTTCGATCGGGATATCCCAGATCATGAAGATGACGGCGCTGTGTTGCAGTGTGCATACTGCAATGAAGACGTGCTTTGTGTTGCCGCTAAAGACTGCAGACATTGTGAATTACACTTTCATTTCAGATGCTATGCAAAACATTCGAGAGAATGGCCACGTCCAAAGCTTGATGAGTGTGATTGGTGTGGACAATTGGCCAGAGCAGACGAACCAATGCGAGAATGTGGTATTTGTTCCTCTTCTTTTCATTTGCGTTGCCACGGACAACATTTGCCTTGTCCAGACAAATGGATTGAGAAACGGCAACGAGATCACATCGAACCCCGCGCATTGGGACGAGACTTCCAGAGAGCAAATCCTTTGACCGCGACGTTCAGTCAAAATGTCGGCTATCCCTCGAGTCCCCAGACGCTGCCGCCAGGACTACCGGTTCATGACGACGGAAGAGCAGCGGCAGGTCTGGGGCCAGCCGGCCATGCGATTCAACTTTGCAAGCCCAGAACTGCCACTTCGTTGAAATTTCGGCCTTTTCCCAAGCCTGGCCAGAATTTCGAAGCTTGGCAGAACTACGCGCGGCGCCTCGTGTCCTCTGCGACAACGTACAAGGCCCAATGCTATGACTGGATCCTTGAGTGCGAGGACCCTGCCGCGACCTTTGAGTCCTTGGAGGACCCCGGTCAGTTCATCGACCTGGATAACATGATCTACGCGGCCTGCGACGAGTGCATTCCTGGCGACACTCACAGGCTGCGCCAGAAAGTCGATTTGAAGAACCAAGAGCTGAAAGAATTGAGAAAACTTATGTCTGGACGTCAACTCCTTTGGATGATGTACCAGCACTTCATCGTCACTGACAAAGACCGCAACCTCACTGACACAGCGAAGTTGCAGAGTCTGTCGTTGAAGGATGGAGACCTCCAGCAGTTCATCTTCAAGTGGGATCTGCAGCTCACGAGGACGCTGAAGCGCCCCACAGACGAGGATCTCCTCAACCTCATCCTCATTCAGCTCGAAACGTGCCTCAAGAAGGACCACGAGTTCTACCAGGAGTACTACTTCTGGACCCTCCTTCCTGAGACGAACCCCGTCCGCAACTACGCTGGCCTGACGGAGATGATCCACGCCTGGGTGGACCGGAAGACCAGCTCAAAGATGCGGCACGAGGCCTTGAAAGGCCAGGGAGTCTCTATTCCAGGCGTGAACTACATCTATCCAGTGAACGAATCGAAGATTGGAAGAGATTCTAAGGAGCAAACCTGTTTTTCGTGGAGAGATCACGGCAAATGCTCCAAGTTTGAGGCCGGAACTTGCCAGTATAAGCACCCGAAAGACCAGAAGGGTAAAGGCAAGGCCGACAAATCCAAGGGCAAGGACAAGGGCAAAGGCAAAGACGGCAAGAACAAGCAGGGCGACGGGAAGCGGCGCAGCACCTCGGCTTCGCCACGGACTACTTCTACGAGAACAGCTTCTCCGAGACGCCCAGCGGTGACAGACATGGGAAAAGTTTGCCGCCTCTACTTGAAAAATTCCTGTACAAAGGGTGCCAACTGCAAGTATCACCACAATGATCCCTGCAAATTTCTCGCTGCAGGAAAGTGCACGAAGGGCGATGATTGCCCTTTCCCTCATTGGAACGTGCCCAATATCGCCGCTGCTACTACAACCTCGCCTCTATCCAATGCTCCCGGGGCGAATGGCAGTGGTGCCGACAATCCTTGAGAAAAAGGCCGAGACAGCAGGACTACCACATCTTGCAGTCTTGAGGCCCCTCCGCACAGAAAAGTGGAGAAAAAGAAGCTGCTCAGATTCTCTGACGGTCAGAACACGCGTGAAAGACAAGAGATTGTTGCGGATGTCCTGAACATCCCTTTGATCATTGGTGAGCGCTACATTGGCAACCACCGTTGGCGAGTGCAACAGGCTCGAGGCGAAGCCGAGAAGGAGTGGCGCGACAGCGACGGCGCTGCAAGGTCCCCGTGGACCTCGCGGCCGTCCGGGACGCTCAAACACTTCGCCTTCAATGAGCGCACTGCCCAGGAACAGAAGAATTGGGAGACGAGACTCTCCGAGAGCTCGCACGCGGCACGGATCAGAGCCTCGCAGCTGCATCTGCAGTTGACATCTTCGCTCCCAAAGACACTTCCCATGTGTCAGGCCACGACTACGCCAAGGCGCACTGCGATTCGGACAGCTGCGCATGCTGGAGTTCCTAGAAGATCTTCGGCAAGATCGTGGGTCTATGACACAGGAGCAGCTCGATGCTGCATCGGCCGACAGTACCTTACGTCTTCTGAAACGAAGAGGCTGCGCCGAATCAAACCACCAGAACTGTTTCAGACAGCAGGAGGCCCAACATACACACATTGGATAGTGGATGTCGATGTTCCCTTTCTTGGCACTCGTGAATGTTATGTACTTGAAGACGGTGCCAGCCTCCTGATCTCTGTGGACGAGGATGCACAAAAGTATGGCAACCTGTTCATCTACTCTCATGAGAATGGGCCGTACATCACGCTGCAAGACGGCACCATTGTATACCTCGACGCCACGAACAAGTGCCCTGAGCTCAACCCAGAGTGCCATGTGCATCACTCTGCTGACGGGTTCCAGCGAGCCTTGGAGACGTTCGACGTGCCAGAACAATCTTTTCTTTGTTCACCCTGCAACGAGCTCGAGGCAGCTGCAAAGCTCGACCTGCCAGGCAACACGACTACGAACGCTGACATTCTGAAACCGAAGAACTGTGCAGGCTGTTGCAATTGGTCCTGCAACTCTGCGCAGCCCGCAGCCGCAGCCGATTCGACGTCGCTCCCTGTGTTTCTCGGGGGCGGCCGGCCGGCGGCGCAACACACCAAGGGCGCCGATTCGAGGCGGCAGACGAAGAAGCCTGCCACACAACTTCAACGCGACGTTGTCCCCGACCTCGTACTCGACGAGGACAAGCCCACTATCGGGAACAGGCATGGCTCTGCAGCGAGGAGCACGCATGCAACACGGAAGACAAAGGAGACTTTGGCGGAGTCCTCCCCGTACTTCCTCGAAATCTTCAGTGGCTCTGGACGCCTCGCTGCGGCCGTCCGCATGCACGGAGTCACCGCCTACGAGATAGACCTGTGCAAACAGGGAGGATCTCTGAACCTCTTGAGAAAGAGCGTGATGAAGCAGGTAAAGGAGCTCATCGACGACCCGCGCTGCATCGGCGTCTGGTTCGGCTTCCCCTGCGGCACGTTCAGTTCCGCCCGCCGGGACGACGGAGGGCCGCCACCACTACGCGGCACGAACAGCAAGGACATTTGGGGGTACAGCTACTTCGAGGGCAAGGAGGCTGCGCGTGTGCAGAGCGCCAACAAGCTGCTCCTCAGGACGCATGAGCTGATGCGGCTCTGCGAAAAGCTGTCCATCCCCTTTTACCTCGAGAATCCACGGCGCTCGAAGCTGTGGAATCATCCACTCATCACCAAGTGGATGCGACACGAGCACACGAAGTTGGTGCACTTTGACTACTGCCAGTACGGGATGCCCTGGAAAAAGTCTACCAGCGTGCTGGCCTACAACAACAAGCACTTCAACAACGGCATCAGCGCTACGTGTCGAGAGACGTGGAAAGCCAGTAGGAGTATCTGCTCCCGGTCTGGGACCTTCCACGAGACGCTTAGTGGCTTCGTCGGCAACAAGTCAAAGGGCCAGTACAAGACAAACCGCGCCTGCCCCTACCCTGAGCAGTTCGCGAAGATGCTGGCCAAGATTATTGTTGTCCCTGACAGACTATGCGAAACCTATCGGCATGGGCCAGGATTGTTTGCTGCAGCCTCATCGATCGTCGTTGAGAAACCGCCAGCCGACCACTACCTGACTCACCTGCCCAAGCACCCCGGCTGCATGGCGTGCCAGAACTGCAAGATGCAGCGCAAGCACTGCCGGGACAAGAACAACAAGAAGCAGAAGGGCAAGAAAGTCATCGTGCTGAACATGCCAGACGTTGACAAGGAAAACGCACCTGAAGGACCGAAGAGATTTGGTGATTTGGTCACGAGCGACTCCATCTTCGTCCTCAAGAAAAAGACCAAGAAGCAGCACGACGGCGACACGACCGCATTGATTATCAAGGATCGCGGCTCCGGCTGGCTGATGGGCTACCCAGCAGCCTCCAAGGCCGCCGAGGAGATGCGCGTCGACGTGCAGGACTTCGTCGGCGGCGACCAAGTGAAGCTCTGGTACAGCGATGGCGCGCTGGAGCTCCACGCCGCCTGCAGAGCCGAAGGGATTCGGCGCGACCAGGCCGACCCGAACAGGCACGAGACGCATGGTGTCATCGAGCGAGCCAACCGCACCGTCATCGAGGGTGCGCGGACCTGCCTGTACCAGTCCGGCCTGCAGTGCAAGTACTGGAAATTCGCCCTCCAGTGCTTCTGCCTCCTCTACGACTTCGCTCACAAGGACGCGAAGAAGGGCACGAACCCCCACGTGGAGAGGCACGGAAAGGCTTTCGGAGGAAAGTTACTGCCTTTTGGCTGCCACGTGCGCTACCTACCGAACAGCTCTAGGGAGCTCAAGAAGCGCGACAAACTTGACGCGTCGCTCCGAGACGGCATCTTCCTCGGCTACCGGATGCACACCGGCGGACGCTGGACGGGCCAGTACTACGTCGTGGACTACGACCGCCTCCTGGAGACCGCTGACTCGAAGATCTGCGCAATTCCCACGTCTGTCAGCGAGCTCTACGTGCCTGGCACTGCAGCTGACGACAGCACCACCTTTCCGCAGTTTCCTGCGGCAGCTGGAACAGTGAGTGGGAGGACTTCAGAAAGTCCCGGGAGCGGCCTCACCGACGACACGCGCACCGATCCTGACGACCTGGCTGTCGAGCCAGACGAATGCAAGCCATCTCACGAAAGGCTTGCTGATGAGAATCAGAACACAGAGATCAATGGAGACGAAGAAGCTGACAGTGAACGAGAATTGGGACGAGACTCCCCACGTGCTGATGACCGTGACACGTGGAGCGTTCAGGGTTCTTACTTGGTGCGGACGCACAACCGGCCGCGCACCGCCCTCTTCTCGCCGCTGGAGGCCGCAGACGACCTGCCTCCGATCGACCTCAAGCACATCGACGTGGCGAGAACCACGCGCCCGATCTTCTCCGGGCAACAGTGGCCTTCGTTGGAGCTCATCGAGGATTGCTGGAACGGACACCCCAGCGACCAACGTGCTATCCAGCACCCAGATGACGGCAGCACGCTCACCTGGACTGGAGAAACAATGTTCGAGAGAGTACTACCGAAGCCACCCAAGGGCAAGACCTGGTGCGGACCGGACCTCGTGCGAGCCCGGCGCGGCTCCAAGCGGGCGCCCGACGTGCATCCGTACCACTGGCACTTGATGAGCCAGAAAGCACGCGACAAGGCGATTTTGATGTACTCTGAGAAGTACAAGGCCATTCAGCAGGCGAAGGCGCGGCGCACGATCCCGCGCGAGCCGCTGGACGAGATGCCTGTCGCCGAGGTCCCCGAGTACGGTCAGCAGCTCGGCATGCACCGCCTCGACGTCATGCCCTGCCTCTACTACCTGGACCACGAGGACACCACAGACGAGGATGAGATGCCTGAGCTTGAAGCCGAATCATCTGATGACGATCACTTCAACGAAACTCTTTCTCAAGCAACGGATTGCTCATTCGATTCTGATTTTGAGTACGACGATTTCGATAGCATTCTAAGTGCTTTTCAAATGTCGCATCAGTCTCCAAACAAAAACAACAATGTATTTGACGAGGAAAATACCACGTGTGCAACTTGTTTGAAGCCTTCATGGTCGTTGGGTCGAGATGTTTCCACTATGCATCACAAAGATTTTTGTTGCTATTCTTTATTCAACAATACGACCGATGACCAACAGCTTGGTTTTGTCCCTTCGATGGAACGAGTCGCAGACGCTCCAAACTATGCGATGATGTTCTCCGATCAGGCTCACGGTATATCGCTGAAGTATCAGAAGGACAACAGCGATTATTTTTCTGAAGAAGCACGACGCTGCATAGACAAAGATCCGACTTTGTACACTGTCAGAGCTCTTCAGAGCACAGCAGCCTGTGCGGAACCGAACGCATCCGCTCATCGTGACAAAGAAGCTGGAGTGGGAGACCAGCTCAACCCTCTCATAGCTTGGTACGCGCTCGTTGCCAAGCCCATCCCACGCAAGGACTGGGACAAGATGCCGAAGGCCAAGGACGCCGTGAACGCGGAATGGGGCAAACTGCGCAAGGCCGACACCGGCAAAGGCACGTGGGACGAGTCCACAGTTCGAGAATACTGGCACGCCCAGAACGAAGCGAGAGACAAGCTCGCGAAGACTGGCGTGCACACCCACTTCGGGACGCTCTTCGACTTGTGCCACGAAAAACACAGCGAGTTACCCGTTAAGCAACGGAGGTGCAAAGGCAGAGTCGTGTTCGGTGGTCACCGCATACACGATGAATTTGGCCTGGCCGCAGAATTCCCTGACCAAGGAAGCGGCGCCTCCTTCATCTCCGCGTCGAAGCTCTGCGACGCCGTGTCCCTCCTTCCTGGGAACGGTGGCGAGCAGTCCGATGCTCCCAGCGCCTACACGCAGGCCAAGCTGCAAACTGGCGCGAAAGGAGCATACGTCAAGACGTGGATCGAGCTCCCCAAATCGCAGTGGCCGCAGGCGTGGCACGACGCCGGCTTCAAGCGCCCTGTGTGTGAGCTCAGGTTGAGCCTGTACGGCCACCCGATGTCGGGCAAGTACTGGGAGAATCACTTCACCCAGAAGTTGCTCGACGCCGGCTTCACTACGATGCCCGGCTGGGAGTGCCTCTTCGTGCACGAGCAGCTTAAGCTGATTCTCTCCGTTTACGTCGACGACTTCAAGCTCGTTGGCCGGCAACAGAACCTTCAGCAAGGTTGGGACCTGATGAGACAACACGGACTCGTCCTCGACCAACCGACGCCGCTCGGCGCGTACCTGGGCTGTGGACAACGACCCCACCAGCTCTCTGCCCAGGAAGCACAACGACGACTCGAAAATGTGCACCCCTTGCTCAAGAAGGCCGGTGCCATGACTGACGCGTCGAAGGTCGGCAACAAGGTGAACGCGATTCGCTACGAGATGACTGGATTCTTCAAGCAGTGCGTGGACGTGTACTGCGACTTGGCGAATGTTGAACACAAAACCTTGAGGAAGGTTGCCACACCCTCTTTGGACGACCACCAGCTCAAGCCTGACGACTTCGAGCACGAGGGCGCCCTCTCCAAAGACGCCGCGAAGATCATAATGAAGGCTCTCTACGGCGCACGACTTGTACGCTACGAACTATTGTGGCCAATATGCTCCATCGCCAGACAAGTGAGCAAATGGACAATAGCGTGCGACAAGAGATTGTTGAGGCTCATGAGCTACATCTACCACACTTTGGACCACTCCTTGGAGTCCTTTGTGGGTGACGACCCAGCTCTTTGCAGGCCCGTCGTGTACAGCGACGCTGACTTCGCGGGCGACCTCAACACGGCGAAGTCGACCTCCGGCGCCTACGTCGCCATAGCGGGGCCGAACACCTTCGCCCCAGTGACAGCGATCTGCAAAAAGCAGACCTGCGTCAGCCACAGCTCCACCGAGTCCGAGATCGTGGCAGCTGAACTGGCCGTACGCACTGAAGGCCTGCAGATCCTGACTTTTTGGAACACTGTCACGAAACTATTTTCAGAACAGCAGCTTGTTCGAGATCCTCACGCAAAGAGGCCGAGACCTGCAGCTCTCGACGTCAACCCCCACGCGGAGGAGTTTGACGCAGGCAAGTACTTTGCCTACACGCAGGCGGACAAGCTCTGCACCGACCTGATCGTAGTAGAGGATAATGAAGCTGTGATAAAGCTCGTCCGCAAGGCCAGATCCATGGCCCTCAGACACCTGCCCAGGACGCACAGAATAGACCTCCACTGGTTGTTTGAAGTCTGTGCAGATCCGCACGTGAAAATGGTCCATGTGGGCACAAAGGAGCAGATCGCGGACCTAATGACGAAAGCTTTCACAGCCGTGGAGACATGGAAGAACCTCCTCCAGCTGGCGCAGATCCATCCCGAACGCCTCGCCAGTGTGGCTGCCGCCACGATCTCCACCACACGAGCTCACCGTACACCACGGCCGTCCGACCAGGACAAACCAGACGCAGTTTCACAAGATCTAGTTCAGCAACTGCGCAGAGAAATCGAAGAGCTCAAATCTGCACTTTCCAAGGCAATGAGTCCACCACCGCCGTTGGAGTGCGTGGATTGCGGCCTGATGACCGCAACACCCTTTTCTGCATGTTCCTTCTGCACATGACCCACTGCGAGGACTTTGACCAGCAGCTGACGACGTGCAGAACAATTGGAGACAATGGTGGATGCGGGGGGTGCCCTGAAGGTGCGATCGACCTTACGTCCACACAACTTTCCACCACGACGCGAGCCAATTGTGCCGCTCCTGCGGCGCGACTGTCTCGATTTTCATCCCTGATATCTCTCTAAGATAGATACCTAGTTTCCTAAGGATCATCTAATTCTCTTTTGACCTCGGGAATCCGGGGGGAGATGCCTCCACTGACTCCTGTTCTTTCTCTAACGATAAGGTGGTTTTGGCGGCAGATACCTACCCAACACACGACACGTGCGTTGCACGGCTGCCGACGTCACGACCATTGCGGGAAAGACCGAAGTGTTGTCATTACAGCTGATGTCATTTGAAACAATTTTGTTACAGCTGAAGAAGATGGATAAATTTTGGCAAGAATAATTTTGAAAGAAGCTGCACATAATTTGAAGGAGGACTTCAGGACAAGTTCATCAACTTTATGCAGATGAGATTTTGCGCAGACGCCCAGACCACAAAACGCCAAAGATGTGGCAGTACTTCGAAGTCCCGTCGGCGAGGTTGCAAACTCGAATAAGCCGACCGGCACTCTGAATCTTTGCCATTGTTGCGTTGTCGCCTCGTGCGTGTCTAGTTTTGACTCTCTGCGATCGTTGATTCTTGTACTTTTGTTGTCTGATGTACAATTCGCGTTTCTTTTGTGGTGCGTGGAGTACATCTACGACGCCATGGGCGCGCATCTACGGGGGGTGTAGTTTAGGTGCGTGTATAGACCGCACTTTTGAACCGCCCCACCGTTCGCTGCGCTCACATCCCGCTAATTAGTGCTACAGTTTTGTGTCTGGCAGATCTCCGGAGAGTCGAGTCCACCAGGTATGAGATTACCGAAAACTGGGAATAAGGACTCTGCGCGGGGGCTTATTCCAACTTTTCCCGCCAGGGAGTCTTCGATGGTTGCAGTGATACCTTTTGCGAGCAGGTAAAATATCCATAACTATCGAGTGCGTTTGACTGAGGTGTCACAAGAATCACTTCAGGGCACGAGAGTCCCTCGGAAGGAGCTCGGTCAGTCTTCTATCCCTCGCTCCGCTCCGCTGCGTTGCGCAGCACAACTTGTGGCTTCATTACTTTGCCCCCCTTCTTCCTCGGAAACGGGGCACATTTACTTCCTGTCAGCCGTGATGTTAACAACAGCTAAACGTCGCTGCCTTGTTTTCTCTGCGGTTGCCACTACATTCCTGGGGCGTTGCTCTTACGCAGACAACATTATTTGAGTTCGTAAACCAGAATCCAAGCTTCTAACGGGTTG
>PVBE011581893.1_pt1 | contig 11449 bp, 9 predicted proteins | sample 1631181 | NCBI WGS metagenome assembly PVBE01 (sample SAMN08397723, study PRJNA350692) | Marine metagenome, whole genome shotgun sequencing project. | isolation source: water | place: Pacific Ocean | collected 2012-04 | reverse complement strand
CGGACTTACAGTAAGTAAGGCCGCGGGCATATGTACGCCATTTCGCTTTCGTTTTTGAATAGGTGTGCAGGTGAACACCCTTCGGATCGCTTTGCTCGCCTGGGTCAGGTGACCGCAGAAGAACCAAGGAATCGTTCATCCAGTCTTGTCGCCAAGTTTCACCGTTGCCATTTCACATGTTCACCTACTCTAGTAAAAAAGACCGCCTTTACTGGCGGTCTTTTTTACTGGGCCGTACTGGACTTGAACCAGTGACCTCTCGCGTGTGAGGCGAGCGCTCTAGCCAACTGAGCTAACGGCCCGATTGCATATTTCGGCATTCGAGTTTGAGCATTATAACTGCTGCCCCATCGTTTGCAAGACCTCAAGGGTTTCGGTGAAATCCTTCGGCCAGGGCGCTTCGAGCTTCATCGGCTTGTTCGTTCGCGGGTGCGCGAACTCAATCGTGTGGGCGTGCAATGCCTGGCGGGTGATAAGCGGGCCCTCGGCGCAATCGTGCCGGCCTTCGAGTTGGCTGAGGTATATCGGGCCCCCGCCGTACATCCTGTCGCCTACTATCGGGTGATTCATCGCGCTGGTGTGCACCCTGAGTTGATGCGTCCGCCCGGTTTTCGGGTACAGTTCCACCAGCGTGAACGAGGCCGACGATTCGCCCACATTCCTGATCCGCTGGAGGACCTTGTATCGCGTGACGGCCTGCTTGGTCGTGGCGGGATACGGTTTGCCCGTCTTGCGGTGTACGGCGTATTTCTCGCGAATTCTCGGGTGCTTTCCGATCGGGTGGTCGATCATGTCTTCATCGAGCTTGAACAGACCGTGACAGATCGCGGTGTAGGTCTTCTGTATCTTGCGGTGCTCGAACTGCCAGCCCAGTCGCCACAGGGCAAGTTCGCTCTTGGCCACCAGCATAACACCGGTCGTATCGCGGTCGAGACGGTGGACAATGCCCGGACGAAACGCCTCGCCGCTGGTGGGCATCTCGGATATGTCGCGCCAGTTCATCTTGAAGTACCACGCCAGAGCGTTGACCAGCGTACCGGTCCAGTTACCGCGGGCCGGGTGAACTATCAGGTTGGCCTGCTTGTTGACCGCGATCAGGTCGTCGTCTTCGTAGATCACGTCGAGCGGAATATCCTCAGCCGGTATCTCCTTCTTCTTGACCGGCGGGAGCATCATGTCGATCACGTCGCCGATCCGGATGGTGTAGCTGGGCTTGACGATCTTTGCGTTGACCGTGACGTTGCCCTCTCGGATGTATCGCTGCAGTGCGTTTCGCGAAGTGTCTTTGCCCAGACGCCCAGACAGGTACTTGTCCAGCCGGCTGTTAGTCCGCGTGCGCCTGACTTCCATACGCAGATGCTCCAGCCCGTCAGCCTCGGCGGGAAGCTGGGTTTCAACCACCTCAGGACCGTTTGGATCGGTCGGCTGGTCGGCGGAATTATTCTGCTGTTCGGGGTCCACAATGCTTCTTCAATATGCTCAATATAACAAGCCCGCTGCCGCCGAGAAGCATAACGCATCGCGCGGCTGCGGGCTTGTATTATGGTTCAACAGCGTACAGTTGCGTTTAGACGCCGATGAGTTCTTTGGCCTTGTCGGCGGCGCTTGCCGCGTCAGGTGCGAATCCGTCGGCTCCGATTTCGTCGGCGTAGGCCTGGGTGATCGGGGCTCCGCCCACGAGCGTTTTTACGTTGAGTCCGGCGTCCTTGCATGCGGCGATAACTTCGCCCATACGCGGCATGGTGGTCGTCAGCAGTGCGCTCATCGCGCAGACCGCCGCGTTTTCCGCCTTGCAGGCCTCGACAAATTTCTCGGGCGGGACATCGGTGCCGATGTCCACGACCTTCAGTCCGGCGCCGGTGAACATCATCGCCACCAGGTTCTTACCGATGTCGTGCATGTCGCCCTTGACCGTGCCAAGAACCACCGTGGCGATCGGCTCGACGCCGGCCTCGATGAGTTTATCTTCCAGCATATCCATTCCGACGTTCATGGCGCGAGCGGCCATGAAAACTTCGGGGATAAAGGCTTCGCCGGCCTTGAAGCGTGCGCCCAGGGCCATCATTCCGCCGATGAGTCCGTCCTGAAGGATTACCTTGGCGTCAACACCCTGGTCCATTGCGGCCTGGGTGAGAGCCGTAACCTGTTCGACAACGTCGCGTTTACTCTCTGTTAAGGCGGTAATCAGTGCCTGTAGGTCTGCCATTGGGAGCTATCTCCAAACGTAGCTAGTTAACGAAGTATCAAAAACAATTTCGCTGTCGCAGCCCCGACGGCCGCACGTGTATAAGTTACCGTCAAAGTCCCTGTTTGTAAATGGAACACACGAAAAAAACTGAGTATTCCCAGCGATAATTCGCCTCGAACCGACCCGCATATCCGCCTTACGGGGCAACCGCGGGCGGGGTATCCGGCTGAGTGGTCGGCGGAAGCGGACGCTGTTTCGCCAGACGAACGGGCTTGTTGAGCTCACCGAGGGCGGCTAGAGCTTTGGTCGCCTCAGCGGTCGCGAACTGGGTGGTGTTTTCGCCCAGCGAGACCACGAGTTCATAGTTTTCTCTGGCCGCCGCGAATTCGCCTTCCGTTTCAGCCAGTTTCGCCAGGCCCAGATACGCCCTTCCCAGCGGGATGGCCTGATCGGAGAATTCATCGACCACGCGTTGATAACGCTTTCTGGCCACCACCAAAGCATCCGGAACGGGATCCCCGACTACTTTCTGCCTGAGGCACAGGTCGCCGGCTTCGACACAACCCAACGCCGCGAGCTGCGGATTACCGTCCTGGGCGGCGAGCTCTTCAAAGCCCGCCAGCGCGTCGGCCCGCCCCTTGGCGGTGGAAATGTCCATAATCTTGAAGTGATCGTACTGCAGCTTCGGGCCGCTGATCGACACCTCGCGATTGCGAATGTATGTCCATCCAAGACTCACAACGGCGATGGTGACAAGTATCGCAAGACTAATGCCCTTGGCGTTCTTTTTTAAATAACCGATTATCTTGACCAGCTCGGCGTCAAGCGAGTTATGCTTCAGATTGTGACGTCTTTCTCTCTTCATTGCTCTTTTGGCCTGTTCTTACGGGACTATTTTGCAGGACGGTTTCTATAGTTCAATTCGCGACGTTTTACGACCGCATCACTCTTACTGACCCGTTCTAACCGTGGTGTTTGCGGGTCTGTTTATGATTTCGCTGGTCCACAACTCTAACTTAAGTTTCGTAGGATGCAACCAACTTCCGGGAGTAATTCGCACTCGGCAGGTTTCGCCGGGTCTCGTAAATCTCAGGTCCTGATCGCCCAGCGAGAACGTTTCGTTAACGAACCGCCACCTGCGAAGGACCATAGCTTTCTTGTAAAATCTTGCTACAGCAAATGTTGAGGCGTTTCCTGTGTACAGATGATCCACGAGTCTGGCTACTCCGGAATCAAACGTCCGGGACCTTTCGGCGTCGATCGTAAAGCCCATGGGGACCGGTAGATCAGCGACCGGCGACTTGGCCCTGGCCGCTAACTCCATACCAGGGTTCGAATCACCGCTGAACCAGGCGCAGCCGGACAGCATGCACAACAACGCCGCCAGGCCCAGACACGTAACTGTATTTCGCATTATATTTCTCCTTAGCTAGACACCCAGCAGGGAATTTCAATTTCTTTTCATGCTCGTTTATCTATTCTACATGCCGTTTGGCTATTGTCAAACGCTCGTCGGGGACGTACTGTGTTAGGACTTGTCGGCCCGGTGGTCGGGCCCTGGGTTTGGAGAACGAATTGTGATAGTTGTATTGAACCTTTTTGATATCGTAAAGGGCTGCGAAGACCAGTATGCAGAATACCTGCGTCGCGTCCAGCCGATCCTGGACCGCTACGGGGCCAAGATCCTTCTATACGGTATGACTAGAATGATTTACTTCGGCGAATGCGAGCAGGAATTCTGCGGACTTATCGCCTATCCGTCACTAACCGAACTGCGAGATCTGTCGCACGACCCGGACTTCCTGGCGATTCGCCCGCTCAGGGACGATTCTACGAAAAACTACGTACTTACGGCGATCGAGAGCTTCGACCAACTCAACGACGCGGTCAAGCTGCTTGAGGCCAGAGCGAAGAACAACACACCGGAGTAACCATGAGAAGCGACGCAGTTAAAAAAGGTATCGAACGAGGTCCCCACCGCAGCCTGCTGAAGGCCACCGGCCTGACCGATTCGGACATCAAGAAACCGTTCATCGGAATAGCGTGCAGCTACACCGACGTGATCCCCGGACACGTACACCTCGACGCCGTGGGCGATTACGTAAAGCAGGAGATCCGCGAAGCAGGCGGAGCCCCGATCCTTTTCAACACGATCGGAATATGCGACGGGATCGCCATGGGCCACTACGGCATGAAATACTCCCTGGCCAGCCGCGAGATCATCGCCGACTGCGTTGAGACCATGTGCGAGGCACACCAGTTCGACGCACTGGTCTGCATTCCCAACTGCGACAAGATCATACCCGGGATGATGATGGCCGCCATGCGTCTGAACATCCCGACGGTATTCGTCTCCGGCGGGCCGATGGAGGCCGGGCGCGTCGCCGGCTGCGACGTGGACCTGATCGACCAGTTCTACGCAGTGGCCCAGCAGAAGACCGGAAAGATGTCCGCTCGAAAGATCAAGCAGTACGAAGACAACACCTGCCCGACTTGCGGATCGTGCAGCGGTCTGTTCACCGCAAACTCCATGAACTGCCTGTGCGAAGCGATCGGAATCGCCCTGCCCGGCAACGGAACGTGCCTTGCGACCAGTCCGGCGAGAATGGAGCTGTACAAAACCGCCGCGCACCGGATCGTGAAGATGGCCAAACAGTGGGCCGCCGGAGGTTGCAGGAAGTCCTTCCCGCTCCTGCCTAAGAAGATCATGAGCAAGAAGGCGTTCGTAAACGCGATGACGCTCGACATGGCCATGGGCGGTTCGACGAACACCGTGCTGCACCTGCTGGCGATCGCCAACGAAGGCGGCGTGAAGTTCACGCTGGACGACATGGACCGCATCTCGAAGCGCACGCCGAATATCTGCCGCGTCGCCCCGTCATCCACGCCGGAAGGCAATATCTACCACATGCAGGACATCCACCGAGCCGGCGGTATCCACACGATCATGGGCCAGATCCTGACCGACAAGCCGGCGAACATAAACGCCGACTGCATGACCGTGACCGGCCAGCCCATCGGCAAGAACCTCCGGCAGTACTCCCTGCGGAGCAAAAAGGTTCTCCCGGCCGCCAAGAAACTCTACCGCGAAGGGTCCAAGACCACCGGTCGGAATATCGCACAGGTAAAAGCGATGCTCCGCGGCGCCAAGCCCGAGAAGCTGGCGAACATGAACACTGCACGCCTGAACGCAGAGGACGTCATCCGCCCGTTGGAAAAGGCGTTCACCGCCAAAGGCGGGCTTGTCGTGCTCTACGGAAATATCGCCACTCGCGGCTCGGTTGTGAAACTGGCCGGCGTGAATCCGAAGATGTACACCCACAGCGGACCGGCGATCATCTTCGAGTGCCAGGAAGACGCCTGCGAGGGCATCTTAGGCGGTAAAGTCAAGGCCGGCGACGTAGTGGTCATCCGCAACGAAGGACCGCGTGGCGGGCCGGGCATGCAGGAAATGCTCGCCCCGACCAGCTACATAAGCGGAATGGGCATGGGCGACAAATGCGCCCTGATAACCGACGGACGCTTCTCCGGCGGAACCGCGGGCGCCTGCATCGGACACATAAGCCCCGAAGCCGCCGCCGGCGGAGAAATCGGCCTCCTGAAAAACGGCGACATAATTGAAATCGACATACCCGGCGGAAAGATGAACGCCAAGATATCCAAAGCCGAATTCGCCCGCCGACACAAAAATTGGACGCCCCGCCCGGCGCCAATCCGCCACGGAGCCCTCGGACGCTACGCAGCCCACGCAACCAGCGCCGACACCGGAGCAGTGCTCCAGTGGCCCGATAAACCATAACGTATCCGGAGAAGGATTATGGGAATCGCGACAAATGCACGTGGAATTCTAATTGCTATACTGGCGATCACCGCGTTCATGACGGTTGGTTGTCAGGATGCCGGCGAGTTTGAGTGTTCGTTCAACGAGGCGAAGCTCGGCGAGGTTCCGGACGGTTGGCGGGTTGCCGAAACTGCCTCGGCTGGAACACCGGCGAAGTGGGCGGTAATCGAAGGCGGCTCGACTGAGGGCGACCCGCGGGCGATTGCGATCACTGATAATGCCAATAGTGGGCGAACCTACAACCTGCTCATCGCCAACGGGACGGAATTCAAAGACCTCGAGGTCGAAGTTATGGTCAAGGCGATAACGGGGGACGAAGACCAGGGCGGAGGACCAATCTGGCGTGCGAAAGACGCCGACAACTACTACATCGCCCGTTGGAACCCACTGGAGGACAACTTCCGCATCTACTTTGTCAAGGGCGGTCGGCGCGTACAGTTGGCTTCAGCCGACATCGAGGCGGATCCGAAGAAGTGGCACGAGATCGAAATCAAGCACATCGGAAACCACATCATCGCGGAGTTCGACGACAAGAAAATCCTGGAACTCGACGACGACACGTTCGGCCAGGCCGGTATGGTCGGCCTGTGGACCAAAGCCGACGCAGCCACCGCCTTCGACAACTTCGAAGCCGAAGCGGAAACCCCTGACGGTTCGTAGCACCAAATTACCGCTGATCGAATTACGACAACGCGGGTCGGCGCCTTCTTACTGGGCGACCGACCCGCGTTGTTTTTTTATCCGCCTGGACACGAATGTCCGGCAGCGCCTTTTTGTGTTGCTGCTATTCTTCGTCGTCGTCCAGGAGCAGTTCGGGCAGCTTCATGTAGTATGCGGTCTGGACGAACTCCAGATCGCAGATCTGCTGCATTACCTTCGGGCACGGCTCCTCGTCGAGATTGATGCCAACCACCGCGGTGCCCGAACGCTTCTTGCGGGAGAACGTCAGGTCTGCGATGTTGATGTCGTTCTCACCGAAGACGGTTCCATAGTGGCCCAGCACGCCGGGCTTGTCCTCGTTGAAGATCACCGCAACGTGACCTTCGGGCTTCATCTCCATGCGGTATCCGTCCAGGGCGATGATGCGCGGGAACTTGTTGCCGAAGATCGTTCCGACCGCCGTCCGCTTCATCTCGTCGGTGTGGATGGTAACTTCCATGAGATTGGCGAACTCGCGGATCTTGGACGAGGTTATCTGCTCGACTTCAACTCCGCGGCGCTCGGCCAGCACCGGTGCGTTGATAACGTTGACCGGACCGTCCATGTGCGGGGCGATCAGGCCCATCAGCAGGTACGTGGTGACCGGCGAAAGGTTCATGTCGGCGATCGAACCGCGATAGACAACCTCCACCTTGGTCATCGCGCCGGGGGTTATGCCCGTGAGGATCGTGCCGATTCGCGAAGCCAGCTCGGTGTACGGACGAAGCTCATCAGGCAGAGCCTTGTCGAAGCCGGGCGCGTTGATCGCATTGCGAACTTCGCCGCCCCTGAGGGCCTCTACAAGCTGCTGTGCGGCGTCGAGTGCAACCTGCTCCTGGGCTTCAGCGGTCGAAGCGCCAAGATGCGGTACGGCCAGCACGTTGGGATGCTGGATCAGCTTCTTTTCAGTTTCCAATTTGGGCGGTTCGGACGACCACACGTCGATCGCCGCTCCGGCCACCCGGTCTTCTTCGAGCGCCTTGAGCAGTTCATCGACATCGATAATCCCGCCGCGAGCGGCGTTTACCAGGCGAACCGAGGGCTTCATCGCGGCGATCTCTTCGGCGCCGATCATCCCTGTGGTGTCGTCGGACTTCGGAACGTGCAGGCTGATGTAGTCCGAACGCTTGCACAGTTCGATCAGGTCCTTGACGATCTCGTCCATTCCTGCGGGGCACTTTGCCGCGAAGAAAGGATCGTAGCCCAGCACTCGCATCTCGAGCGCTGAGGCTCGCTCGGCAAGCGCGCGTCCGATACGTCCGCAACCGATAATGCCGAGCGTCTTGCCGGCCAACTGAGTGCCGGAATACGCCTTGCGGTTCCAGTCGCCGCCGCGAAGCGACGCGTTGGCCGGGGCGATCTTGCGGGAAAGCGACATCATAAGCGTAAGAGCCAGCTCAGCGGTGCTCAGCGTGTTTCCGCCGGGCGTGTTCATAACGATCACACCCTTGCTGGTGGCCACGGGTATGTCGATGTTATCGACCCCGACGCCGGCCCGCGCCACGCCGCGAAGCTTGCCCGGATTCTCGAGCACTTCAGCGGTAACTTTGGCGGCCGAACGCACGATCATTCCGTCGTATTCGCCGGCGATCTGGGCCAGTTCGGTCGGGCTCAGCCCGGTCTGGATGGTTGTTTCAACGTCTTCCTGTTCATTCAGCCAGTCGATTCCGACGTCGTTGAGTTTGTCTGCTATAAGTATTTTCATGTTTGTCACCTATTCCCAATCCTTGAGGACCTGAACCGCTGCCGCTACGCCGGCGCCGATTTCGACTTCAACGCCCATGTCGGCCAGCGTGTATTCAAGCGCCGCGATCATTCCGATAGTCTCAAGCGGATCAACGTAGCCCATGTGCGACAGGCGAATGATCTTGTTCTTGAGCTGGGCCTGTCCGCCGGCTACGGAGATTCCGTACTTGTTGCGGAGCTTGGCTCGGATACCGTCGTCTACGCCTTCAGGCAGCGTCAGTGCGGTCACCGAATCGCCGGGCTGTTCGGAATAGATTCCCATGCCCATCGCCACCGCTGCGGCGCGGGTGGCCTTGGCCAGTATCGCCGTGCGGGCCCAGACTTTCTCGATGCCGATCTCGTTGATCATGTCAACGGCGACCTGCATCCCGCGGATGAGGCTGACAGCGGGAGTGTACGGCGTGTCGTCGCTGGCGACGGACTTGCGGTACGCCTTAAGGTCCAGGAAGAAGCACGGCGAGGTGATGTTGTCACCAAGGGCCCAGGCTTTTTCGCTGACGGCCAGCGTCGCCAGGCCCGGAGGCAGCATGAATGCTTTCTGACTACCGGCGGCCACTACGTCGATGCCCCACTCATCGGTCTCCAGGGGCAGTGCGCCGGCGGCGGTGATGCAGTCGGCCAGCAGGATCGCGTCGGTCTGTGCGACGATGGCGCCAATGGCCTTCAGATCGCACGCCGTGGCGGTGCAGGTCTCGTTGTAAACCGTAATAACGGCGCCATATTCGCCAGTGGCCAGCTTTTCCTGGACGAGTTCCGGCTGCAGAGCCGTGCCCCATTCCAGAACAACTTCGTCGACATCCAGGCCGTAAACCTTGGCGACCTTGACCCAACGCTCGCCGAACTTGCCGCCGTTGGCTACCAGAACTTTCTTTTCGCGCGGTACGAGGCACGCGATAGCGGCCTCCATACCGGCGGTTCCGGAACCAGCGATCGTCAGGACGTCGTTCTCGGTGCGAAGGATCTTCTTGACTCCGACGTTGACCGCTGCGAACATTTCGCGAAAACGGGCCGTGCGATGGTGAAAGATCGGCTTGGCCATTTCGTTGAGAACGTCGGGGGGCACATCTGTCGGGCCGGGGGTGAAAAGGCGTGACTTAATCATCAAACTATCTCCAACTATGCGCTAAGCTCCAGGAACAAGCCGACAGCTCCGCAAGCCCTTCCTGCGGTTGCCGCCTGAAGCGGAAATCTCTTTGGTCGCAACGGTATGAGCCCCGAACGGGACCAATCGCGAGAACCAGACTATAAACCAAGGCCCGAAATCTGTCAATGCCTATTTTGCCCGTGTTTGGGCTTTGCCTGCGGCCCATCGGTAAGCTACCATACAGTTTAGAGATGCTTATGATCGATATTCGCGAGACAATCTCGATTGCACTGCTGGCGGTCGTTTCCGTCGCCGGGGCGGGGCTGGCCGGTCCGCCTGCTGTGAAAGCTGAGAAAACGTACGTCGTCGTATTCGACATGGCCTGCAAGGATGGGGATTACGGCAAGAAGCTAAGCGATTCGATTCGTCTGCGGCTGGCTCGGCACAAGGAGTTCTCCGTGGTCGATTCGCTGACCACGCGCGATCACGCCAAACCAACCGGAGCCCAGGCCGACCGCTCGAAGCTGATATCGCTGATGAAGGACAAGCTCCTGGTGACCGTCGGGATCTACGGGACCGTATCGGTCCGTGGAAAACAGATCACCGCGGACATCGCGTGCATCAATTTCACAAACCCCGCCAAATCGAGCGACTGGACCGAAACTCTCTCAGACAGCACCCAGCGGGCCCGCGGGCTGATCGCAAGAGCGGTTGTCGAGAAACTGACCGGCCAGGCCGAATGGACCCCGCCGCAATACGGCGACGAAGACGAACCGAAGAAGTTCGGTAAACCGCTGAATGTGAACGGGAGTTTCGACAATACTGGCAAAAAACACACCGGATGGGACGCCCCGGACTTAGCGGCCACCTTCCTTGTCGATGGGCCCAAAGGACGGGGCAAGGTCCTGAAGGTGCTGACCACCGCAAACCGCGACCAGTGGATCGCGTATCGTCGCAAGCTGCGGATGGGCACAATCAAGCCGACCAAAGACCACGGCGTCACGTACAAGGGCGAACCGGTCGCCGCTCTGGAGGGCGTACACTTTCGCAGCGACTGGATCGACGCCAGGGCCGGCCAGCGTTACTGGCTGACCGCCGACAAGAAAGGGCCCGGCGCCAAGATATTCATCAAGGGTTTCCTGGACTGGAGCGGGCAGGCCTCGGGCCTTCCGGAAAGCTCGCTGGCCCGCCTGGGCCTGACGCCGGAGAAGTTCGCCGACCTGCCGGCCGACACGCAGCAGCAGATGATCAAAGCCGACGCAAAGGCCCATCCCGAACGATATCGCCGGGAATGCTACAGGTGGTATCTCAACTGCGGCGGCAGCGGCGACTGGAAGCATCACGCAGCCCCCGTCCCGCCGCGAGGCGGCCTGCCGGGCCACGTACGATGGATCCAGATACAGGTCTACTCATACTGGCCGCCGGGCGAGTACCTCTGGGACAACGTGCATCTCTACAAAGACCCCCGCCAAACCGCCCCCCTGCCGGCAGTCAACGCCCGCACGAAGAACTACAAGACCATCACCCCACCGCCGGCCAAACCAAAACCGTCTAAAACTCGCCGTTAGGTTCTCGCCATTGTCGTCGCCGTTTTCATCATTCATCATTCCGCACTCATCATTAAAAAAGAACGGGCGAGCACGTTTTACCGTGCTCGCCCGCGAATGATAATCTGCGTGGTCTTACCGCCTGCGTCTTGCGACCCGGGCGGCCGGGTATATCAGGCTTGGCGGTATTGGCTGACAATCACGTTAGTGAAACCGTTGGAGCAACTGTAAATGGCGCCGGACAAACGTAGCACCTTGGCGGGCGCCGTAAAAGTGTATCGCTTTGGACCTTATTCTGTTGGATCGCGTATTCTGGGAAGACTTTTCCCCTTTTACATCGATCT